>Ga0181400_1000462_pt1 | contig 17511 bp, 30 predicted proteins | sample 23SPOviralmetaG_FD_130129 | JGI IMG/M metagenome (GOLD analysis project Ga0181400, IMG submission 130129) | Marine viral communities from the oligotrophic San Pedro Time Series (SPOT) site, San Pedro Channel, CA, USA - 23 SPOT_SRF_2011-06-22 | ecosystem: Environmental > Aquatic > Marine > Strait...
AGAACCCTTAAAGGCGATTTCGCGGGTCAGACCCTAGAAACAGTGTGCTTATGGTGGAGTCGCCGGGTACCGCCCCCGGGTCCAGTATAGTCGTCAAATTGCTTCAACGTTACAGTTTATTTATACACTACTTTTGTTGTTGTGTCAAGAAGTTTTTAGCAATATTTTTATTAGTAGTCATTAATAAAATCTTATCGTTTTCATCAACGACAAGGTATTTTTTATTACGTTGTTCTAATCTCATAGTTTAGTAATACACTACCATTTGGGCATTGTCAAGAGTTTTCTTTGACTGCGAATAGCATCCATTAATCTTGTAAGTTGTTTTGTGTTATCATATGGATTATTTTGATGGTGTGTGCTACGCCATTGTGTGCTGTCGTTACACTGCTTTGAAAATTCTTTGTGTAATAGTTGATCTAAATATTCTAAATCATGTTCGCTAAGTTGCGCTATTTTTGAAGTGACCATATTTTTCCTCCCAGGCACGTTCGAACTGTTCGCTGTAGTCAGAGAGAGGCGCACCGTTTGCTCCATCTGCCCATAAGCGTTTGAAGTAACTGTCTGCGCAACTCATAACTGTTTGTGGTGTAGCTTCAAGATGGCCTTTGACCATAAAGAATATACGGTATTCCTCTTTGAGGTCGTAAGCATCAATAACTTTTAGCATTGTAACCTTTCATTGCTGTGGTAACACTTGTATTTACATACAACTTTGATTATTGCGCTAACATTGGTAATTTTCGACCGTAGAATCTAGAAGCTCTCCAAAAGACAATTCTGATTTCTCTTCTGACAAAGCGATTGCATTTTTTGAAAACGTTTCGTCTTGATCATTAGAGTCTCCTAGCAATACTGCTAGTTCTTCTTCAGTAATTACTTCGTTCCTATGATATGCTTTATATAAAAAACCTATAATAAACAAGTCAGTACAAAGTGCAATATCTTTAATAGAGTTTTGTAAAATATAAGAAACAACTTCGCCTCTTACATTATCATATTCGGACATGCGTTCAGCAATACGATTTAGATAGTCAATATTTTCTTGGTCCATTAAACCCTCTTAGGTATAAAAACTGAATTAAGAATAATTCTATATGGTGTATTAACAGGCGGACTACTTGAATGAAATCTATTCGAATTAAACAATAGAGCTCTGCCTGCCTTTGGTTCAACCCTAGCTATTTCTTGTAAATCGTCTTCGCCTTCATGAACTCTCTTATCATAGAGTACAGTTTCGCCGTCTGCGTCATTTACATAAAACACCATGCTGATGCACTCGTCCTGCGGTACATCAATGTGTGGCGGATTTGCACCTAGCATTGATTCTGGCTGAGGCCAAGTAAGGTTAGCCTTTATCCTTCCCAAAGCATCGAAACTATATCCTGTCCTATCTTCTAAGAAATTAAAAATAGTTCGAGCTTCGGAAAATAAAGAATTATTAACACCGGCTTCATTACTAAACAACAACAGAGTAAGCATTGGGCAGTCATTATATTTTCCTGCATACTTTTCTATTAGTTCGTCATCTAGTGTGCCATGTGCAAATGCCCAGTGATCTCTTGCACGAAAATCCATATGAATTTGTTCAAGAAATCCCTTAGGTACAAGATTATCTATTACTAAATATTCTTTACCATTCAGCATTACATATCATTCTTACGTTCTTGGATTTCTTTACGGCGATCTTTTGTAAGTTTGCCTAAATCACCTAGTGCTTTACGAGCACGAGTTGCCGCTGCCTTTACATTCTTTTCATCAAATGTTTTTGCTTCAGCCAAATAGTTATTAAATGCTTGTACGATTTCGTCATGTATTGTATTATTCATTTTTATCTCCTGTAATAATAGTGTAAATTTCTTTCCAATTCTTTACACGAGGAATATCTCCTGTGTAATGTTCATTGAAATCATGATCAATTAACAATGAGTTCAACCCAAACCTAACGCCACACTCGGCATTCTCTGGTTTGTCTTCTATCCACCAACATCCGGTACCTTCATATTTGATTAGTTCATCATCTTTGTCTGCACCTGTGTCTAGATATACATACTTCTCAAATGCTGTATCACCGAACAGCTCACGCAAGTTCTTTGTACGCAAATGACATGCATATTGGTCTGTACTAAGGCTAGTTATGGCATGGAAAATATACCCATGCTCTTCATGTAATTTTCTTACGTACTTGATTGCATCACGCAACGGCGGAAGTTTCCTAATGGCTGCACTTTCGTTAAACATTCTTATCAAACGTTTAGCTTCTGTACGTTCCATTCCGTATTTAAGATCCATATCATACTGGCCTTCTTCGACAACAGTGTATCCGTGTCGTGCCATCCATTGATCAAAAGCGTATAACCAGTCAAGGATAACACCATCACAGTCTGTAAGTATTACTTTGTTCTTCATAATTTGCCTCTCTAATTGCCTATTGTGCTAATAGCATAACACAGGTTTTAGAGTTTGTCAAGTCCCATTTGCAAAAACTGTGCTTTGATTTGTTACTATAGTTGTTGCGCCGCAGACTCTTTTGTCTCGCATACGATGAACAGGATTACCATAAACAAACACATTTGGAGATCCACTAGAAGTACCTGGATTGCAATGCGGCGGCAATGGACAAAGAGCATCTGGTCTAGCCGGATCTCTATTTTCAATTACATTTTTGCCTTCTATATAAACAGTTTTAGGATTATCGGGAATAAGTCCTCCGGCTCCATGTGTGTTTGGATCGTTATTTACAGCCCATAATGGCATTTTATATTCCTTTCGCACCACTAATTGCAGCTCTGTATCGTTCTATCGCAAGAGACTGTTGTCTAGAAGATACATTATTTGTAATGTCGGCTGCATACCCTTCTTCAATGAAGGTTTTATACAATGCTCCTAAAGCAAGATCATTTTCACTGCCCGATGTTCCTTTAATTTGATTGTAATGTATTATATCAATAATTTCTCCGCTTAAATTAGAAGAATCACCAGTAATAGTTTCGCCTACTTCAAACTCATGATGAATATCATAAATGTCAATTGCTCTAAATCCTATCGACGAAGTAGCATCATAGTTCATAAGGTACCCTTCACCTTTAATACTTCCGATAATCTTTTCGTCTGGCAGCCAAGGCTGTGAATTAATTGTTATTTTACCTGAAACATTAATGCGTCCATCTACATAGATATAATATTCTTTCTTTGTTCCGTACGGTATCTTCCAAGTAATAGTTTTACCATAACTTGATCCGTTATTAGTCATTAAACCTTTATTATTAGGCACTGCTACTCTGTCAGGATTAGCATTTATATCGTTTTCAAAATATTCTAAACTATCTACTATCCAGACTTTAAAATTAGGATCTTTCCATTGTTCCTTAGGCGTCCCAATCTTTACCGATAGTGTGTCGCCTTCATCAACAGAAATGTTACCTACATTTATTCTAAATCTGTCGCTTACTTTAGTTCTATCGTCATAGTAACTAAAAGTAACTGCACTACTTGCTTTTGATGCACTTGGTATATTTAAGAAAACTCTAACTGCATCAGCTTGTCTAGTATATTGTTTTACATCAGAACCTAGGTTATTAGTTAGATTATAATCTTGTACAACTGCACTTGCTAATGAAACAGACCCTGTGATAGTTCCGGTATAGTTTCCAGAAGCATTTGCTATTATCAAACGATTGCCATTTTGATATACAACTCTACCTGTTGCGCCGCCTGTTATATTTTCATGAAGATTAAAAGCAGGAGCACTGTCAAGTATTAACTCAACAGTGTCTTCAAATGCATTAAGATGCGATTCTATATTAGATATTTTGGCTGCAAGATTTTCTGTGACACCGACATTTAAACTATTGGCAATCGATTCTAAACTTGTTGCGATACGTTCTAAATAACTTGTGTTATCAATAGCTATAGCTATTTCAAGATCGTCATCGCCTGCACCATTGTTAATTACCTCTCTAGCAACTATGATTGTTTCGCCATTAATAGTTTCAGTTGTTAGAGTTACAGCCATTATACTTCCTTATGCCATTTGGATACCTGTGGATCCTGCTACATATTGTTTGGCCATTTCGTTATCTGTTTTATGAACAAACAGTAGCATACTCTTATTTATTTTTAATTTGCTATCTGGATGTGTAGTAATACACCATGGTGCTAATCCTACGCCGTTGCCTGATGCCATAAGAGTCATTGGCTTTTGTACAACAATTTCGTTTGCTTTTTCTTCAACAAAGCGACCTACAACTTCTTCTCCAGCCATAGTTTTCATAGTAATTGTATCGTTTTGTTTATATGGTGCTTCGATAATCATAGTGTGTGTCCTGTTCCTGTAAAGTTTGTATCTTCTATATATTTCGTAAATTGTTCATAGCCGCCAATCTTTTCACCATTGACAACTATTTGTGGGAAGGTACGTGCTTCTGGAAACTCTGAAAGCACTTCGTCTCTGTCAAAGTCTTTTCCAAGTTCTCTGTATTCAAACTCGTATCCACGCTGTTCGCATAGTGCTTTTGCCTTTGTGCATGATGGACATGCAGGCTTTCCCCATATAAAAATCATAAGCTGAATCCTTTAAATGTGTCTTCCGAAACATCTTGTTTTGTGCCGCCGATTACATACGAACTAATCTCAGTTTCCTGCGGTGCAACTTGTACTTCAGCGCCACTAATCCATTTTTGTGTCCATGGTAGCGGGTTGCTTTTCATGTTGTACGGAGATTTAAGATTGACATTATTCATACGACGAGTGCAAATAAATTCAATGTACTGTCCTAGTAGCTCAGTATTCAATCCAATCATTGATCCGTCTTTGAACAAATACTCTGCCCATGCTTTTTCTTGATCTACTGCATCAACAAACATCTGAATACACTCTTCTTCTGTTTCTTCAGCAATCTTAATAAAGTCCGGATCATCCTTCTTTAGAAGTTTTAGCAACATTTGTGTAGAAGCAAGATGCAAGTTTTCATCACGAGCAATCAATTTAATAATTTTAGCATTGCCTTCCATCTTCTTTAGTTCTGCGAATGCCCATGAACATGCAAAGCTCACATAAAAACGCACACCTTCTAGAATATTAACACTCATTAGTGTAAGCCACAACATTTTCTTTAGTTCATAAAGATCTACTTCAACCGTCTTATCATTTACTTTGTGTTTGCCTTCACCTAGCAGATTATAGTATGCGCTCATTTCAATTAGACTATCATAGTACTTTGAAATGTCCTCTGCACAATCTACAATTGGCCCAATGGACATAAGTTCGTCAAATACTTTAGATGGATTATTATATACATTACGAATAATGTGTGTATATGATCGTGAGTGGATTGTTTCACTGAACGTCCATGTTTGAATCCAGTTCTCAATCTCTGGTAGAGAAACAACAGGAGCAAATGCTTCTACTGGTGCTCGTCCTTGCACACTGTCTAGCAGGATTTGACGCTTTAGATTAGACGTAAAGATATGACGTTCATGTTCTGTAAGTGCCTTAAAGTCTTTAGCATCTTGGTAGATATCTACTTCTTCTGGACGCCAAAAGAAACCTAGTTGTTTATCTGTTAGCTGATCAAATTGCTTGTACTTCAGTGTATCGTAACGTTGGATTGTAGGCCCTCCGCTCGGGTCAAAGAAAGCTGTAACTTTCGTATGATCGACCCTATTTTCTACGTCAAAAACGCTCATGTGTGTATCCTCTTTTATATCTATAGTTGAATATAACATGCCCTTACGAGCATGTCAAGTATTAAATTGTGCAACTTTCGCACTCTTCGTCATCGACAACATGATAACCATTTGTTTGTGCAACTGGTTGCTCTGCCTCTGCTGTCATTTTATCTGTATCAAGTTCTCCTTGACCATCGTATGTATTAAAGTAATACAATTGCTTGCCGCCTAGTTTATAGAACATCAACAAGTGTTGTAACATAACACTCATAGGAATCTTTTCATCATCGTAGAATGTTGGATTGTAACTTGTATTAACTGATATACCTTGGTCAATGTATTTTTGTAACACTGCCATAATTTTAATATAACCTTCAGGAGATTGTTGATCCCATAGTAAATCATACTTGTTCTTTAGACGTTTGAACTCTGGCACAACCTGCTTGAGTACGCCATGCTTTGATTGCTTTACACTAATAAGCGAACGTGGTGGCTCAATGCCGTTGGTTGCATTTGCAATCTGTGCTGATGTCTCACTTGGCATAAGTGCCATTAGTGTTGAGTTACGAATGCCTGTGTCTTTGAGTTGCTCACGCAATCCTTCCCAGTCCATACGCTCTACATGCGGAACGATCTCATCTAATGCTTTTGCGTATGTTTGATTAGGTGTAATGCCATGTCCATACTTTGTTTCCATTACGCCGCTCGGTGCGCCTTGCTCTGCTGCTAGGTCTGCACTTGCTTTGATTAGATAGTACGACCATGCTTCTGCATACTCATCTACTAGTGCAAGTCCATCTGCATCAATGCCTTGATATGTAAGATCGTGCTTGGCTAGAAAATATGCAAAGTTAATAATACCAATGCCTAACGGACGGCGTTTCTCTGTAGATAGCTGTGCTGCTACGATTGGATAGTTCTGATAAGATAGCAATGCATCTAATCCACGAACTGCTAAACGTGCTACCTTTTCAAAGTCGCTTGGCTGTTTAATGTTACCCCAGTTGATAGCACTTAGAGTACATAAGCTAATCTCACCTTCTGGATCATTAAGATCTTTCAACGGCTTTGTTGGTAAGTCGATTTCTGCGCATAAGTTTGATTGTTTAATAGGTGCAACGTCAGGAAGGAATGCGCCGTGGTCGGTAGCATTATCAACATTCTGTAGATAGATACGACCTGTGTTCTTACGCTCTTCCATAAAGCTACTGAATAAAGTTGCGGCTTTAACTGTTTTCTTACGTAGTTTTGTATTACGTTCTGCTGTTTCGTATAGTTTGCGAAACTCATCTTGGTCTGCATAAAATGCATCATAAAGTCCTGGCACATCTGCAGGCGAGAAAAGAGTTATATCGCCGCCTGTAATAAGTCTTTCGTACATAAGTTTGTTGAACTGCACACCATAGTCCATATGACGCACACGATTTTCTTCTGTACCTTTGTTGTTCTTTAGTACAAGCATTTCTTCTGCTTCAAAATGCCAAATAGGATAATAAATTGTAGCTGCTCCGCCACGCACGCCACCTTGGCTACATGACTTTGTTGCTGCTTGAAACATTTTATAGAAAGGAATAATACCTGTATGGTAAGCATCGCCCTTGCGAATAGGCGAACCAATAGCACGAATACTACCTCCGCCAATACCAATGCCTGCTTTTTGACTTACATACTTAACAACACTAGCACTAGTAGCATTAATACTATCGAGACTGTCATCAGTTTCAATAAGAACACAACTGCTAAACTGACGCTGAGGAGTACGAACCCCGGCCATAACAGGAGTAGGAAGGCTAATATCATGTAAGCTAACAGCATCGTAATACTCCTTTACCCAACGCAGTCTTGTTTCTTTTGGATAGTTATGAAAAAGAGTTGCTGCGATTAATATGTAACACATTTGAGGTGTTTCAAATATCTCTTTAGTTACTCTATTCTGACAAAGATACTTGCCACGTAGCTGTTCCATAGCAACATAGGTTAGATTCTCATCACGCTCGTGTTTTATGAATGAATCAATCTTTTCCCACTCGTCGTCGTCATAGTAAGAAATGAGGTCAGGATCGTAAAAGCCTGCTTCGGTATTCCTTTGCACAAGTTCTTTAACTGTGCATGGTTCGTAATCATCATAAACTTGTTTGCGTAACGCATAGTTAATCAGACGTCCGCCTACAAATTGATAGTTAGGTGTTTCTTCTGAAATAAGATCTGCTGCTGCTTTGATTAAAGTTTCTTGAATCTCATTTGTGTTCATACCGTTATAAAATTGGATTTGACTTTTGATTTCTACTTCACTCGGACTAACGCCAGTTATATCATTACATGCATAAAAAACAACCTTGTGTAGTTTTTCAATGTCTAGTGGTTCTTTGCGTCCGTCTCGTTTAGTAACTTGAATCATTCTCGTGTTCCTCTTTCTATGTGTAGTGAAATATTTATTGGATCTTTGGCATTGCGAAACGTTTTTCGAATATCAAATTACTTGGCAAATTTGAAATAAGAATAGGCTTCATGTTATTATATCCAATACATGTTGTGTCAAAAAATAAAAGATAGGAAACATCTTGTTGTTCCTTATCCTGTACTATGTTTATCTCAAAAGCCTCATGGGTAAAACGTTCTGTTAATTGTAAAGTGTAGCATATTGCAAGAATCTTAACAAAGGAACAATAATTATTTTCCTCTATCATTTCCCACGGAGTAGGCCAGCTTTCCTTGTTGTATGGATCAGCTGCTACTCTAACTTCTGGGATATCTTTCCAAAAATCTAGGCAAAGCCGGAGGGGTTCTTCAGACTCTTCTATATCGTCTCTAAGCTTCCGCCATTCAACAAGTCGATTTTCATATTTGGTGTTAAACATTACGCCACGTGTGTTTTAGTATTAATTTTCCAGTATAGGTCAGCATCATCAGCTGTAGTTGAGTTTAACACATAAACCTCGATTGTGTCAAGTGTTCCGTCCATATTTCTGTCAGAAAATTGCACACTAAACTCTAATGATTCTAACCACGTAGCATTTCCAGTATAAGTTGTATCATCTACTAACTGTATTTTGTTTGTGATAGGGTTTGCAACAATTTCAATTGTTCCTTGACGTGTTGCATCTTTTACATTACTTGCGTATAAGTAATCTATTTCAAACGCCTTTGTTCCATCTGCAGGCAATCTGTAAATAAGACTAGGTTCAAAACTAGATTCACTTAAAGTAATGTTATTAGTGTAACTAGATGAAACAATAGCATTTCCTTCTACTTCTGGGACATATGGTAAGTTCAAAGCAAATGTTGTTTGATCATAGCTTTGCGCACTAGTTCTTGAAAAGTAATCGTTAGTGCTTTCATTGCCAACAGCGTCAAATCTTATAACACTATATCTAGGATTTGTATTATCTGCGCCACCATCATTGCCTACACTAATATATCTATTATTTGAACTAAGATTGTTTTGTCCATTCTTAACTGACAGGCCGTGCTGTTCGATATCATCAAATACACAGTTAAGAACATTGTTGTTCGATGGACCGATAAACTGTCCTGACACACCTAAGTCTGTATTTTCGCCAAAGCGAACTCCATGTCCTAAGTGATAGAATCTACAACCTGTCCATATATTACCAGCAATATCATATTCAGATACAACTCCGTAACTAAAATCTGATATAGTTATATTTTCAAAATAGTTGTCGTTCGATACTGCTTCGCCGTTCGTACCGCCGATAGTAATTTCAATTGCAATATTTTCTGCACTATCAACTATATCTCCATTTTCAAAATTACCTACTATAGTAATGTCTTTGAAGATACTGTCTTTGCAACTCTCTAATAATAATGCTGTATCAACTGCACCAGTTGAAAGCGTAACACCTTCTATTCTAACTTTTTGTGTTTGATTTGATGCTGTTGTAGTTGCACCGCCGCTATAACTTCCTATTGTACTATCAATATTTACAGTTTTCATTGCAGGGCCAGTGCCTGTGAAGTTAAGAATTGTTTTGCCAGGGCCTGCGCCAATAATATTTGCATAAGGTGGAATATAAATTGTTGAACTAATTGTGTAATTTCCAGGCTCAATGTAGAGTGCAACTCGACTTTTAGCATTACCTTTGTTTGTATTTAAAAACAGTTGATCAATTGCTCTTTGAATTTCTACAGTTTGATCTGTACCGTCGCCATTAGCACCAAACGAACGAATCGAAACAATATCATCTAATCTGTCTTGTAGTGTTCTTTGTATAGGAGCATTTTCTGTATCTCCTGTTTGTACAAACGAGCCTTCTTTATATACATAATCATCAGCTAATTCAAAAAGGTCATCATTTTCTGATAGTAATTTAGTATTACCTACATATGGGGAACCTTCTGATACACTTCCGTTACCTATGTAAAGTTCTTGTGAGTCAATTGCCCACCCTAGTTCTCCAGAAGCCAATTGAGGAAACCCTGTTCCTGTATTTTTACGCCCTCTGCGTATTTGTATTCTTGAAATTTGTACGACAGCCACGTGTGTCTCCTACGGTTTTGTAGTAGTATTTATCCGTGCTTCTCATAATACTGTTCGCAACGTTTCCACCATTCTTGCGCCCAGTCATCAAACTCATCTGGCCAAATATCAAACTGTTGGTAAGTTAAGTCTCTTGAACACATGAAGATATGTCCTTCACGTATGTTTGTACCATGCACTTCGTTGTGTCCTAGTGCATATGCTGTAAGCTGTAGGTAATAGTCCTCTACCCACTCTGCTTTCTTAGGACGATTAGATTGTTTAAAATCCATAATACAGGGCTGGCCTTTGTATTGTCCTACTAGGTCAGTTGTGCCTGCATAGATACCCGGAACATAAAGCGGAACTTCACTGCCCCATATTTCATCTACATGCACCATTGCTTCGTCACGTATCACACCAGCCATCTTATATGCTTGTTGTGCATAAGGATTACTACCTGCTGACTCTGTCCATACTCCATTATCAACGTAGTCTTCGAGGTACTTGTGCATACGTGTGCCAACACCCGCCGCTTCAGTTGTAATCTCTTGTGCTTTCTTTTCGCCAACACGCCTGCGCCATTCGTGTAAATGAGTCATATCTTTAGTGCCACTAAGGATAGTTGTTACACTTGCTACTGGCGGACCTCCGGGTGCTGCATAACGGCGCTTGCCATCTACTTCAACACGCTTTAGTTTTTCGTATGTGAATTTAGGTTTAATTAATGTCATAATGCTATAATAGCATCATAAGTCGTCTAAGTCAACCGCTCTTTTTGCCATTTGATTGACAGTGTCTCCGCCGTCATCTTTTGTCTGTGGAAGATCATCCATTTCACTTGACTTAAACTCGACTTTGTCATCGTCAAAGTTCTTAACAAGCTTCTGTAGTCTTGGATCTGCATCATATGCTGCTTTAAAGACTTCAAAATTGAACTCTCCTCTGCCTTGATTCTGCATAAACTTATCTAACTTTATCATAGATAAAGCAGCCATACCGGCTGCTTTCTGTTGTCTTAAGACATTGTAAATAAAGTCGCTATCAACGCCTTCAGTTACTTTAGCTTTTTTTTTGAGCGTTGTACTGACTCACGCTTTTCACGTCCAGCTTCTTCTTCGCCGCCTGCTGCTGCTGCATCTGCTTCAAAGTCGTCGCCTGCCATGTCCATATCGCCTGACATGTCCATATCCATATCATCAGTTGGTTCCATGTCCATATCCATGTCCATGCCATCGTCTGCACCCATAGTATCCATTGGGTCTGCTTCGCCTGTTAGCATACCAACACCATTTGTAAGTGTAACTCTTGTTGTTTCCATTGTAGCGTAAAGTGATTCAAGTGCAGGTTTAATTGAACCTGTAAATGCTTCTGCTTTTTCTGAACCCATTTCGTCACGAATAGCATCGGCTAGTTCTAGCATGGACTCTGTTTGCATTTCTGCTGTGTCTTCCATCCAACCTGTGATACGATCGACCATATCTTTGGCTGCCATAACTAGCTCTGCTTCGTCTTCTGCGCCCTCACGCACTGGGCCTACTGCTTCATCAATTGCATCTAAGATGTGATCATCTCTTTCTGCAAGTGCCGCATTTAAAACATCTAAGAAAAGCTTATTTTTTTGATATCCTGCTGACTGTACTTTGTCAAAACTTTCTGTAGTCTCTGTATTAAAGACTCTAGTTCTAATTTTGTTTCGAGCGTCATACAATTGCTCAGTAGTAAATGAGTCAATATTAATCTTTGAACCGAACTTTTTAGCAAGACTTTCGTTTAGTCTCTTAGCACTAAGTGGTTTTGTAAATTCTGTAATGTTCATTTTTCTTTTCCTAGGAATATCTGTTACTATTATTTATCAAGATTGAAATATAAAACGATCTAAATCATTTTTTGCTTGTGCTGTTTCGTAGATAGCAATATCTAGTCTAGTTTCTATTATATCTCGTTTGAAACTATCTTTAGTTTTATCTATACTGTTTTTATAGAATAAACTATCGAAGAAATGCTTTTCAATCTTATTATCAAGATACATTACTTGTGTTATATTAAATCGTTTGTCGCGAGCTAAGTTTTTAGCGATTGCTAATGCACTAGCCTTGCAAAATGTTTCAGCAATTCTCTCTTTTGTATCAATTGATTTAATTACATACTTGTTCTTGAAAGCGTAAATCCTATAGTTTTTAATTTCTATAGTATTACCACGCTGAACGGGAAACAGAGTTTCGTCGAAACTTGCTTCATTGATCATTTGTTCTAAACTTTTTATTAACTTTTGATTAATCATTTCTAACAATATAAGCGTATCCATCTTTTACAACTTTACTTACCAAACTCTTTCTTACCAAACTCTGTATTATGGTTTGCTCTCTTTCAGTAAAGCTGTCCATAAGACATGGCCTGTCAATAGTTTCAATAAGGGTTGCTTCCTCATTGTTCATATAGATTGTAAATTTTTCTATAAGATCATTTATTCGCATCGATATTAACCTTAGCACCTGGTTTTATTATTGATGCAGTTTTATCTTGTTTCTTATCTGGGTTTTGGGATAACTTTATATTGCCCTTGTCATCTTTTGAAAGAGCGTTAGGATTTTTCTTTTTATCTATAACTGTTTTAGTTCCGTCGCCATGATCAACTGTGACATTATCGCCTTGTACTTTTTCAATTTTACTTCTGCTCATAATTTCATTAATTCTCATGTTCTTCTCCTCTTGGAACTTCTTCTTGTAGGTTTAATTTTTCTTGCTTTGTTAATAGTAGCAACTCTTCTTGAACTAGATGTTGCTCTTTTAGTTCTTGATCTTTTGATATCAAGTGTTTTACCTTTTGAACGTCTAGTCTTTTTGAGTGTTTGTGCTGCGCCAATCTTTTTAGGTGCTGTGCAAGTGCTAGGTTTAGCAACAATACGTCCTTTGCGAGATCCACTAGTGCAACGATATTTCTTTGTTACTTTGTTGCCTTTCTTGCCATACACAAGAGCAACGCCTTCTGTGATTTCCAAGACTTTCATTAACGTTTTCTCTTGTTCAGTGCTGCTATTCGACGGCTAGCTGGATTAATGCGCTTAGTTCTCTTGGCTTTTCTAGCCATGCGTTTGCCAAGTCTAGCTTTTGTCTTTTTAAGTTGGGCACGTTTTTTGATATCAGGTGCAGCAAAGCATTGACTCATTTTAGATACAACCCTGCCTCTTCTAGATCCGCCGGTACAGCGGTACTTACGCACAACCTTCTTACCGGAACGAGCCCATACTTGGGATTCTTCTAAATTATTATAAAACTCACGTAGTAACATATAGTTATTTATCGTGTGTTATTCTATTTGAAATTTTTAAAGGGAGATTAAAAGAACTACTATTGTTGAAAGTAGCCCTGCAATAATTGTACCTGTTGCACCAATTAATACTTTTATAAGACTTTGGTTGCCGTTTTTGATATCGGCAGCTATATCGTCAATCTTTTCTTCAACACCAGTTAGGCGCTTGTCCATTTGTTCATAACGCAGAGCGCATAGATCGACATGCGCTTCTAAGCTCTCTTTTTCTAATTTTGTTGCTGATGGCACTGACATCTATTTTCCTTATAAAGTAACTCAATTGAGTTGGTTAGTTCCCTAATAAATGCCTATTGTTGTAGCTATATTTATACTTTAGTATTTTAATCATTATCTAGTAGTTTAAATAAAATATTACGTTCGCCGTTATTAGTTGCAAAACAACCTGGGTTTAATTTAATAGTTTCATCTAAGTCAGTTATAATTGGAATAAGATCTAAATCGTTTATCAACATTTCTTCATCTATATACCCGTATTCAATTTCAAAGTTAAACTCCCAAACATTTTGTTTGCCTTTATAACTTGAGCCAAACCCTAAATTACTTATTGATTGTTTGCTTACTACCGGAGCATCATTATAAGTTGGATTAGCTCTTAGACTAATACACCCTATTAAGGTATTGAAGTTTTGTTGTTGTCTCCATTCTCTAGGATTAGAACCTTTTCGGGCTCTTGTTTCCGTAATATCAACTAATGTAAGAATATTAAATTTCATACTGTATTTAAGTCATAAAAAAAGAGCCCAGTAAAAACTGAGCTCTTGTGACGCCTGATAACGCCGATCCCTTATGGTAGCGGGGGATTACATTCCAACTAGTGTAGCTGGTTTTGCTGCTGTTGAAGCTGCAATGATTGCCGATGCACGACGAGCCATTGATGCTGCATCTTGATTATGTCCATCAAGTACCATGATGATCTTTGTGTCATCTGCTTCCATGATCATTGGGTTGAACTCTTGAGCCATTGCTTCTAGTGTTCCGCCGATACCAGCTGTTGGCGATGCGCCAGCTGTGATGATCCATGTTTCAACGTTTGCTGTTTCGTATAGTGTTGCGTCTGCGTGACCTGTACCATTTACTCTTGTTACTTCTGCCATTTTCTTCTCCTATTTTCTCTAATGGCAAAACACTTTCTCTTGTGTTTTGTTATAATGTATTTAGCATCTAGAAGAAAAAATTTAGTTTTAACGCTTTTTTTTGGCTCTATTATGTAAGTTTCTTAAAGCTAATATATAGCTCGGGCCTGCAGAAACTATGTCGTCTATCATTTTAATAGCAGGAGAAAAAGCTTTAACGGCATCGGAAGGAATAGTTTTGCCTTGCTCTGCATAATCTAAAAATCTTTTGATTTGTGAGAACTTAGATGTTCCTGTTAGATATCTATATAAAGCTATTTCCCTACCTTGAATACGTGCTTCAATGCGGTTAAATGCATCCTCATCAAGGATATCAATATCATCTAATAAATCAGATAATTCTTGTTCTGTAATAGGATCTTCATTTTGTGTAATAGCTTTTAGAAAGTCCATTACTTTGCCATTGCAATAAGGTCTTTAAAACGATCTGGAGTCATTTCTGGATACTGATCTTTTGGCTTTTGTTCTTTGTTGCGATCGTTTGTGTATTGAACCATATGATTAAATACATCCTTTAACGACTTAGGACCAAAACTTGTACCTAGTCTAGTAAGAATAGCACCTAGCTCTGCTAGTTGATTGTAATCTCTATCATCCATCTGGGGTGCGCTATTGATCTTTTGTTTAATCATCTGTGCAACTTTTGATGCCTGACGAGCTTGGTTACTAAGTTCGTAATCTGGAGTTGCAAATTTTTCTGTTACTTCATTAATTTTCATTGTTTAATCCTGCCAATTGCTTTATTCTATTTAGTTGATTGTCGGCTTCTGGTAATACTTTTCCGTCTTTAGCAAAGGCATCTCTCGCCTTTGCAGTTAGCTCATCGTATTTAGGATTACCTTTTAATGCTGCAATTATTGTTTCAACGGTATGTGTGTCTGATTCTTTAGCATTTGGACCTAGCAATAATTTTGCTATTTGATCCCAATTATTAGCAACTAACTCGTTAGTCTCAGGATTCTGCAAACCAAACTTAGGACTAAATTTATAACCGCTAGCTCTAGCAATACTAGATATTAAAATTGCTCTATCCTTACCACTAAAGGCTGCTGTTCCGCCACGCTTGGCTCCACGCTGAAAGTCTGGGTTATCACTGAACATAAAATCAGTTTGTACAAATCCTTTGCTGCCTTGTATAGGCGTACGGAAATGCACTTGGTCACCTGCATTGTGAATCCAGCCGCCGGTAAATTTACGACCTTGATTCATTATTTGATCTTCGGGAACGCCCACACTCTTAAGCCAGGCGCTTAGTTTAGCAATCAATTGTTCTTTGCTTACTTTATTTGCATCTGTGTTTAGATCTAAGTCGCCTGATGAATTCTTTTCAAATGCTCCATCTGGGTCATTCTTCTTACCAGTTGTACCCAACCAGTCTTCTTCGTCAAATGTTAAGCCTGTAATCTTTTCAATAAACTGAATAGTAGGATGCACAGACTTTGTTGCAATACGGGTAGTCAGCGGTCCTTCTTCTGTTTTAAAAACGTTGCCGCCTTCTTTAAGAATCGTCATTATTTTTACCTTCAATTATTTTATTAATTGTTCTACGGAATTTTTTAGGGTCGCTTGCTTTAATAGAATTAATAAATTTACGTTCTAGATCACTAGCAGTTTCACTATCGTAGGTTGCATGTATTCTTGATAAAAGATTTATACTGCTTTCTATAATATTATTTGCTGTAGTCTCAATTAAAAAGTCGCTATCCTTGCGGGAATGCAAATTATTTAATTCTTCAAGAATGCTTCTAGTTCGTTTTTTCATTCTTCTATCCTTATTATGTATTTATATTAGAAAAATAATTTAAGAACGTATTTTATTATTATATTTTACAGCCTCTTTTAACAACGATAAGTCAATATTTTGACTTTCAGCTGTATGTATTAATGCACTTGTATCTTTCGGAAAGCAATGACCGCCCCAACCCCGCTTAGGTGTTACATCTGTATGGCTTAATCCGATACGATGATCACTTGATACAACTTCAGCAACTTGTTCATAATCTATTCCGTATGCTTTGCATACTTCATATAATTGATTGAACCAGCTTACTTTTGTAGCTAAGAAACTATTTCTAGCATACTTGTTTAATATTAAAACTCTAGGATCTATTTCTTTAAACTTTGCTTTGGGAAACGGTTTCGATAGTATATCAATCCATATTGATCTATTCTTGCCGCCTATCTCAAATTTTTGAGTATCCATAAAATCAAGTTCAGCTGTTGCTGCTCTAAGATACTCAGGACAAAACGCAATGTTATGATTTGGAAAATCATTAATAATTTGATCCCATCCTTCGAGACTAATTGTACTTTTAATTAAAACTGGAATGTTTGGATGTGTATCGTTTAACACTTCAAAAACATGTGTCATATCACATGCGCCGTCTTCTCTCTGAGGAGTAGCAACGCAGATAAGCAATGCATCTGCATCATAGTCTGATACACGTTTATCATTTATTTTTGGATCAACTATCGATATATTATAATATCTCTTCAAAACACTTTGGTGTGCTTTGCCTACAAAGCCGTAACCGGCAATAACTAAATTCATAATATACCTTTCAACATTTATAGTAATTATAACATCGCAGATAGATTAGTCAAGAGAAAAGGCTGTGCTGTTAAACACAACCTTTAAATATTATAGTCCGCTTGGAACAATAATATAATGGATCATTAGCACCAGTGCAACACTTGCACCTAAGCCTACCATCATCTTACCAAAGTCTTTTGCCACTAGTGGAAACACTGATTTGGTTTTCTTCTTGCCAAAGTAGGTTGCCATAGCCAACTCACGTCCTGCTAACAAGCCTACAAACACCCATGTTGTACTCATAGGAATGTCGTTGAGCTCTTTGAAGAAGTACAAGCACAACCAATAGAACAAGTCAATCAGTG
>Ga0181400_1000464_pt1 | contig 17450 bp, 16 predicted proteins | sample 23SPOviralmetaG_FD_130129 | JGI IMG/M metagenome (GOLD analysis project Ga0181400, IMG submission 130129) | Marine viral communities from the oligotrophic San Pedro Time Series (SPOT) site, San Pedro Channel, CA, USA - 23 SPOT_SRF_2011-06-22 | ecosystem: Environmental > Aquatic > Marine > Strait...
CCAACTGCGTTAGTTGAACCTTTCTTACGTGTAGGAGCAATAATAGTTTCAATTTCTAAACCATTAATATAGTATTCTACTTTTTTACCTTTTGATTCATATGCTGTTATAACTTTACTTTCTTCAAGTCCCCCGCCACTTTGTAAAATAGCATACTTTGGCTTTTTAACTCTATAAGATTCATCTGGATTATTAAGTTCTTCGTTAGTTAATGCATACAAACCTATTATGTAATTAAAACTTGAGTAGTTTCTTAAATTATTTGGTAACGGTAATGATAAAACTCTTCCGTCAGCAGTACGTGCTTGGTATTTGTCTGCTTCAGCAAACTGATGCGGAGACCCTGATTCGTCGGTCTTCATGCTATTCATGTTTGCTTGGTCTCTTTTTTCTTTATCTTTTACAGTGTCAACTTTTGAGGCTTTAGTGTCAATTACTTTAGCATCTTGTGTTTTAGTAAAATCGTCTACAGCATATACTTCTTTGTTACCTGTTACAACTGTGTTTGCTGGTGCATTAACATCATTAGTTTCGTAACCGTCGCCGATATCGTCGGGTTCACCTGTTGTACCGAATCTTTCATATGCTGTTAATTTTTTCTGTGCCACGGATTAGATCCCCAACAACGTTCGTAATCTACTACCCTTTGGAACACGTATCTCAGTACCAACTCTAAAATCAAATATAGGATCTTTTAGGATATCCATGTTACGCTGTGAGTATATCCACCACAACTTCGGATTGCCATACATGTCGTACGCAAGTAAGTCAGGTCTTTGATGATACTGTGCTTCTATCTCGTAAACTACATCATCTTCATCTGCAGGAACTGGTCTAATATTTAGAATATCTAAATAGTTCCCTCTTCTATTAAGTTTTGTTTTAGCCCACGGTGAACTTGACATTAAATAAATCCTTTATTATTTGATCCAAGATATCCACCTTTTGCAAATTTGTCTAAACTAAATTTCTCAACAAGTGCTCTTGAGTATATTGGTTGAATTGTTACAGTCATTTGACTTTCTGTTGGAACATACGATTTGTCGCCGGACGTGGAAGTAAGTTCATCGCCTGATATGTCTTCAAAATCTTTCCATTCTCCTAAGAATTCCATATCAACAGCAATGTAATCAACATCAGTAGGCATGTCAAGTGTAAAGTTTGTCACAATACACGGAACATCTTTAAACACATAATCTCCGTAGCCGTTTAATTTTACTACTGGAGGTGGAGCACCTTGATTAGTACCTGCACCATAAAACATTTTTGTAATTGATCTCAGATAGTGTAATGCACCTAACCAATATAAACCTTCTAAATCGTTTTGACAGTAAAATTGACCTGTAAGTGTCATAGCATCCACTTGTGAGTTCTGGTACGCAAAGAACGGATAATTACTATGTACAGGGGTTATTGCACTGTACGAAGCGGCATGACTCATAATGATTGTTGGAGTATACGGAAATGCAAGACCGCCTGTTGCTACTAATGGCTCTAATATAGGACTTTGTTGAAAGGAATCAATGTTAGGAACACTTAATTTAACACGCCAATCTTTACCATTAGGGTCTGACGCCCATTTTGCAGAAGTAACTTGTAATTCATCTGGTTCACCATCTTTAGGTATAGTACGTGAACGTATACCTTTCATAAACCCTTCGGCACCATCAGAGATTGCCTGCACACTATCACGTGCTAATTTCGAAATCTTGTCGACGGTAATACCGTCTTTCTTATTATCTATTGGATCGCTCATTTTATTTTGGTGTCCTATCTATAAAGTATTTATTGACTTTTTAATAAGAGTAGTTTATAATAAGAGTTCAAATAGGAGAATATCTTGAAAAAAGTAAATTATTTAAACAATAAGGACTTATTAAAAGAAATACACAAGTCCAAAACAACATATTGTAGTTATGTTGACCAGAGTTATGCTGACTTTGATATTATACTGCCAAGTATAGATAAAATTAATGTTCGCACGATTGCTGAAGCAAAACGTAACAAAGCCAAAAAATTAGGAACCGCAGAGTACGAAGCACGTAAACTTGCTGGTGAAAAAGTAAAACAAGCAGAGTGTGCCATTGATTATAGAAAAATGGAAAAGAATGAATTAATTTTTAGAATTATGTCATTTGATCATATTCCAGAAGAAAAAGGACGTAAAAAGAATCCAAAGACTGTAGCAGATACAAGAGTTAAGTTAAACTTTCCACCATTCCAACATTTTAAGTTTGATGAAGAAACACAAGAGTTATTGTGTGTTGGTAAAAGTCATTGGGAAGGTGGTATGGAAAACGGTGCGTTTAGTTTAAAGCATGGTAAGACTACTGAAAAACTTGCTCGTATGTGGATGAAACTTTGTGATCGTTATGCAACAAGAGGCAATGTACGTGGATACACATACAATGACGAGATGCGTGGACAAGCAATTTTACAATTAACACAAATAGGATTACAGTTTGACGAATCCAAGTCTGCTAATCCATTTGCATATTATACTGCGGCAGTAACTAATTCATTTGTTAGAGTTATTAATATTGAAAAACGTAATCAAAACATTAGAGATGATATTTTAGAAATGAACGACATGACTCCATCATTTACAAGACAGCAACAAGGTGAATGGGAAAGACAAGTCGAAGACCAAAGAAAAGCAATGGCGAAGCAAGAAGCAGAAAAAGGTATTAAGAAACCATTTGTTCCGCCTACTATCAAAGCCAAGGTGCCGAGATAGCCAAATAAGGTTGACTTTCATCAACAAATGCAGTACAATATAAAGAGTATAGTAATTAGAAGGAAATATTTTGTTTAAAAAATGTGCAGTATTCACAGATATTCACTTTGGACTAAAGTCCAATTCAGTGGCTCATAATCAGGACTGTGAAGCGTTCGTAGATTGGTATATTGAAAAGGCAAAAGCCGAAGGTTGTGAAACAGGCATCTTTATGGGTGACTGGCATCATAATAGAAATAGTCTAAATATTGTTACAATGGATTATTCAATCCGTTGTCTTGAAAAACTTGGTAAAGCATTTGAACAGTTTTTTTACTTTCCTGGTAACCATGACTTATATTATAAAGATAAAAGAGATATTCAGAGTGTTGAGTTTGCAAAGCACATTGACGGTGTAACTGTAATTGATGAAATTACAACAATAGGCGACAGTACTATGGTGCCGTGGCTTGTTGGTGAAGAATGGAAGAAGATTCCTAAGATTAAAACAAAATATATGTTTGGTCATTTTGAACTTCCTAATTTTTACATGAATGCAATGGTACAAATGCCTGACACAGGTGAATTACAATCTAAACATTTTGTACATCAAGATTATGTTTTTAGTGGACACTTTCATAAACGTCAAACACAAGGAAATGTAACATACATTGGTAATGCGTTTCCACACAATTATGCAGATGCATGGGATGATAAACGTGGTATGATGATATTAGAACATGGCGGAGAACCACAATACGTTGATTGGACAGATTGTCCTAAGTATAGAACTGTAAAACTAAGTCAACTAATTGATGAAAAAGATTCATTACTAAAAAGTAAAATGTATCTAAGAGTTACACTTGATATTAACATTAGTTACGAAGAAGCAAGTTTTATCAAAGAAGAATTTATGAGGAACTACAGTTGTAGAGAACTTACATTAATTCCAAGTCAGCAAGATGACGAAATAAACAGCGACATTGACATTACAAAATTTGAAAGTGTAGATCAAATTGTTGCAGAAGAAATTAATGCTATTGATTCAGAGAATTACAATAAGCAAACACTACTAAACATTTACAACGAGTTATAGAATGATATTAATTAAAGACCTAACAGTAAAGAACTTTATGAGTGTGGGTAATCAGACTCAAGCAGTTAACTTTAATAATAAGCAATTAACCTTAGTCCTTGGAGAAAACTTAGATCAAGGTGGTGACGACAGTGGGTCACGTAACGGTACAGGTAAGACCACAATCATTAATGCATTATCTTACGCATTGTATGGTGTGGCACTAACTAACATTAAACGCAATAACCTTATCAATAAAACAAACGGTAAAGGTATGCTTGTTACTCTTAACTTTGAAAAGGCAGGAGTAAATTATCGCATTGAAAGAGGACGTGGTCCTAACTTATTAAAGTTTTTCATTGACGATACAGAGCAAGACATTGAAGATATGAGTCAAGGAGATAGTCGTAAGACTCAAGCAGACATTGGCGAACTACTACAAATGAGTCATACAATGTTTAAGCACTTGGTTGCATTAAACACATACACTGAACCGTTCTTAAGTCTAAAAGCAAACGATCAACGTGAAATCATTGAACAGTTACTTGGTATTACTATACTTTCTGAGAAAGCAGAAGAATTAAAAGTAAAACAAAAAGAAATTCGTGACGCTATTACAGAAGAAACTGCACGTATTAATGCTATACAAACAAGTAATGATAAGATAGGCGAAACTATTAACAGTTTGCAAATTAAAAGTACTGCTTGGAAAACGCAAAATGCAAAAGACTGTGAACGCTTACAATCAGGCATTGATGAATTAGAACACTTAGACATTGAACAAGAACTTTCTAATCATGAATTACTTTCTAAGTGGGAAGAAACTGATACTTCAAGAAGAAACTTAACTAAAGAAAAAGCAACACTTGAAAGTGCATTATCACAAACAGATAAACAGGTTGCAAAAGCAAGTGGAGAACTTGAACATATTGATGAAGCAAAATGTCATGCTTGTGGACAAGACTTGCCAGAAGAAAAGATTGACGAAATACAAAAGAAATTAGAAGAAGAATATGCTGACACAATGTCCTACTTAATGGAGATTGATACAAAGTTTCAAAAGGTACAGGCTAAACTTTCTGAATTAGGCGAAGAACAAACAAAGCCAAATACATTTTATGAAACTGCAAAAGAAGCATATGAACACAGAAGTAATGTTGACAATTTAAAATCAGCACTTGGTGCAAAAGAAACAGAAACAGATCCTTACGTTGATCAAATTGACGAACTAAACAATAGTGCTATTCAAGAAGTTGATTGGAATTCAGTTAACGATCTAAATTCAATGAAAGAACATCAAGACTTCTTGTACAAACTATTAACAAATAAAGATAGTTTTATTCGTAAAAAGATTATTGAACAAAACCTTGCATATCTAAACAACAGATTAACAAATTACTTAGACAAGATAGGATTACCGCACAGTGTTGTATTCCAAAACGACTTAACAGTATTAATTACACAACTTGGTCAAGACTTAGACTTTGACAACTTGAGTAGAGGTGAGCGTAATAGACTTATACTTGGTATGAGTTTTGCATTCCGTGATGTATGGGAAAGTTTATATCAGAATATTAATTTAATGTTCATTGATGAGTTGATTGACAGTGGAATGGATACAGCGGGTGTTGAACAAAGTCTTGCAATCCTTAAGAAGATGGGTAGAGAACGTAAAAAGAATATCTATCTAATATCACACAAAGACGAATTACAAGGTCGTGTGCAGAATGTACTTAAGGTTGTAAAAGAGAATGGCTTTACATCATACGCAAACGATGTTGATATAGTACAATGAGCATTGAAGACGATACACATGACAAGTTAACCAAGGCATACTTGGAATATTACAAAGAACTTGCATTATACCAGAAGCACGGTGGAGAACGCACTATGCAATCAAGCCGGAAATGGCTTAGAGAGATACGTAGCCTTGCTAAAATACGTATGGACGAGATTAAATCCGACTTTGATGCCAAGAAAGAGGCGAGGAAAAGATCGTAACAGTAAGTAAGTTCATGCAGTGGACTTATAAAAGCAAAGAAGTAAAAGAAATCCCAGAAGACGTAGAAGGATTTGTGTACATAATCACAAATCTTACTAATAATAAAAAGTACATAGGCAAGAAATTAGCAAAATTTAAGACCACTAAACCACCACTTAAAGGCCGGAAGAACAAACGCAGAGGTTACAAAGAGTCAGATTGGCGTGACTACTGGGGAAGTTCAGACAAACTCAACGAAGACGTACAAGCATTAGGCACTGATAAATTCACAAGAGAGATACTTTACTATTGTAACAGTAGAGGCTTGATGAGTTACCTTGAGGCAAGAGAACAATTTGAACGCCGTGTGTTAGAGAGCGACGAATATTACAACGGTATTATTAATGTTAGAGTTGGCGGTTCAAAAATTCTCCGAGAAGCACTAAACAAACTATAGGCTATATACAGCACATAAGGTTAGCAGGCCAGTATAATATACTGCTGAGTAAAAGGTCCCGTGATAAGGACACTCGTACATATTGATCGACTACCCAGAGGTAGGAAGCCAACAAACAAATTGGGCTCACTGGTTGATATAGATTGAATGCTGTCAATTGAAAAACACAAACACAGTACATAAAAACTCTTTAGCAATAGGAACGAAGCGAGAGGTAGTTGGAAACAACGATGTCGACGTAGGTTGGGAAAGGTCAGAGCCCATTGTACTTTGTGTATAAACAATTACCTATTTCCAAGTCTTGGCTGTGACGAGCTCACATGATGTTCAAGATTAGATGGAACCCTTAAACAGGTTCCGTCTGACTGAAACAATCTACATGATGCTAAATTGCTTCGCAATTATTATATCATTAATTAAAAGATATAATGTTTGAGCGTTAGCGAAAACATAGTTGCTCAAAGAGCAACTTATAACATTTTAATATGTTTCAGTATTCAAACAGTTCTAATCGTATAAATCAGGATCGCGTCCTAATCCACTTGGTCTTTCCGGATGTACTTCGAGTACAATATACTCTTCATCTGGTTTTACATCGTTTAATTGTTGTACCGTTTGATATGCTTCACTCTGCGAAAGTGCGGATATGACTGCATTTTTAGGAACAACTACAAATTTTGTCTCTGCCATCGTAAGATTATTTAAAAGAATCTGATTGGAATAAATAGTTATAGTTAAAACAAAGGACTAATTCATGAAAGTTACACACATTGTTGCTGAATCTACTAAAAAACCTGTTTCCGAGGCGCCTGTATCAGGCTTAGCACAGTTTGGCAAGAAGGTTCTTGCTAAAACAGCCGCAAAAGTAGGTGCGAGAGATTTCGCGGCAGGCGTTGCAGGCAACGTTGACACAGGTTCTGAAGCAAACGACTTACGTACAGCATGGCAAAATCATCAGGGTGCTACCGGCGGTAGTATGAAGGCTAATGATCCTGTAGAGTTCAAGAATTGGTTAATGCAGAACGGATTTAAAGACAAAGGTCCAATTATCGATAAAGCAATCGCTGACGCAAGTGGTGCCGGCAAAGGTGCAGTTGCACCAGGCGATGTTGTTACAAGTGCATCAGGACAAAAAGTATTAGCAGGTATCGACGGTAAGGCTACTATGATCAAACCTGATGATAAAAAAGGCAAAGCAGAAATTGTAGCGTTGGCTAAGAAAAAAGGTATCAAGACTGCCGGCGGAGCAAAAGCACCCGGTGGACCATTTAATAAGAAAGTGCTTGATGCCGCATTATTACAAATAGTAAAAGATTCTAAAAAAGCGTCACCACAAGATGATGGTGCAGATCAAACAGCCGCAAAAGCACAAGCAGGCGCAGGTAAAGGTGCTGGCAATACAGCAAGTGCAACAACAGGTGCAACAACAGGTGCAACAACAGGTGATGCAAGTCAAGGCGGAGCAGGTGGCGAAATTCCAAAAGAAATTTTGGATCAAATAAATCAATGCACAGACGAAGAGAAAAAATATATAGTTAACAATATCACTGTTGTTAACACTGGTGCACCAAAAGGCGCAGGAGCAACAGCATAACATGAAACTTAATGAAGTAACAGCATACAATCTTAAATCACAAGCAATATTAACAGAATCTCAGTCATGGGAAATGTTAACTGAGCAACAAAAAATCTATGTTGGTTCATGGGAAAAGAATGTTTGGCCATTAGTTGAGCAGTACAGCAACTTAATGGAAGCCGATCTTAAACCTGACGAAATACAGAAAATATTTACACAGGCTGAAAAAGTATCAATTGAAGGCGGTGAGAATTTAACAGCATTGGGTAAAGCAGGTAAAGTAACTGCTGAAGTTTCAGGTAAGATGAAAACTGAAATTGACAAGTTAATGGATGCCGCGGCAAATAGTGGACCTGTTAAAAACTTTGATGCACAGTTTGAAAAACTAAAAACACAATTAAAGACCAAAGTAAAAGATATGCCCGGCGGTCAAAAAATTATTGCAGGGGTTGACAAGTGGGGCGGATTTGCAAAAGACAATCCAGCCAAGAGTGCATTTATTATTGGTGCAATGACATCAGTACTTGCATTTGCAAGTGGTGGTATTTTAAGTGGTGCCGCAATTGGTTTCTTCTTAAAGTTAGCAAACAATACTATTAAGGGCGATAAACTATCAACAGCAGTTGCTAAAGGTGTTAAAGGCGCGGCAATTGGTGCTATTGCAGGTGCATTGGGCGATGCTATATCAGGAACAGCAGAAGATATGTTCCCAGCAGAGATTACACAAACATTTATGACTACCAATGGCGAAATAGATATAACAGAACTAACAGCCATGGGTGCAGACAGTATTGAAGACTTAGATTCTGAAGCAGTTAAAGAACTTATTCAAACACGTACAGCAATGATACAGATGATGCCTAAGTTAGACGCTGAAGCATCGGCAGTATTAGATAAACAGTTAGACGCACTAAACGATAAAATATTCGAACTTGAACCAGATGGTAAAAATGTAAAAGAAGCAATTGACAATCTTCAAACTAAATTTAACATTGAAGGCCAAGGTATTGACGTTGTTGTAAAACAAAACACTACAGGTGACGCAAACGTTACTTTAGCAGATCCAGATAAGTTAGGTGATGAAGGCGACTACGGTTCAGGTCCTGAGCAAGACGTAGGTGGTACTGGCAAAGACACAGTTGACACAACAAGTACTGCTGATCCAGACGGAGATGTAGGTGCTGAAGGAACTATAAAAGCACAGTATAGCAAAGATGAAATGAACGAACTTGGTATGGACACAAGTGAACAACCAACAAGTACAGGAATTGCTAAACTTGGTGATGAATTTGATTTAAGTCCAGAACAAGTTGAAAAACTTCAATCAGTTTATCAAATGGAAAAAGCAGTTTCAACCAGAGAGTTTATGGGCATAAGAATGTCCGCTGACTCTTCAATAAGAGATTTTGGAGGTAGTACACCACAAGTAGTTGACGGACTCGAAGGCGAATATACAGCAGGGTCAGTATTTAAAAAGACTATTGAAGTAAAAATTCCAGGTTCAGACAAACCATGGACGTCATTAGTTACAGGTTCAGTTGAAGGTCAAGACGCAGACGGAAACATTGTTTATTCATTCTCTAACGTGTTTGTAGGTCCAGAAATAATGGACGATGAATTCTTTGCAATCATTGATTCACTACCAGAAGACCAACAAGACAAAATGATGGAAATGTTTAAACTATATAACGAAACAGCAGAGTTACAAACAGGCATTGATACATTTAAGCAAGACATGGCTGAAAAAATTATGCAAGGTGCGGCGGCAGTTGCACTTGGTGGAGCATTAGCCAAATCAGAATATGTAGAAAAAGATGCAAAGAAAGAATCAAAAGTTTATAAAAGTGCAGAACAGTTAGAAGAACAATATTTTTACGATTTAGAAGATTACATTCTTAATGAAATAGACATTAAACAAATGGCTAAGAAAGCCGCGGCAGGTGCGGCTAACATAGGTAAAGCGGCGGCTAAAGGTACAGGTAAAGCAGTAGGCGCTGGCTTAGACAAAGCAGGTGCAGTAGCAAACAAAGGTATTGGCAAGGCTGTAGGCGCAGTTTCAGGTGCGGCTAAAAAAGCAGGTAAAGAATTAGGACAGAAAGTTACAACACGTAAACTTAACAAGGCTTGGACAAAAGCAGGTGAACCTACAGACATTGGTTCTATTACTAATATACTTTCAGCACAAGGATTAAGCGATGAGCAGATTGGTACAGTTGCTAAAGATACAGGGCAACCTCTTAAGAAAGATCCAAACGCCGGTGGAAAAGATCCAGGCGATGATAAAGTAAGTTATCCTACAGGCACTCCAGATGATCCAGTAAAAGCAACCGGTGGAGATTATCCAGATGATAAAGAAGGCGAAACTGGTAGCACAGCAAGTTCGGGCGGTGTTAAAGGTGGTAAAGGCGATAAAGCAAAATCAAGTCCAGACCCTAAAGCAGACAAAGACGGTGACGGTATAGCAGACGGAAATAGTGCATCAACATTACAAGGTAAGAGTTCAGGCGATCCAGCAAATGATGGACCGTTTAACATGAAGGGTAATCCACCAACAGGAACTAACGCAGGTTTAGAAAAAGATGACTATGTGTGGAAAGGTAATCAGTGGGTTAGCACATCTACAGGAAAAGTTGCTAACAAGGCAACAGCGGCAAAACTTGGTAATCCTAAATTAGACGAATTAATAAAATCAATTAAAACTGCTAAAGTTGAAAAACTTGTTGTAGATTATATTTCAGGATCAGATAACAAAGCACCAGCGGCTAAACCAAAAGTTACAAAATCAATGACTTCTAAAGCGGCTAAGAAAACACCAGCACCAGCACCGGGCGAAGCAGGTGGTAAGTACGCTTCACTTCAAAACTAATAATTAAAAGAACGGCAATCCGGACTTCTTAGTAGTTTCCATATTATCTTCTACGATTTTTTTGACCATGTCTCGGTCTTCAGGACCCATTTCATATGCTTCAGATAGAGTTACTCCACCACGCATATACCAAACAAGTTTAAGAATATTGTGTCTTAGTTCTTTGGCTGAGTTTTCAAGATCAGTAACTTCTTTCTGGATTTTGTCAAGAGGCCACTGTGCTATTTGCGTACGAAAAAATTTGATTGGTCAAAAGACACTGGTACCTCCCAAGTGTCAGGTGCTCCTGCCGCCTTCTCTTCATCAGATGCTTGTGCAATTAATGGTTTAAGTGAATGATCATTTCTTTTGTGTTCTATTGACTTTTTAACTCCATCAAAAATTTCTCCTGATGTTTGTTCAAAGAACTCAAGTATATGTTTCTTATCTGATACTTTATCTTCAGCACCAAATTGAACCCAATCCATCTGTGTTACTACAGCGTCTAAAGTCATTGAAGTTAGTTTACCAAAACTTTGATTAAACTTCTTCATTTTTTCTTCTTCACTTAAATCTGTATCAGCAATAGTTTGCATCATACGTTGTTCTTCAAATGCCTTTAATGCAGTTTTTGTAAACTGTCTATAATTTAAAGGTCTAATATTAAATGTAAATCCGTTGCTTACATATAATGGATCGTATGTTCTACCTTGTACAGTATCTAATAACATAATTAAATCTACTTCTACGTCCTTAGTCATTTCTGTGTTTGGTACTGGAGAAGTAATTGTAAGTTTTTCTCCATAAGTAGCAATCCTTACAGCAATCAAAATAGCATCAAGATCTAAACTTGGTGTATCGTATGCATTTTTAATATTAGGAATACAACTTTGAATCATTGTTGCTGTTGACTCACCGTTAATAAGTGCGTCTGGTGTTTTTAATACTAATTCATCTTTGGCAGTCATTGGATAAACTGGAACTTCACCATTTTCTGGTAATTCAAGTGATCCTTCTGGCCAATATGATCCGCCTGACGGAAGTTTAAGATACAGTTTTGGCTGTCGAAAATGCTTCGTTAGGGGATTTGCCCGAACCGGTTGTACTGGTGTACCCGGTTGTGGTCCATTAGGCATCATTGGTATACCGCCTTGTGGAATTTTATTTTCTGACATATTTTTCTCCTGCTAAATAGTTATAGCAAAAGTATTTATTGCATTTATAAAGTGAGTATTTAATTAATGGCTGTAACAGCAGATATACCCGGAATTGGAAATATACAGATCCAAGACGCGGCTACCGAAGCGACACTAAAAGACATCCTTGCGGCCCTAAAGAAGGGTAACAAGGGTGGAGGTGGTGGTTCTGGAGGTGGAGGCGCTGGTGGAGGACCTGGCGGAATGGCAGGCGTAATGGAAAAAGCCGCCAAGAAAACCGGAAACTTTGCAGACGAAATAGAATCTACTACTTCTGTACTTGGAGATTTTGGTAGAGGCTTGTCAATGGTTGGTGGAATGTTCACCAAAGGTATTGGAATGGCCGCAGGCGCTGTAACTGGATTAGCATCAGAGTTCATGGGTACCAGTGTTTCAATGAGCGACTTTGCCGCACAACTTCCTGTAGTTGGTGGAGCATTAAGCGGGATATTACAAGTGGTTGAAGGCAGTGTTAAAGAATTTAGAACTTTATCAGAAGTAGGTGCAAGTTTTGGTAACGACATTGTTGAAATGAACTTGGCGGCATCAAATGCTGGAATGAGTTTAGAAAGTTTCTCAGGATTTGTAGTTAATCAATCACAAAACATGATGCTATTAGGAGGAACTACTTCTAATGGTGCAAAAGAGTTTGGAAAATTAATTAAGAGTTTACCAAGAAAAGAATTTATGGGAATGGGGTATGAAATGGATGCCCTTGCTGAACATACTGCTGAGTATATGGAACAACAAGCCATGCAAGGCAGACTTGGTAATAAAACTCAAGCACAATTAAAAGCAGGTTCAGAAGCATATCTAATGCAGATTGATAGACTTGCTAAAGTAACAGGTAAGTCACGTAAAGAAGCAGAAGCACTATTAAAGAAACAAAGTGCTGAAGCAAACGTAATGGTTATGTCAAGTAAACTGTCAGGCCAAGCATTAGAGAACTTTCAAGACGGACTTGCATTTGTTGATTCAGAATTACCAGGATTTAGTAACGCTATTAAAGATATGGCAGACGGTGTTGCACAAACTCCATTAGCACAAAAACTTGCGGCAACTATACCAGGCTTTGCAGACTTACAGAAACAACTTGGTGACGGTTCAATTAGTCAAGAAGAATATGTTAAGAAAATGGCAGGCTTTGGACCACAAATGGATGAATTCTTTAAAAACATGGATCCAGCACAAGTATCAGCGTTGATGGGTAAAGAAGGTTTTGAAGGTATGACATCAGGTCTTGCAGAATTTAATAAAATGTCTGCAAAATATCGAGACGCAGACTTTAAAGCAATGGAAGCAGAACAACAACAACGTGATAAAACTACAGAAGCAGTTTCAGGTTTTGAAGTAGCAATAACAGAAATGCGTAACAAAATTAAAACAACTGTACTGGATAGCGGATTGTTTGATTTGTTCATGGACGGTATTGGCAAGTTTACTTCTTGGTTTACTGCTGAAGGTGAAGACGGTATTTCTGCTATGGACAAATACTTAGACGAAATTCTCATATACGGTGAAGAGTTAGCGGCATTCTTAAAAGATACTTGGGAAGCATCAGGCGGTGACTTAGGTAAATTCTTTAGCACAGTTTGGGATGAAAGATTTAAACCTATGATTGATGATGGATTTGAAAAAGTAGGGAAAATATTTGGCGATTGGTTTGGAGACTTCTTCAAAGAACATATTGGAACAGTAGTCGCCGGTGTTTTTGGAGGACTTGCAGGATTATTACTTGCAGGATTTGTAACATCATTACTACCAGCAGTGTTTGGAATTATACTTGGACCAATTATTGCACCATTCCTTGCAATCGGTGCGGCATTAGTTGCTATATTTGGTTGGGAAACAATTAAAGGTTGGGTAGCACCAATATGGGACGTTCTATCAGGAATGTTTACTTGGTTTGGAGACTTCTTTGGCGGTCTCTGGGAAAAGGTAAAAGGTATTGGTAAGAAACTTAATCCATTAAATTGGTTTGGTGGCGATGACGACGATGTAACTGATAAGCACGTAAAAGCAAATCAAATTTCTACAACAGTTGAAATGCCAGGAACACCAAAAACTGTAACAGCAGGAACGATGCCAGACTATGAAATGCCAGCAGTTACTACACCAGAAGTTGACACTGCCGAAATTGTTAAAAATTCAGGAGTCACAAAAATGCTGGCAGACACCACAGACACGGTAAATAGTAACAGTAGCGATTTGTTATTAACAACTTTGGGTGAACAAAACAAAATTTTGAAACAGTTACTACGTGCAACAAATCAGTTGCAAGGTAATATGTTGAAAGGACCTGCATAATATGAGCTGGAAAAGATACTTTACAAACGTGCCAACAGGCAATAACGACAACGGTAACATGAGCCCGTTCAGTGGACGTGGTGGCAATGAGCCCGGTCCAGCAAAATCCAATTATTCGTCATATCTACCGGACGTATATGTAGGCTCTCCAAATAGAGTAGAGCGTTATGGTCAATACAATACTATGGACAATGACAGTGAAGTAAATGCGGCTTTAGATATTTTAGCAGAATTTTGCTCACAACAAAATCCAAGAAATTTAACACCATTTGAACTTAACTTTAATAAACAAGCAACAAACAGTGAAATTACTGTATTAGGACAATACTTGAAACAATGGTCTAAACTACAGAAGTTTGACACTAAGATGTTTAGAGTTGTTCGTAATACATTTAAATATGGTGATGCATTTTTTGTTAGAGATCCAGAAACTAAAAGATGGTTTTATATTGATCCTGCAAAAGTAGTACGTATTATTGTAAACGAATCAGAAGGCAAAAAGCCTGAGCAATATATTATTAAAGATATTAACTTTAATTTTAGAGATCAAATTATTACTGATCCGCATATTACAAGCGGAAATATTACAGGTGGCGGAACATCGTCAGGTTCTCAAGGTTATCAAACAGGTGGTGCACAAGGTGCAGTTGGTAATACAGGAACATCGCAATCAGGATCAAGATTTAATGTAAACAATAGAGAAGTTGCAATTGATGCAGAACATGTTGTACACCTAAGTTTATCAGAAGGATTAGACAACAACTATCCATTTGGTAATTCATTACTTGAAAGTATTTTTAAAGTTTACAAACAAAAAGAATTACTTGAAGATGCAATTATTATTTACAGAACACAAAGAGCACCAGAACGTAGAGTGTTTTACATTGACGTAGGTAACATGCCATCACACCTTGCTATGCAGTTTGTAGAACGTGTTAAAACAGAAATACATCAAAGACGTATTCCAAGTGCAACAGGCGGTTCAACAAGCGTCATTGACAGTGCATACAATCCTTTATCAACTAATGAAGATTACTTCTTTCCGCAAACAGCAGAAGGACGTGGATCTAAAGTTGAAACATTACCAGGTGGTACTAACTTAGGTGAGATTGATGACTTAAAATACTTTACTAATAAACTTATTAGAGGTTTACGTATTCCAAGTAGTTACTTGCCAACTGCGGCACAAGATGATGCACAAACGCAAAGTAACGATGGTAGAGTAGGTACTGCATACATACAAGAACTACGCTTTAACAAGTACTGTGAGCGTTTACAAGAACTTGTAACAGAAGAATTTAACCAAGAGTTTAAACGTTACTTGATGGAAAAAGGAATGAACATTGATGTTTCAATGTTTGATTTAAAACTTGAGCCACCAATGAACTTTGCAAGTTACAGACAATCAGAACTTGACAATGTAAGGATTCCAACGTTTACACAAATTATGGCAGTGCCATTTATCAGTAACAGATATGCAATGAAACGTTTCTTAGGATTAAGTTCAGAAGAGATTGCAGAAAACGAACGTTATTGGAAAGAAGAGAATGATGAAAACTTAACTCCACCTCCAACAGACGCCGCAGGTGAAATGCGTGGCGTAGGTATTAGCGGAGCGGCATTAGATGCAGATATAGCAGGCGGTGAAGACATTGATCCAACTGCTGAGCCTGATCCAGTAGCAGGCGGAGAAGCGGCGGCACCTGACACAACAACAGGCGGCGGCGCAGGCGGAGCACCGGCTCCTGAAGTTCCACCAGCATAAGGAATAAATAGTTACATGATACTAAGAGAATTATTTTACTTTGATAAAGAAACACTTGAACCTACAGAGGACAAGTCATACGATTCTGTTGACGACGAAGGTGTTGTACAAAAAAATGATACTCGTAAGACACGTTTAAGCCTACGACAGATTAATAAAGCACGTAGAGCAGGTGAATTTCATAAAGAAGAACAACAAAAAGAATTACATTTCGTAAGACAAATGTACGGATTAGCGGCACAACCTGAAGTATAGGAGAACCTATGTCAACAGCATTCGTTGTTGGTAACGGCACAAGCCGTAAACCCATAAGTTTAGAATCATTAAAACAGTACGGTCCTATCTATGCCTGTAACGCAGTTTATAGAGACTTTAGGCCAGACTATCTTGTAGCAGTAGACGCCAAGATGGTAATGGAAATTTGCAAAACAGGCTGGCAAAAGCACAACAAAGTATACACTAACCACAATAAACAGTTGAATGACATACAAGGACTCAACATTTTAAACCCCAGTAAAGGCTGGAGTAGTGGTCCTACAGCATTAGATCTTGCTTCAGACCACGGACATGATCCTATATATTTGTTAGGATTTGACTTTAAAGGCACTACAGGCACCGGAAAAGGCGATGATAAGGTAAACAACTTATACGCTGGTACATTTAATTACAAGCGAGAACACGACCCTGCAACATATTTTGGTAACTGGGAACGTCAAGTAGGCATAATATGCCAAAGAAATCACAGAAAGAGATATATAAGAGTAGTAGCAGAAGGAGACAAGTTCTTACCCGGAAGTCTAAAAAACTTCACAAACTTATCTCACATAACCATTGAAGATTTCCAGAAGATCTTTGGTTAATTTCATTAAGGTTTCAAAATCCTGCGTTTTGAGCCTATATTCCACATATATTCCGAATAAAGTGTAAATATTATTGACAGCCTTACCAAACGTAAACTTATAGGAGGTACTACAATGGCAGACCGTAACAAATTCGAGCAGATGCTTGAAAAATTAGTTAACGAAGATAAGAAAGGTGCAGAAGAACTGTTCCATGATATCGTCGTAGAAAAATCAAGATCAATTTATGAAAATTTATTAGAAGATGAGTTAGCAGACGAGTCTAAAGACGAAGACACTAACGAAGCAACTGACGAAGAAGTTGATGAATCTTCAAAAGACGAAGAAGTCGACGAAGCAAAAGACGAAGAAACAGATGAGTCTAAAGACGAAAACGTTGACGAAGCAAAAGACGAAGAAGTTGACGAAGCATCAAAAGATGAAAACGTTGACGAAAACTTTGCAGAAATTACACCAGAAGCAGAAGACGACATGGGCGGTGATCCAGCAGACGATATGATGGCTGACATCGAAGGTGGCGACGATGCAGAAGGCGACGACAACGGTGATGACGAAGATATGGAAGACCGTGTTGTTGATTTAGAAGATGCACTTGACGACCTTAAAGCAGAATTTGAAAAAATGATGGGCGATAAGGAAGAAGGTGACGATGAAGATTCTGAGGAAGCACCA
>Ga0181400_1000465_pt1 | contig 17442 bp, 15 predicted proteins | sample 23SPOviralmetaG_FD_130129 | JGI IMG/M metagenome (GOLD analysis project Ga0181400, IMG submission 130129) | Marine viral communities from the oligotrophic San Pedro Time Series (SPOT) site, San Pedro Channel, CA, USA - 23 SPOT_SRF_2011-06-22 | ecosystem: Environmental > Aquatic > Marine > Strait...
ATAGTCTACATCTAAATCATCAAAGTCAAGGAAGTTAGCATCAAGAACATTAGAACTGCTACTTCCATCTTCTCCCTGTACATTTATATTCTCCTTTGGTGGATTAACTATTAACATATTATCTATTAACTCTAAAGTTAAATCTAATATAACCGGTTTAGTAGGTTCTAGTTCAAACATAGAAACTGTAGTAGCTTGATAGGGCTTGTTAAGAATTACTTCTCCTGCACCTGTTGCTACTAATATTTCTCCACTAGGAGTTCCATCTGCTTTTGGTAATAATATAATCAACGATTCGCCTATCTCATTTACTGTAATTGTAAAATCAGTTCCACGAATTGACACATTAGCACTTGGCGTACTAATAGAAATGTTTTCTTTATTTATATTATTTAACTTGCCAGTAATAAATCTAGCTGTACCACCAGCAAACTGCAAAGCCATCTTAGACTTTGAAGGATTAGGGTCATAGATAAATTCATCTATAACTAATTGTGAATGTTCTGTTAATCTTACTTGACTATCATTAACAAAGGTTATACCTATTCTACCATTAGAAGTTTCAACATTATCAAAACTTTCTATACCAAAAGATAAAGCAGCATCGTAAGTTTCATCTCTTACAATCCTGCTATTACCTTTAAGTTCTGTTACGCTTCCAATACTAACATCCGACTGTTGTGCCACCATCGTTTTGGATAACACAGACAGTACCATTATTGCCAGTTGAAAGTATCTTGAGCCAATCATTGTCTAATGTACTAAGTTGTTGTATGTTAAAAGTTCTAGAGTTACCTGTTTGGTCTAAGTAAAAATAACCACCAGCATAACCACTACCTGTAAAAGTAACATTGTTACTATCTCCATCAACATCAACATAAGAAGTACCACCATCGTAGTTTATATCAAAATCAAATGTATTACTACTACCATTAATAATCCAGTCTAAATCTGTATTACTAGCCATAGCAGTTGTACCTACATCTAATGTAAAAGTATTACTATCTCCAGTAGTATCTACATTAAAATTAGAACTATCAATACCATAAGTATTGGTTGGGTCTGCTTGTATAGTAAATGTATTACTGTCTCCATCAAATTCAAAAAACCCTGTAATATTATCTCCTAGTATATCACCAAGAAATTTATTACTATCTCCTATTTGATTAATATCTAGAGTTAGATTTAATCCATCTAAATCTAAAGCAGTTAAAGTTCCTGCAACAGAATTTAATCCACCTATTATATTTCCAGAACCAAGTTGTTCTAAATCTATATTAGCAGTAGCACCTGATTGGTCAATGTATATTTCGTTATCAGCCCCGTATGTTGTCAACGCAGTCAACATCACAACTAGGCTCATCAATTTTAATTGTTTCATATTCCCAATACCCTCTCTCTATTCCTATTTCTATTAAGTTAAATACTCCAGCTTCTATTGCCTTTTGCAAAGCTATAGAACCCACCTCGTTCTCAGCTACTCCTCCTTCTATTTCTACAAGTTCTGTACCTTGTTCATAGAATTTAAAGACATCTTGAGAAACGCTTGTCGATAAAACATTTTTAGAAACTGTAGTCTCTACTAATATTTCACCTGTTGATACAGAAACTAATCGTAATGATATAGTTACTACATCTTCTCGGTATTGTTTACTTGTACCTATTCCTAAATACCTAGCACCAATACCACCAGATTCTACATTTGTGTCATAACTAATTACTCCACCTTGTATTATAAGACCAGCAAATAATAAAGGCTGGAGCTTTTGGTCTTGCTCAAAGTTTTCTCTGGTTGACCGAATAAGTTGTCGTTCTTTTGTAAGATTATCTAATCCTACTCGTTCAACAACTCTAAAAAATTCTCCGTTAGCAGCATGTTTTAAAGCTCTTATAAGTAATGCTTCTGGAGCTTGTGTTACTGCTGTACTAAATAAAGCAAAGCTACTGTTACTTTTTCTTTGTCCTGTTAAATCTTGAAAGCTATCCCTATATACTGCTATTATTGGTTTTCTTTTAGCAGGAGATACTTCAGCTAATGCAACTGATTGTAAGTCTAAAATATTGGCAGGTTCTGTATCTCTTGTTAAAGATAAATCTTTATTTTGATTTAAAACTGCACAGCCACTAAAAAGTGAAGTTACCAATAGGCAAAGAAATAGTCGTTGTGTTCCCATCTGAATCCGTAATTTTTAAAGTTATTATTCCATCGACAACACTATATTCGATTGTGTTGCCCTCTAAAGTTAATATACCACTATCGCTAGGAGTTTCTCCAAATAAGTTTTCTACTAATTGTCTTGATAGCTGTGCATATATTCTAGACTCTAAGTTTCTTATAAACCTTGCAAGTGTTGTGTTTTCTTTGTCTCTTTTAATCTGGTCCTGTAAAGCTTTGAGTTCTTCTTTGATACTCATCTTTCTATTAAACTCTTGATTTTCTATAGTAAGATAATGTGCAGATGTTCCCATACCACTAAAGCTAGGGTTTTTAAATTGATGTACCATCTCATCTGATATACTATTAACAGACCAAAACATAATTAACATAGACCAAAAGAACATACAGAACTTGCAGTTCCTTGAAGCTTTTTCACTTTTAAATGTTGGTTTTAGTTTCATAATCTTTAAAATATTTGTGAGTTTATCCAAAAAGCACCTAGCATAAAGCCAAACACAACTACTTGAACTATAGAAGCAATTGTAATCTGCTTCATAGGATGTACATCTACAATTTTTTCTATCCAAGATTCGCTCGGAGAAAGATTAACTACTTGTAATATTTTTTTATTAGTCTTTTCTTTGGTCATCTCTATCTGCTTTTGCAATTTTATCTATGTCTACTAAGTTTGGTACGCCTAGTAAAGTTTTTAAGAGTACGTCTTGTCTAATGCTTTGATTATCTAACGCCCTTACTCTGTCAATTAAACTAACTATAATACCATACTGACTGTCAAGTTTAGTAGACACTCGTTCTTCCATAGTATCTAAAGCTGTTTGTACTTTATCGTCTAAGGTATCTAGTTTATTTTCCATACCATCAATAATTCTATTGATTAGTTTCCATACAAAAGCACCTAATCCAAGTGCTGCTGCAATAGGAAAACCTAACTCAGTTATTAATGATACTGCTGAATCCATTAGTCTTTTTGTGTGTTAGAAGCTCCGAAGTAAAACGATATAACAGCACTTGCTAAACCACCAAGATAACCTAGTACAAGGTTTATAAGAGCTTCAGAGTTCTGCTCAGGTGGTTGTAGAGTAACAAGGAATATGTATCCCATGAAACCACCGACAACAGCTATACCCATAATACGGGCTGTCCAGTCTTTACTGAACTTATTTCTAGCGTCTTGTCCGTCAGCCACCTCTAGCTTAAATACATCTACATCAAGCTCTTTCATCTGTACTTCAAAAGCTTGTTCAGCTTTTTTAAGTTCTAGCATTTGTTCAGGTGTAGCTTCAGCTATTCCTTTCTCTATAGCTTTAGGTGTATTAGGTACGCCCAATACATCGGCTATCATGTTAGCTGCCATTCCTCCCATTGGTCCACCTAATGCAGTTCCTAATGTAGGTGCAACAGCTCCAACTATATTCTTTAACAGTCCTTTCATTTCAAGCTCCTAATACCATCATTTGTAATTCTCTACTACGTCCACCTACTTGATTAAACCAACGACTATCTTCCATTTGTACAGACATCTCTTTCCAGTCATGATTTCTACAAGCCTTCAACATGTTACGAAACTTAGAAAGCCTAGAGCCTCCAAGGTTAAAACACATGTTTACTAATACTCTTTGTATTACTTCGGGAAGCTTTTCAAAGTCTTCCTCACTACCGAAGACATGTATAGCTTCTTTGTAATGTTTATCAAAGTCATTTTCGTAGTACATATCTACTACTTCTTGAGACACTTTAGTACCTACTTCCCATTTATATTCTGGGTCTTCTGGTTGGCAGAGGTGTCCAATCCCTAGAGTTTTATAGCCTAAGCTATCCTCATAGATTTCAAGGACTTCGCCTTCGTGTCGTTTAATATCTTGTTTGCATAATTCTACGTTCATATTATTTTCCTAAGTTAAATTCCTCTATTGTGTTTTTTACAATTTGATTTTCAGCTTCTTCTTGAGTTAATCCTTGATTCTTTAAATCAAAACCAACTCTATTGTTTAAAAAATCTACTCTAGCATCTTTATTTTCTCTTAAAAATGTTTCTTTAGAATAATCTCCAGATACTCTTTTAATTGTATTTTTAATTACAGATAAACCTTCTCTTAATTGTAATCCAGTTTTTTTAATTGGACTATCTCCTACTTTATACGCAAGTCTTTGATGATTTATTTTATTAAATATTTCTTCGTCTGGAATTCTACCTTCAACATTTCCTGTATTAGGATTTATAGGTACTCGTCCTCTCTCAGGAAAAACACCTTCATCTATTTTAGAGTTTACTAAAGCTGCTGTTTCAGCCTCATGTTTTCTTTGCCATTTAGCATCTACATTAAATATTTTTTTAGCAAGTAGCTCATCTATATTTCCACCCTTACTCAAACCTATTCTATCCATTTGTTCTGAGTAAGGTTCACCTGTAAAAGGGTCTACTCTATCTGCAGGGTCTTCTTGTACGTTAGGAACTATTCCACCTGTTTTATAGTTTTCTCTTAGCTTTTCTTTAATTTCTTTTACTTTTTGTTTTTCTTTCTTATAATATAATGGACTAGCATAAACAGGCAGTCTACTCATTTTTCTATCAATAGCTAAAATATCTTGATACGTTTGTTCAAATACTTCAAAACTTGGAGAAGCTTCTAACATTTTTAATTTTAAATTATCACTTAATCCTATAGGTTCGTAATGTCTTCCTGTCAATAATGAAATTTTATCTTTAGTAGATAAATTAGTATTATCTAAAGCTGTAAAAGGATTTGCACCTAGCTTCTTTAAAGACTCTGTATTTTTATAAAACTTTATATAGCTCTTGTAGTGTTCTTGATTCCTTTTTAAATATTCATTAGTAAATGTGTCGGGGTCTAGCTCTTGCCCTATAGAACTAGTAATAGCTCTTTGGCTATTTTGTTTGCTTCTCATTAAATCACTAGACTTAAATTCATACATTTTTTGTATGTATTCAGGATTAATAGGTTGCATTCCCCAGCCTGTAACAAATTTTAAAAATGCTTGTGCTTCATACTCATCTTGGTTGTAAGGAGTTTTACCATGTTTATTTGTTAATGTTTTGTATAAGTCTTGTCCTCTTGTAATAGAACCCGGTGTTATACTTTCTAACATATTAGCTGCTAAGATAGTAAGGTTTTCTCCGTCAAACATATTAGCTGCATAGTTTCCTTTATCGTTAAATCTAGATAATCTATTAAAAGGATTTTTCATTGCTTTACCATCTAAAGTTTTACCGTTTCTTAAAACATAATTAGATAGTTGTTCTTGTATAATAGATTCTCCTAAAAATGGAGAAACAGTTTCTGTAAATGTAGTTGTTAAAATATCACCTATTAATCCATCTTCATCTATTGTGTCTTCGTTAATATATTTATTAATTAAAACTTGAAAAGGTTTTTTTGGAAAATCAAAAGCATCCCAGCTGCTTAGGTTAGCAACAACAGGAGACCCATCAGGTGCTATTGAAAGAACTACATTAGAGTTTTGCATATAATCAGGAAGTACTAAATCTTTAATAGCATCTACTACGTCTGTAGTTAAACCAGTAACAGCTTTACTTGTAGACTCAACTGCTTTTGCACCTCCTCCAGCAACAGCAGTAAAAGCACCTAAACGCAATGTACCTCTTTTTACAAATTCATTACCTGCTTGTTTTTCACCTTGCTTAATTAGTCTTTTTCCTTTAGCTACTTCTTGAATTCCATTATATATTGAGTTCCCGGATATTCTTACAGACTCTGCCATGAATGAAAAGAAACGACCAAAGAAAGGAGTTCGTCTTAACTCTTGAAGCATTTCAGGAACTAAATCATAGTTAGGTAAAACATCTCTAACCATTCTAGCTGACTGTTCTTTTATTTCTTGTTCAGTTAATTTAAGTCCTGACTTCTTAGAATACATATTATTAATTTTTTCTAAGTTTTTCTTTTCTTGAAAATACATATTTATTTTAAAGAAATCATCTTCAGCTATATAAGCATTTTGCCATTTCTCAGCATGTTTACTTATTCCTGTTTTATCTAAAAATTTCTTTGCTAAGTTAGCAGGATAGTCTGCTAGATTTTTAGTTTTAATAGCTTCTAAATCTTTAGCTAAACCTTTTAAATCTCTAGCTACAACTCCTTTGTTTAACAAACCTAAACCACTTAACTCTTCATGTAAGCCTTGTAATTCTTTATTGTTTCTTGTTCTAGCTCTTAAAATCTTTACTATATCTTTTGTTTGGTTTAAATCAAAAACATTAACACCATTTGCAAGAGACATTTGAACACCACCTGCTACGTTTTTAACGTGAGTAGTATGTGACCAAACAGTTTTAGCAGCTTGTGATACACCTTTTAATACTGCTAAGTTTCTGTATATAGCACTTGCAGTATTTTGACCAGCTAATACTTTTTGTGATATACTTTGATGATTGCTAAAGTATTTTTTTAATTCAGGAGTTGTAAATCTTCCAGATAGCTTTCCATATCCTTCGGGTATAGCTTCTGCAAATAAACCTTCAGCATCCTTTCTAAAGTAAATACCTGCTCCGCCTTCAAAAGCTTCGTTATAAAACTTTACATTTTCTACATAGTTTCCTAGTTTAATTGTAGAGTGTATAATACTTTGAGTTGGGTCATCTATTTCACCCATAAGTTTTCTTATAGGAGAAGCTATGTCTTCTTTACCTTTTAAAATTTCTTTTCTAATTTTATCAAAGGTATCTTTACTACCTGCAAAATCTGTTCCTTTTTTAACATCAAGTATTTTATTTATATCAGCATTTACTTTTACTAATATTTCTTGGTCTGTTAAGGCTGGTTCGTTTATTCTATATTGCTCTGTTAAAAAATCTGATGCTTCTTTTTTAACACTTCTAGTAGGAATATAATTAGGGTCTTCAAATAGTTTATAAGACCTTCTAACATAAAAACCCATTTGCTCTCTATATATTTTCTTTTGAGCTTCTGTTAGAGTTCCTGTGTCTATCATTTGTTCTGTCAAATCATCTTGTAATTTTCGTGCAGCTTTAATAGGTTCTCTTAACTCTTCAGGAAGTTTATTAACTTCTTTCTTAAATGTTGTTTTTTGTGTTCTACCTACTCGTATTCCGCCACTTGCTGTAACTGTAGTAGGACTTCTAAAGTCTGTAAATAAAACATAACTTATTTGTTCATTTAAATCATCTTTATCTTTAAACTTGCTAGTAGTTTTTAATACATCTTCCATAGCCATTTCTAAATTAAAAGCTACGTTTGTAATAGTATCATTCCATTTTTCTTTTAAGTTTTCACTTTTTAAATATTTTTCGTAAAGCTGAACTGTTCTGTTTCCTTTTGTAGTAAGTATTCTTCTACGTATTGATTCCATATTACGTAATATAGGATTAGCAGTAAACATTAAATTAGTATCAGAAACATACTTACTTATAAATCCGGGCTTTAATGCATCTACATCGCCTACAGCTTCTTTACTAACAACACCTTCTATAATATCTTTTTCTCTATGTTTTAAAGCTAAATCTTTTTGGGCTTTATTAATCTGTACACTTTCGTTTAGATTAGATAAAAAGTTATCTACTGTTTCTTGTCCACCTTCTTTAATGTCTTTTAAAAAAGTACCAAAAGCTTCTCTTCCTTCTTTTAACTTAGTAAGAGTGATGTCTCCTTTGTTTTTTAAATAAGGAGTAGCTCCTGTTTTTCTACCAGCAGCACCTAACATTTTACCACCACCTACAAAAACTCCAGCAGCTACTAAACCATCTCCTAACATAAGTACTCTATTATGTAGTTGAGAATTTTCTTGTCTATCTCCTTCTAAGTATTCTTTTAAGTCAGCTAACGCTTCATTGTCATTTGATATTAAACTTCCTAAAGCTTCAGGAATCAAACCTTCTTCATAAGGATTAAAACCTACTTGTGACCCTACTTCTCCTGAAACAACTGCTTGTGTAATAGGACGTTTTTTAATATCTTTAACCCATTTAATTTTACCAGCTCCATAAATAGCTGCAGCTAAACCACCTATATCTCTTGTAAGTTCTTTTCCTAAACCTTCAGGTTCTTTGACAGCAGGTACTTGACGTTCTCCTCTCTGAACCATCTCAATATTTTCCTTACCTAAAACAGTTTCGTATACAGTTTTAATAGCTTCGTCTTGTTTAGTATATGTAGCTTCTTTAGCTTTTTGTACTAAAGGAGACCTACCTAATGGAGAAGTTTGAAGTTTTACATCTGCTAGTAGTCTGCCAAGGTCTACAGTTTCTGTAATTAAATCAGTAGCAATACCGGGAACAGTACGTACAAACTGATTTAGTTTAGAAGTATTGGCTTTTTGTTCTTCTTCGTTTAACTCATCTTCTTGAGTTGCTTCGACTAAATTACCTTCTTGGTCAAATTTATATCGTTTCATTTAGTCTCCAAAGATTACATTAAATCCTGACATTAATTCATTTACTGCTGCTGTGTAGTAATCTCCAGTTGTAGAATACTTCCAAGTTCTTCCTTCTTCTTGTTTTTCTTCAGAAGTAGCATTTGAAGCTATTTGTGCTTGAATCATAGGTCCTTTTAAAGGGTCTCCTAATCTATTACTTACCATCTTATACATTTCAAACTTAACAGAATCTACACCAGCAAGTTTAATATCATTTTCTAATTTCTTTTTGACAGGACTCATAGGATGCTCTTTACCTTTACCTGAATCATTAATTATTTTACTAATATCTGCAAGTTCAAAAATATTTCTACGAAGCTGACGAGTTTTAGCATCTCCTGTTCCATTAGCTTCATCTACTACATTTTCTCTTTCAAGATAATAATTCATATACTCAGGAGTACCTACTTCAGGAATATCTTTATTATTTTTTTTAGTCCATTCATTATTAAAAGCAATAATAGTTGTTTTGTTTTTTTCAATAATAGGATTAAAGTCTACTTGAGAATTAACCATATGAGTTTTTAACTCTTCTTTACTCCAGCTTGTTTTTTTACTATCTGATAAAGATGAAATAATACTTCTTCTTGCAGGGTCATTAGGATTAACATTTTCAGATAAATATACTAAAGCTTCATCTTGAGTATATGTAAATGTTTTAGGGTCTCTATACATTTCTATTTGTTCTTCGTTTGTAAATTCAACAGGGTCTAATAAATAATCATAAACACTTCTATTTGCCATGTCTTTTTTAGTTTGTACTTCTTTAGGTGTTAAAGGAACTGTTTTTCCTTTAGTTAATCTATCCCATCCTTTATGGACTAAACTTAAATTTTTAGGAGATGATATTTCATCTGCTTTAGCACTATAGTAATCTTCAAAAGGTTTGTAAAATTGTGCTTTAGTCAGTCTTTTAGTTATGTTTCCTGTCTTAATTTTTTCTTCATGAAGTTTTATTAATGCTTGTTCATACTCAGTAATTTCTTGTTTCTTTTTAAGTTTAGAGTCTGCGGTTACACCATAGGATTCAAAGTAATTAGGATTTTTTTTATTAAATTCAGTTTCAGATTTCTGTCTAAAGTAAAAAGGGTCTGCTTTATAAGCTTCATCATCTGTTACAAGTTGATTATATTTTTCATACTTAGCATCTAAATTAGCCATTTCATATACACGTTCTCTTTCAGAAGCTTGTAAATTTTTTATTACGTTGTTTTCCATGCTGGTTTCTTTAGCACCGAAGAGTGCTTTACCTATTATCATATTTCGTATTCTATTCTTACTTTTATCAGTACCAGAAAAATAACCAGCAGCCAAGTCTTTCCAAGAACCGCTTTGATTTTGTTTCTGTAATAAACTGTTTAACATTTCTCTTGCCATTTTATACCTCTCTGCTTAATAGGCTTTTACTTTGCTCTTGTTCTACTCTTTCTAAAATACTAGGCTCTATACTTTTTTCTTCGATAACTTCTCTAACTTCTTGTGGTACAGATTGTGGACTAACTCTTTGAGCTGCTTGTTTTCTCATAGCCTCTAAAGACCCCACACCCTTTTCTAATTCTGCTACAGCTTTGTCACCTAATATTTCTTCTTCATCTACTTCATCTCCAGCATCCATAACAAAATCTATTTCTGCTTTTTCTGCTAAAGCCATTACCATATACATAGTGGGTTCCATTAATAATGTCATTAAATCAGGATTCCACTTGCCTTCAAGAAAACCAGTATACAATGTTATAGAAGCAATGTCAATAACACCGACACCCTTACTTAACGATAACAAAATATTTGCAGTTGTTTCAGGCTCTGTTAAAGATTCAAAAACAAATAACATAGCTTCTTTAGGGTTAGTGTACTCTGCAGGTTTTTCCCAGTTATAAGGTTGACTAGGGTCATTTGTAAGGCTTTGACCCGGAATAGGTCTTCCTCTTTCCATGCTTCCTTGCATAAAGTTTACTGCTTTGTCTGTCACTGCCATAATATTATCCTGCTAAAGTTGGTATTGGAAGAGGCTGATAAATTCCTTGCATATAGTTTGGAGTACCTGTTCCGTATAAAGTTTGATTTGCTAAATCTGAAAAGCTTCTTACATTTCCTAGTCCTGCTGCAGCTAACTGAGGAGCAACTGTTTGCATATGAGCTGCTTGAGCTTGTTCTTGAAAAGGTTGAGATGAAACACCTGCACTTCTAAAAGGTTCTTCTATGTCAGGTGCAAGAGTATTAGCAACGTAACCAGCACCTAGTCCTTGAACTGTTTCAGGTATAAACTCTGGACCAGTAACATAAGCTGCAGTATCTGCTGCTACGTTTTGTATTTTACCTCTAGTTATTCCTACTGGGTCTTGTGCAAATCTATTTAATCTTTCTCCCATAGTTGCGTCAGGTCCTAAAGTTCCATATCTTGCAGGGTCAGAAGTAAATTTATCTAATGAAACTCCTTCTTTAGGAACAACAGTCCTTGTTTGTAGTTTAGTATCTGTAACAGCTTTACTAAATTGACTAGCATCTTTTGCCACTACATTACTACCTTCATATATTTCTGCAAAATCAATAGCTTCTGTAGGCAACGCACCACTAGCTTGTTGAACATCTGAAGCTAACTGAGCTGTATCAAGCATAGGCTGTGCTAAATTTTTACTTACTTCTGCACCTGTTTGTGCAAATAATGAACTACTGCTAGAAGCAGTTTCGACAGCTCCTGTTAGTGTAGTATTTAATGTAGGCTGTGATGTTCCACTTAGTATTGCACTTTCTTGAGCAGACATAAATATATTAGCTTTGTCGCTATTAGTAGCAGCTTGTCCTAACATAGTATCTATTGAAACAGTACTTCCTTTAGCTGTTGTTCCTTCTGTTAAAGCTTTTACACTTGAAGATAAAGTATCTGTTCCTTTTGCAATGTTAGATAGCTCTGCTGATGAGACAGCAGCTTCAGTAGCAGCAGTTCCTTCAACTACAGCAGCAGCCTCTCCTCCAAAAATACTATTACCCCACTTACTTAATTGTTTAGCTACTCCTCCCATTACAAAGTATAAACCAACCATTCCTACAATAGAACCTAGTTTAGAGCTAAAAAGTTTTTTAACTCCTTTCTTTATTTTTCTACCTACTTTTCTTAAAAATCCCATATTATTTCCTTATTAAAATATTGAAGTTCCGCCACCACCGTAACCTCCGCTACCAGAGCCAGAATATCCACGAGAAAAAGAACCGCTTAGTGAACTTACAAGTCCTGTTAAATAATCATCATATACTTGACCTGATTTACCTTCATTAGCAATAGCTGTAGAGATTATTTGAGCCTGTCTGTTTTGTTCATTTTCAAAAGCTCTGAAATCAAAATCAGCTTGGTCTCTTAGTTCTTGCCATAAAAATGCTTGAGACTGCATAGTCATACCATAAGCATTTTGTGAGTTTTGCATATTAATTTGATTCTGTGCAGCAACATTAATTGTATTAGATTGTCTTCTCCACTGTATGTTAGAAGACTCTACTGCAGCAGCGTTTTGTGCGTTCCAGCTATTTCTTGCAAAGTCTTGCTGACTGTTAAACTGGTCTACTTGAGTTGTAAGCTGAGCATTAAACTTTTCTTTATCAGCATCCCTACCAGCTCTTCTAGCTTCTGCAGCATTCTCTTGAGTTGCATTAAACTGACCCATTGCGTTAGTCTGTGAAGCATTGTACTGACTCATCTGTGCATTAAGATTAGCCATAAATTGATTAGTTTGATTCTCACTAGCAGCACCAAACTGAGCTGCAGCATTTTCAAACGACTGATTACTTAGCAACCTTTGTTGGTCTTGTTGAGCTTTTAAAACATTAGCTTGTTGATTGTTGCTTAAGTTAGCCATATCTACTTGTAAAAAAGCCTGTGCATTTTGTGCAGCTAATTTAGTTCTAGAGTCTAAATTTGCTAAATTCATTGAAGCTAATGTAGTTGCATCTTGCATAATAGCTTGTTGGTCAGCATTAAAATTACTCAAAGTAGCTGTTTGCATAAACTTACTATTAGCTAAAGCAGTTTGTTGTTCTGCATTAAAGTTAGCCATGTCCATGTTAGCATTAATTTGAGCATTATTCATAGCTGAGTTTTGCTCAAAACTTAATTCAGTTAATCCTAATTGCTGTGCTAAGTCTGCATTCTTTTGTGCAACTGTTAAACGCTTGTTAAGGTTTGCAAGTTCCATTTGGTTCTCAGCAGACATGCTTTCACTATCAGCTTGATTTTTAACTGTTAAGTTTGCGAGTGTTATTTTTTCTTCAGCACCCATTTTAGCCATTTCTGCTCTTTGTCTTATCTCTGCATTTTGCGACAAGAAACTAGCAGTAGTTGTAAGTTCTTGTAATCTAAACTTATTAGCTTCTGAAAAGTTTGCACTATCTGCAGCAGCTCTTTCTGATAAGTTTGCAAGTTCTATTTGGTTTTCAGCAGACATGTTAGCCATATCCATTTGCTGTGCCATACTAGCATCAGTCTTTTTAAAGTCTACAAGAACATTAAGATTAGTAAGCCTAGACTGTTGTTCAGCAGACATCGATTCTCTTGCAGCTTGATTCATTTCTGACAAGTTTGCAAGTTCTACTTTTAAACTACTATCAAGATTAGCTTTTTCCATTTCTTGATTAAGCATAGCTTGTCTAGCATCTCTATTTACTTTAGCTTGATACTCTGCTAGTCTGCCTTGTTGTTCTGCAGACATAGTTTCTCTTGAAGCTGCATTAAGCTGTGTAAGGTTAGCCAAGTCCATCTTAGTTCCTGCATCTAAGTTAGATATAGCAACTTGTTGTCTTTGTGCTGACTCTTGTTGAGCTTTTTGTTGCTCATTTTGAATGTTAGTCATTCTGACTTGTTGCTCTTGTTGAGCTGTAGTCATTACTGCTTGTTGGTCAAACTCACCTTGTTTAACTACTATTTGCTGTGCCATTTGTGCAGTCTGTGAAGCTGCTGTTTGTTGATTAGACAAGTTAGTCATTCTTTGTTGCATGACTTGACTAGCTTCTTGTAAGTTTGCTTGTTGTTCGTTACTTAAATTTTGTGAAGCTCTTTGTTGTAAAGCTTGTGCGTTACTTTGAGCAATAGGCATAGCACTTTGAATAATAGCATTAAACAAAGCATCTCTACCGACTGTTGAAGTATTTAAACCTCTTTGAGCCATCATAGCATTAACTGCGTCTACAGCAGGTCTAGCCCATGCAGGAGTCTTACCTTCTTCTAGTCCTCCTAACAATCCTTCCATCTGTGTTGAAACTAATGCTTCTTTAGGTAGTGCTGCTACTGCTGCTTGAACATTAACAGGTTGAGTATCTAATTGAGCTTCTACCGTTGCAGGGTCTTCTAGAATAGCTGCAGTTACTTCTTCAGGCATTTCACCTACAACAGCTAACATATCTGCTGCTGCTGCTTTACGAGCTTCTTTAGTTACTGCTTGTCTTGAAGCAGCTTCAAAAGTAGGTACACCACCTATCTGAGCAGCATCACCTTTAGCAACTCCATCAGAAGTAATAGCTTCTCTCATTGCTGCATCCATGCTTGGAGCTGTCCCTAACTCTTGTGCTATTTTTGTAGTAGCTTCTGCAACTTGTGCAGTTCTTTGTTTAGCTATTTCATACTGAGGTATTTGCTCTAAGTCTACACCTTCACCTGTAACATTTTGAAGTATGTCTGTTTTTTGTTTTTCACTTATTATTTGAGCTTGTCTTGTTGAAGCATCAGCATCAGTGATAGGAGCAACCTCAACAGCTTCTTTAGGTGCTATAGGTTGTACTTGTGAAATAGGTCTTAACTCTCCTTTTACTTCAGGAGCTAATGAATCTTGTATAGCTTGTTGAGCTATTTCTGCAGCCTTTGTAGGGTCAGACATTGCAGCTTCTTGAACTTCTGCAGTTATTCTATCTTTTACTTCAGGAGTTAAATCCATTATAGCTGCTTGGACTACTGCAGGTTGTTCTTTAGTAATAGCATCAAATGTAGCTGCTGTAACTTGTTTATCTACAACACCTTCTTTAACTTGGTCTACTGTTGAAACAGTTTCTTCTGTGATATCTTGTGCAGTTGTAGCATCTACTTTTGTAGGGTCTGCCATTTTTGTTACTTTTTGCTGTTGACCTTTTAAAGGTTTACCTTCTGCGTCAACTCCTACTTTCATAGCTGCAGGTATTTTAACAGCATCAGGAACATCACCTGTAGCTGAAGCTTCTATTTGTAATCCTGTTTCTCTTATTCTTTCTTGTCTAGCTTCATCAAAATCTAGGTCTCCTTCTTTAGCTGTTGTAGTTGTTGTAGTTCTCATAGCCTCTGCAGAAGCTGGTTTTAATACTGGAGCTGTAGGAGTTTCTTGAGTTACTGGAGTTTCTGGAGTTGTTGTTCCTACAGGTGTAGGTTCAGGTGTCGCATTGTCGTTACCACCAACACCACCAATAGAAATAGGTTGTTCTCTAATAGGTTTAGGACCTTTGTTTATTGGTTGTCCCGGTAAAACACTTGACCCTTTTGGAGGTTTATTAAAATTTGGTCCTCCTCCAGCTCCTCTAGTTATTGTAGGCTCTGTGGGTTTGTTAACAGGTTTAGTTACTCTTTTTCCTATACTTCTATCATCAGGTTCAGCACGTCTAGTGTTTACTCCACCTTTAGCAAAAGGAACTCGTGGTTTATACTTTTTCATTGTTTTCTTTTTCATAATCTATATACCTATTTTACTTGACTTCAAAGAGTTTGTCAAGCTTTTCACTGATTTTTTCCATTCTGTCCATGAGTCTACCCATGTCATCTTTTAATTCGTTCTTTGTTACGTACTCTCTTGCAATCTCTTCACGAGTCTTGTTTAAAAGTATGTCAAGGCGTTTAGCCTCTTCTGAATTTGTTCGTATACTGTAAAGCACTGGAGCTAACACCAATGTTATGAAGATGTTCCAGAACAAGTAAGGTGTTAGTTCCATAGTGTTTATCCGATTGTTTTAGTAACGCTTGTAGGTGTGATTAACAATGCTATCTTAGCATCTAATGCTGCTTTCTTAGCTGCAACGTCATCAGCTCCGAAAACTCCTTCAACCCATGCTTGTACGTCAGAAGCTTCTAAATCTGCAAAAGCTGTAAAGCTTGAGATGTCTGAAGTATCTAAACCACAAGTCCCGTATGAAGTAGCAGTCCAGTTGTTGCCATCAGCATCCTGATTAGCATCGTCTTCTGCTGTTAATCTCCAATGCACGTTATAAATAACGTCTGCATTACCATCTAATGTTGGGTAAGTATCAACTGTTGACACGTTCCAAGTATATCCAATTGCCATTTTATTTCTCCTTTTGTTGTTATTATTCTATAAATTCAGCAGGTTCACCTACTTCCATTTCTACATCAGCATCCACATAAGGAAACTGTTCTTTTATTCTATTTATTTCTGCTAACCATTCTTCATTAGTTATTTCACCACGTTGTACTTGTAAAAACATTGGGTCAGTTATTTTTTCATATGCATCTTTACGATTTTGTTTTGCGTGTAAATTAACATTTTCTTGTGTAAAAGTTTCTATAGCCATTATTAATCCTCTCTAATTCTAGTTGTAATCATTCTTACATTAACATTTACGTTAAAACCTGTAGTAGCAATAGTTCCACCAGCATTTGTTGCTGAAACAGTAATACCACTGTTTGCTATTAATGTTACTGCAACATCTGAAGCAGTGTCTTTTTTAAAAAGAGCATAAATAGCGTAATTAGTTGTTCCATTTTCAGTAACGTGTAAAAATCCTGACTGAGGAGAATTTTCAAGAGAAGAAAAAATACCGCTTCCGCCTCCGTTTCCTACAACTTTTTTAACAGTTCTTGCTCCACCTTGATATAGACTAGTTGAAAGGTAGAGGTCTTTGAAGCGTCTGCTTGTACTACCCAAATCTCCTGTAGCGTCTGTGTTGTGGTAAACTTTAGTGGCATCCCAAGCGTAAGTAGCTGTACCATTAACACCCAAGTAACCTGTACCTGATTCGGAGTTATACATAGTATAACCACCGCTAACACTACCAATACTTCCAACTGATGAGCCGTCTTTTCTAAATTCTGCAATAGTTCCGTCTGTGCTTTGTCGATTTAGATATAGTGGAGTGCTTGTTCCCGCAACTTGAAGTTGACCATTAGAATTTAATACAACACCTGAACCAGTAGTATTATTAAAGACTGTAGTATCAGTAGTACCAACCAACACATTACCTGATGAGTCTATTCTTGCTTTTTCAGCTTCTGCTGTACCAAATCTTAAAGCATCAGAAGAATGGTCGTATGTTACAAAGCCTTGAAAATCATCTCCTGATGTATTCGTATCTGTAAAATGTATGCCTGATGCACCAGTTGCTCCTGCATAAATAGATATTAATTCTGAGCCTGAACCATCACCTACAGTTAATCTTTGTTGTGGACTATCAGTCCCAATTCCAACGTTTCCTGCTGAGTCTATTCTCATGGCTTCTGTTCCGCCATTAAATAGGTAGTCAGAAGTGCTTAACCCAGTAGCAAAGGTCATCACTCCTGCTGAAGAAACTCTGAGGTTTCCGTTATCGTTGCCTAATCCTGCATGACCACCATTACCACTACCATCACCAGCATCAACCAATCTAATACCTGCTGCATCGCTATTTTGGAAAATAGCAACATCATAATCAACAGCACTTACATTAGTTCCACCTGCTGAAACATGAAGGTTTTTAGAAGGACTATCAGTTCCAATTCCAACATTACCTGAACTATCTAAAGTAATTCTATTAGCTGTTGCAGTAACATCTCGTATTATAAAATTAGTACCGCTAACATACTGCTGATAAGAACGTGAACCGCCTTCTAAACGAAATACAGGTGTAGTTGCTGATAA
>Ga0181400_1000467_pt1 | contig 17409 bp, 24 predicted proteins | sample 23SPOviralmetaG_FD_130129 | JGI IMG/M metagenome (GOLD analysis project Ga0181400, IMG submission 130129) | Marine viral communities from the oligotrophic San Pedro Time Series (SPOT) site, San Pedro Channel, CA, USA - 23 SPOT_SRF_2011-06-22 | ecosystem: Environmental > Aquatic > Marine > Strait...
AATAGTGTAATGAAAGGTATAATACCAAAAGAAAAACTTTTAAAATAAATAATATGTCTTTAAAACCACAATCCATTAGAAAAAACATGCTTATTAAAGTCAATGGACAAGAAATATCTAAAGGGGAAATTATAACAATGAGTAAACTATGGACAGAAACTCAGGAAAATTTTTTTAGGAAAATGCTTAAACAAGGTGGAAAATTTACATTAAATGGTGTGCCTTTTGAAGTTAAACTTAAATCCCAAGATACTACTCGATCGGATGGGCAAAAAGATGGAGGTATCGTTCAAATCCCCGGATTAGACAGTAAATTTTAGTTATGAAACATTTAGAAGATACACCGTGGTTTATCTGTGATAAAGAAGATGAAAATTATTGTTCATATGTTGATACGGACTCGAACTATTTTAACGCAGAACCTATATTAAATTTTCTTTATCCCAATTTTGAAGAGTTTAGTGATGAAGAGAAAGATAATAAACTTGAGGGTATAGCTATGAAATACCAAGATATTATCACTGACCATTATGATATATTAGCTAAGGAGTGTTTCAATGTTCCTGATACTATTGGGGGTAATCCACATAAGCACCGTTTAGAAATGAAGACAGAATGTGTTATCCGCTCTGCATATTTTAGAGCCACTAGACGTTATGCACAATGGATTACTAAACAGGAAGGAATTTCAAAAGAAACTCTAGATATTAAAGGTTTAGAGTTTATGAAAGCAAATTTTCCACCTATTTTAGGGGAATTTTTTAATGATATTTTAAAACAATCTCTAAAAGGAGAACAACATAGTAATATTTTAAAACAAATTAAAGCCTTTAAAGTTCAAATACTAGATGGGACAATTCCCCTTACTAAACTAGGAAACCCTTCAGCTGTAAAAAAACTAGAAAAATATTCCGGGTCAAGTGCCCGTGCTGGTGAGATGTTTACTGAGATCCTTAAAGGTGCTCCTGCCCCCGTTAGGGCTGCTATTCGTTATAATGATTTGTTAAGATTATGGAAATTAGATCGTAAGCACAATTTAATTACTTTAGCTGATAAAGTTAAATGGATATGGTTAAAAGATAATCCTTATAAAATAGAAGCCTTAGCTTTCCAAGATCATGATATACCTGAAAAGATACAGGAATTTTTAAACATATATGCTGATCGCCAAAAAATATTCGATTCTATCTTGTTGAATAAGTTAAGTGGTTTCTTCTCCGATTTAGGGTGGTCTCTTGATCTTAATCCTTATATTAACTCCTTATCCTCCTTTGAAATTTAATTATGACTAAAATTATTAATTTATTTGGGGGGCCTGGTATAGGTAAATCCTCAATAGCTGCTGGTATTACTTATAAACTTAAGAAGAAACATATAAGTTGTAATAGCCCTTATGAATTTCCCAAGGTATTAGCCTGGGATAATAACATGGAAGCAACCCGAGATCAATTATTTGTTCTAGCAAACCAACATCGGGGTATAGCCCAATCTTATGGTAAAGTAGATTATATAGTGATCGACTCTCCTGTATTATTTTCTCTTATTTATAAAACATTATACGATACTGGATACCCTGCTAACTTTTATAGTGATTCATTTAATCAAATGGTTCTAGATCTTCATAACAAATATGATAATATTAATATTTTATTAGAAAGGAGTATAAAAAATAAAAAAAATTATAATGAAAAAGAAAGATACCAAACTTTAGAAGAATCAAAGAGAATTGATGGATATTGTAAAAAGGTTCTAGAGGAAAATACTATCCCATTCCACACAATTAAAGTAGGAAAAAATACAGTTAAAAAAATTTTAAAGTTACTTTGAAAATATTAAGTTTCATAGTATATTACTATCAATAAAAAGTTATATCAAATGGTAAATAAAGGCAAATTAGTAAGCACTATATCCAAATATTATTTAAATGGTTTAAACAATCAAGTAAAATGGAGAGTAAAAAACAACCAATTAACTGTGTACGCAGGTGAAGCCGGAAGAGTATGTAAAGTTGTTTTAAAAGACTTCCCCGTTGAAGATAGTGAATTGGGGATATTTGATACCCATAAATTAAGCAAATTAGTTTCTATTACTAGTGGTGAGTTAATGATATCCTTAGAGAAAATAAAATCTATTTATACTAAAATGCACCTTGCAGATTTAAATTTTGATTTAACATTTTCATTAGCTGATATATTAATTTTAGGGAAAAATACTTATTACGAAGACCCTGAAGAATTTGAAATAAAACTATCTTTAAAAAAAGAAGATATTAATTATTTAATTAAAGCCAAAAATGCTTTAGCCGATGTGGATAATATGATGGTAAAGAGTGTCCGTAATTTAGATGGTGATTTACAATGTGAGTTTATATTTGGGGATAATACCGGGTTTTCAAATAAAGTATCCTATAATATTTTAGGGGAAATATCCCATGATGGGATTGAAATACCCTTTAACTCTAATATATTTAGAGATATTTTAAATACTAATAAAGATATGGATGAAGGTATTTTCCAACTATCTGAGAATGGGATGATGAAATTAAATTTTTCTTCTAGTGATATAGAAAGTGAATATTTTCTGGCAAGAAATGAGTAGTTATTATATTTATAATAAACATAAAATTGTAGCTAGGGCACGTTGTTATGTTTTTAATTAATCGAGTTAGCTTAAGCAACTCACAAACTAAATGATATGAGTACATTATTTCCCGAACGTTCGGAGTTCGATATTTTATTCCGTAATTTCTTCAATAATGAAGATCAATTTGCACCTGCTTTAAATTCTAAGCAACCCCACCCTTTAAATATTTACTATGACGACAAAGGGCTACATTTTGAAGTAGCTTGTACTGGTCTAAGTAATGATGATATAAATTTAAATGTAGAGGGTGATTTACTAAAAATTAGTTATAAAAAACCCAAAGAAGATACAGACTTTTCAGGGTTTATATACCATGGATTATCTAAAAAATCTTTTGATTTAGGCTATAAAATATCCCCAAAATTTAATTTAGAGATAATTTTTGCGGAAATGAAAAATGGGCTATTAACCATTTTTATCCCTTTAGCTGAAGAAGCCAAACCCAAAACCATAAAAATAAAGTAAAAGTTTTCTAAAAAAATCGTGCCCTAGCACAATTTTATTCGTATATTATTGATAAATAAAATTAGTTATATATGGTCAAAAAACGAAAGTCTACACAAATTATTACTGATGTCTTACTTGAACCTTTTTTTATCTCTAAGGATGAATTTTGCTTCACAGTAAAACAAAATGTTAAAACTGACGGAAGTCATTTTAAATCTAAGGGGGAGGGAAAAATATATGAAAAATCATTATATTATTTTGCAACTTTTGAAGAAGCTTTAACTAAGATTGCGAAATTAAAGTGTGAAAGTGATAGTTTCCATAGTTTAGAAGAATATATTAACAATTATAAAACAATTAGTAACCAAATTAAAGATTATACCGATGAAATTAGAAGCATTATTTGATGCAGTTATTGTAAAACCCATAGAAGAAGAAGAGACTACTTATGGTAGCATCATTGTACCAGATCTTGGGAAAGAAACCAATGAGATAGGAGAGGTTGTAGCCGTAGGTCCTGGTAAACCCACAATTACAGGGACATTTATTTTTAACCTCCTAAAGGTAGGAGATAAAGTAGTACTCCCAACAATGGGTTTTACTAAATTACCCTATAACGGAGAAGAATATTATGTAGGTCCTGAAAATCAAATACTTTGTAAAATAAATGATAATGAATAAAAAAGTTGAATTTGGCTCAATAGCCCGAGAAAATCTAGTAGAAGGAATTGATATCCTAGCGGACGCTGTAGTGTCTACTTTAGGTCCAAATGGTAGGAATGTAGTCATATCTAACCCTCAGGGGGCCCCTCAATCAACAAAAGATGGAGTTACCGTTGCGAAATCTATTTCACTAAAAGATCCACAACAAGAATTAGGGGTTCAATTAGTGAAACAAGCAGCAATAAAAACTGCCGAAAAAGCTGGGGATGGAACTACAACTTCTACCTTATTAGCCCGAGAAATGGTTAAGGCTGGATTAAGCGCTCTTAATAATGAAGAAAGCGCTGTCCAAATAAAAAGAGATATAGATTCAGCCGTGAATGAAATAGTTTCTACCCTTAAATCCCAAATTTCATCTGAAATTACTAGTGAAGAGCAATTAGAACAAATTGCATCAATTTCTGCTAATAATGATCCTGAAATTGGAAAGTTAATTTCTACTGCTATTGATAAAGTAGGGATGGAAGGGGTTGTTCATATTGAAGAATCTAGAACTGGAGAAACATATCTAGAGACGGTTGAAGGGATGCAATTCGATAGAGGATATAAATCTCCTTACTTTGTTACGGATAATAATTCTATGACTTCATTACTAGAAAACCCTTTAGTATTAATAGCAGACCAAAAATTAACTCAAGTAAAGGAATTACTACCAGTACTAGAAGCTGTTTCCGCTCAAGGCAAACCACTATTAATTATAGCTGAAGACATCGACCAAGAAGCGTTAGCTACTCTTATTGTTAATAAGATGAGAGGTACAATGAAAGTATGTGCTGTCAAAGCTCCTGATTTTGGGGATAGACGTAAATTAATTTTAGAAGATCTAGCTATTACTACGGGGGGTGTTGTTTTTGACAAACAAAAAGGAATGAAACTTGATAAGTTTAGTTGGGAATGGTTTGGAGAAGCCCGAACAGTAACTATTGAAAAAGAACAAACCACTATTGTAGATGGAAAAGGAGGAGTTGAACAAATTGAAGCACGTATTGAAGAATTACAACAACAAATCCATAAAGCATCAACACCGTTTGAAATCGAAAAACTCCAAGAAAGGCTGGCGAAATTCACAGGAGGAGTAGCTATTATTCATGTAGGGGGAAATACGGAAACCGAGATGAAAGAGAAAAAAGATCGTGTTGATGATGCCTTACATGCAACAAAAGCAGCAATTGAAGAAGGAGTAGTTCCGGGTGGTGGTATGGCTTTACTTTATGCCTCTAAAAATTTAAAACAAACTACTACTGGTGCCAGTATTGTTAAAAAAGCATGTAAAAAACCATTTAACCAAATTTTAGTTAATGCCGGGTATGATAATACTGAAGCTGAAATATTATCTGCTCGTTATATAACAGGTAAAGATACTTGGGTTGGGCACAATATCAAAACTGATAAAAAAGTTGATATGAAAGAAGCAGGGATTATTGACCCTACAAAAGTAGCTAGAACGGCTTTGCAAAATGCTGCTTCTGTAGCAGGAACAATTTTATTAACTGAATGTACTGTAGTAGAAGAGCCAAATGAAGAGGGTAACAATCAACCCCAAATAGATCCTTCAATGATGATGGGTATGTAAAATTACTTTTAGGAAAATTATGGGGGAGCTTGGCTTCCCCATTTTTATTTCGTATGTTTAGGTAAACATAAAAAAGGTCATAATAAACAATGGAAAAAACTAATAAAAAAATAGTAGAAGAAAACGTTCTAATAGCAAGACGTGTCCCACCTTCTGATCGTTGGAGACTAGTCGCAGATGGACCAGAAGGTCCAATCCATAAAACTTTAACTGATGCTTTAGAAGCATATATGATTAAAACTGGGTTTAAAGGGGAATATAGATTGGCCCCACTTAAAAGTGAGTTATATGCTATTTCAACTACAGAAGAATTTATAAAACCGGAACCAGTAAAAACATTTTCTATCTATGGAGAAGTAGGAGCCCCAGGATAGAATTTGTATATTACATTAAAATAAAATAGTTATATGATTAAAGATCACGGATTATTAAACGAGAGGTACCGCCCAACTACTTTAGACAAGTATGTTGGAAATGAAAATCTAAAACAAACTATACAAAAATTCTTAGATCAGAATGATATTGTTAACATGCTTTTATATGGAGGAGCCGGAGTCGGTAAAACAACTCTTGCTAAACTCATTGTACAAAATCTTGATTGTGAGTCTCTTATTATTAATGCCAGTGATGAACGGGGTATTGAAGCAATTAGAGATAAAGTTCAGGGATTTGCAAGCGTGGCTTCATTTAAACCACTTAAAGTGGTCATTCTTGATGAAGCTGATTTTCTTACTATCCAAGCGCAGGCTTCTCTCCGCAATATCATCGAAACTTTCTCGCGTACGACAAGATTTATAATGACTTGTAATTTTGTAGAGCGTATCATTGATCCTTTACAATCAAGATGTCAAGTATTAAAAATTATACCACCTACTAAAAAGGATGTTGCTAAACATTTAGCTGGGATTTTAGACCAAGAATCTATTGAGTTCGAAATAAATGACTTAGTACCCTTAGTTAACCAATACTATCCTGATTTACGTAAATGTATTAATACTATACAGTTATCTACACAAGATAATGTATTAAAATTAAATCAATCATTATTAGTATCATCTAATTACATCGATAAAGTAATTAAAACACTCTCAGAACATGATCTAAAATCTAATTATATGTTTACAACAATTAGACAAATCATTGCAGATTCAAATGTAGAAGATTTTGATGAACTATTTAGACTTTTATTTGAAAGAGCAAGTGAATATATGCCTGGTAAAGAAGGTACAGTAGCTATTTTAATTAATGACCACCAATATAAAGCTAATTTTAGAATAGATAAAGAGATCAATGTTTGTTCTCTTATCTCCCAGTTAATAAGTAATAAATAAAAATTATGGAATTTAAAAAGTATCAACACTTAGAAAGATTTGGGACTACTGAGGTTGAAAATATAGAAAGAGGAGAATTATACATTTTTCCAAAACTTGATGGAACTAATGCTAGTGTGTGGTTAAACCAACAAGGAGAAATACAAGCCGGGAGCAGAAGAAGACATTTAACCCTAGAAAATGATAATGCTGGGTTTTATGCTTGGGCAATTAAACAGGATAATTTACTAAAGTATCTACAGAAAAACCCAACCCACCGACTTTATGGGGAATGGTTAGTTCCTCATTCATTAAAAACTTACAGAGAAGACTCTTGGAGAAATTTTTATATATTTGATGTCGCTGTTGGTAAAGATGAAAGTAAAGTACTACATGGGGATGATAGCACTATGGGGTATTTACATTATAATGAATATAAACCACTATTAGAAGAAAAGGGTTTAAACTTTATTCCCCCTATTTGCGTACTTCAAAATTCTAATTACGAGCAGTTAATAAATCAATTAGAAAAAAATAATTTCTTAATTAAAGATGGAAAGGGTATTGGAGAAGGAATTGTCGCTAAAAATTATAGTTTTACGAATAAATATGGAAGAAATACTTTTGCTAAAATTGTAACTTCTGAATTTAAAGAAAAACATATAAAGGCTATGGGTGCTCCAATTATTAAGGGTAAAAATTTAATTGAAGAAGTAATAGCTGAAGAATTTGTAACACAAGCCCTAGTAGAAAAAGTATACTCTAAAATTAAAAATGAGAGTGGTTTTACTAGTAAATCCATCCCAAGGTTATTAAATTCTGTTTTTTATGATGTAGTAAAAGAAGATACTTGGAATTTTGTCAAAAAACACAAAAACCCCACAATTAACTTTACTACTTTAAAGCATTTTGTATTTTCAAAAACTAAGGCTAAAATGCCTCACTTATTTTAAAATAAACAATTAATAAATAAAGATTATGAATCCAACACAACAAGCACCACAAATTGATTTAAAAAATTCTACTGCCATTAAAAATTTTGATGGGGGTAGCCTTTTTAAACAGGGAGTTATTTTACGCACAGTATCTAAATTTATTACTGGTACTAGTGAAGATGCCCTACTTCCCATTCCAGTATTTTATGATCCAAGTACTAAAAAGATATTAACTGGATCGGTACCAGCAGAATTAAGAGAAGAACTTAAAGATGAGCTTATTTAATGAAGAGTGTTTTTGATTGGACAAAAGAACTTACTGGTAAAAAATCCCACCCCTCAACTTTCACTGAGAAAGATTGGGGGTTATGGAATTCTTTTATGGTCCACAAAGTATTAAGCATGGATCCTAATAATGTTACTATAGTTAATGAAGTCCAACAACTACCACCTCAAAATTTTAAAGAAATATATTCTATCTATAGAGAATATATACCAAAGTCAAATAGGTGGAATAAGTATATTAAATCTAAAACTAAACAACCTAATGTAGAATTAATCTCCCACATACAAAATTATTTTGAATGCTCTAGTAAAGTAGCTAAAGAATATATAATTTTGTTGGATATCAAGAAAATTAGTTGTATATTAGAGGGTAGAGGATTAGATAAAAAAGAAATTAAAAAATTATTAAAATGAATAGATTAATAGAAATGTTACGCACATCGGCACAAGCTGATAAAGCTAAGGCATTATTATCACTTGAATTATTAGATAGTGGAGCAGTGGGGATTGGAGACCATTCAATAGGAGATTTTTATAAAAGTGCTGAAGAAGCTCTTTCAATGCTAAGTAGTGCTGATGATAGGCTAAAAACATTAGACACGTATTTTACTTATAAAGATCAGATTAATGGGTAATTCAGTTGGAAAATATTTTGAGATGAGAAATAATAAAGATTCTAAAGTTACCATTAATGATTCGTATGATATGCCTAATACAGAACAAAACCCCATTGATGTATTTGAAGATGAATATCCTGATCTTTCTGAAGAATTTAAAGCAATTCAACAAGAAATGTATGAAACATTTGCTCGCAAACATCTTGACTATGGACTTAACAATATTGCTTTAGGTGGAGATATATTAAATAATGAAGAAGATAAAAGATTTTCGTTAACTGGTTTATGTATCCGCATGACAGATAAAATTTCCCGTTTAAGAAATTTAATAGTACACGGAAAGAATTATGTTAAAAATGAAAGTATGGAAGATACATTCATTGATATATCTAATTATGGAATTATTGGTTTGATTGTGAATCGGGGTAAGTGGAAAAGAGGTTAATCGATTTTGGCTAAAAAAATACCTAAAATAGTAAAGGATATAAGAGCAAATTCTCCTTCTCCTGTCAATTATGCTTTTCAAAAAAATATTTCTTACTCTCAAATGAGTATCTTTAGAGGTTGCAGTCATAGATGGAAACTACAGTATAAGGATAAAATTAAAGCCTTCACAAGTACAATTCACACAGTGTTTGGTAGTGCCCTACATGAGGTAATTCAACATTATCTTAGTATAATGTATGAAATAAGTGCCACTAAAGCGGATCAAATTAATTTAGAAGAATTATTTCAAGAAAAATTTATAGGAGAATATCAAACTCAATATAAAAAAAATAAAAACCATCATTTTTCTTCTGCTGAGGAAATGAGAGAATTTTTTGAAGATGGGGTGGCAATTTTAGATTGGTTTAAAAAAAGAAGGAGTAAATACTTTAGTAAACGTGGCACCCATTTAGTAGGATGTGAAATACCTATAGTAATTGCGCCAAATAAAATGTATAATAACGTGTTATACATGGGGTATTTGGATGTTGTACTATATAATGAGAAAACAAAAACATTCAAAATTTTAGACATAAAGACAAGTACTAGAGGATGGAATGCTCAAAATAAAAAAGACGAAGATAAACAATTTCAACTTCTCTTATATAAACAATTCTTCTCAGATCAATATAACATCCCCTTGAATGATATAGAAGTTGAATTTTTTATTGTTAAAAGAAAAGTTATGAGTTTTGATGATGATAATATAAAATCCCCACATCAAGCCTATAGGGTTCAAACTTTTTCACCTCCTAGCGGAAAAATTAAGTTAGGTAAAGCAAAAAAGGCAGTAAATAGTTTTATAAGTGAATGCTTTAACTCAAATGGTAAGATAAGAGAAGCAGAGTATCCTAAGTCAGTGAGCCGCTGGAACTGCAGATTTTGTCCCTTTAAGAATGATAAGAAGCATTGTGGGGAGGGTATAATATATTGATTTACCTATTTCTTTATATATGTATAACCGTAAATCGACAATAAATTAATTAACATGAGTAAAGACCAAAAATTAACAAGTGTAAAAATAGATGGAAATCTATGGGATGACTTTAAAATTGAATGTATTAAACGAAAATTTAGTTTTCAAAAATTATCTGAGAGAGCAATTGATTTGTTTATGAATGATGAAGAATTTAGAAAAAAGCTTACTAACCATCGTTTGGATTAGGAAGTATTTTTTTGTATTTTTAAATAAATAGTTATATGAATAAAGATTTTAAGTATCTTCCTAAAAATGAAAGGAAGAAAATTTTGCTAATATGTGATGACCTAAGAGTACATTCTGGTGTTGCCACTGTAGCTAAAGAAATTGTACTCCATACCGCACAACATTTCAATTGGGTGCAATTAGCGGGGGCAATAAATCACCCTGAAAAAGGGAAAAAATTTAATCTATCCTCTAGTACTGATGAAGAAACAGGTCTTAAAGATTCTAGCGTTGAGATTTATCCGATAGATGGGTATGGGAACCCTGATATTCTGCGACAAATAATAGATATAGAAAAACCAGATGCCTTATTCCTAATAACTGACCCCAGATATTTTATGTACATTTGGAATATGGAGCAAGAAATCAGAAAGAAAATACCAATTTCTTATCTAAATATTTGGGATGATTACCCCGCCCCCATGTATAATAGACCTTACTATGAGGCGTGTGATTTGCTAATGGGTATATCAAAACAGACAGTTAATATTAATAAATTAGTATTAGAAGGAAGAGAGAAAAATAAAATATTTAAATATATCCCTCACGGAAAGGACCCACATAAATTCTTCCCTATAGAAGAAAAGGAGGATGATTACTCAAATTTCCAAAACCAGTTATTTAAAGGTAAAACTCCTAAGTTTGTTGTTTATTTTAATTCCCGCAATATTAGGAGAAAACAAATCCCTGATACTATGTTAGCGTTCAAAGCTTTTTTAGAGTCTTTACCTGAAGAAGAAGCTAAAGATTGTTATTTGGTATTAAAAACTGAAATGATAACTGACGCAGGGACTGATTTAGTAAAAGTAAAAGAATACTTATTTGGGGAGAAATATCCTAATAATATTAAATTTGTAGACACTAAACTCTCAGAAAAAGAATTAAATTATCTTTACAACATAGCAGATGTTCAAGTATTGATAACGTCTAATGAAGGGTGGGGGTTAACTCTTACTGAAGCTATACTTGCGGGTACCCCTATTATAGCCAATGTCACTGGTGGGATGCAAGATCAAATGAGATTTGAAAAAGATGGTGAATGGTTTACTCCTACAGCTGATCTACCTTCAAACCATAAAGGTACATTAACTAAACATGGTAAGTGGGTATTCCCTGTTTATCCTACTTCTAGATCAATACAAGGATCTCCCCAAACTCCCTATATTTTTGATGATAGATGTCGTTGGGAGGATGTAACTGAAAAGTTAATCGAAGTTTATAGTTTATCCCCCATTGAAAGAAAATCAAGAGGATTAGCGGGTAGAGAATGGGCTATTAGTGACGAAGCTGGGTTTACATCAGAACATCAAGGCAAAAGGGTTATAGAAGCTTTAGATGAATTATTTAATACTTGGGAACCAAGAGAAAAATATGAAGTGATAAATGCTAATGAGTATAAAGGTAAATTTATAAACCATAAAATAAAATATTAATGAATAAACCAAGATTTGTAATATCATCACCATTTGATACTATGAGTGGATATGGTGCAAGATCTAGAGACATCATCAAAGCAATTACAGAATTAGATAAGTATAAAGTAGAATTATTACCTCAAAGGTGGGGGCAGACTTCTTGGGGATTTTGCAAAAATCATCCTGAATGGGAATTTCTACTAGAACATAAGGTTCAACCCAATTGGCAACAAACTCAACCCGATATTTGGATGCAAATTACAATTCCAAATGAATTCCAACCCGTTGGGAAATACAATATAGGAGCTACGGCCGGAGTTGAATCAACTGTATGTAAAGCTGAATGGATTGAGGGGCTAAATAGAATGGACATAAATATAGTTTCATCTCAATTTACTAAATCAACGTTTGAATCTATGGTTTATGAAAAAAAGGACCCAAATACACAACAAATCGTAGGTCAAGTTAGGCTACAAAAACCTGTGCATGTGGTATTTGAGGGGGCTAATGTTGATTTATATAAATCCCTCCCACCAGCGGAAGTGAAAAATATTACATTAGATGAAGTAAAAGAAAATTTTGCTTACCTTTTTGTTGGACATTGGATGCAGGGTGAGTATGGACATGATAGAAAAAATGTTGGGGTATTAGTTAAATCTTTTTATGAAGCTTTTAAAAATATAAGAGGACCAAAACCCGCACTTATTTTAAAATGCTCTGTGGGGGTTTCTTCTTACCTAAGTCGTGACACGGTTTTAGATAGAATTAAATCTATTAGGGATAATATGAATGCTACAAATCTTCCTAATATTTATGTTTTAAATGGTGAATTTAGTGATAAAGAAATGAATGAACTATATAACCACCCTAAAGTTAAAGTCATGGTTAGTCTAACTAAAGGTGAAGGATTTGGAAGACCCCTATTGGAATTTAGTCTGATAGGTAAACCAATTATAGCTTCAGGTTGGAGTGGCCATACTGATTTTTTAAACCCCCAATATGTTCCCTTAATTCCTGGGTTTTTGGAGAATGTACATCCCTCAGCTGCTAATGATTGGTTAATTAAAGAAGGGAAATGGTTTAAACCTAATGAGTCTAATGTGAAATCGATCTTAAAGGATGTATTTAAAAAGTATAAATCTTTTATCCCTAAAGCTAAACAACAAAAACAATATGCTAAAACTAATTTTAGTTGGGAGAAAATGAAAGAATTAGTGGGAAATATATTAGAACATAATGTCCCAAATCTTCCCCAACAGGTTGAATTAAAATTACCTAAATTAGCCTTACCTAAACTTAAAAAAATAGAATAAAATGAATTTTGATGAATTAATAGAATGTACCCGTTGTGGTTCAGATGCTTGTTATAAGCAAGAAGTTACAAAAGATATTTCCATTGAATTATGTTATGGTTGTGGGTTCCAATCTAATTCTTTAATGAAAAAAGGGGATGATTTTTTTAATGAACAGTTTGAAATTGTGCCTGAATTGTATAAAGAATTAATGGATGAAGAAGAAGAAACAGGTAAAATATGGATGCCCACAACTATTAATGTAGAGGATAAAGGAATGGTTTTCGCCAATGGTAGTGGAAGAAATAGTTGGAAATGGGCTGCTGTTAAAGCAATTCCTGTTTTAGAGGAACTTCAAGAAAGTTATAAAGGAGCTAAATATAGGGCAGATATGACTACACTAAAAGAATTTGGAAAACGTGATTTCATGGATGGGCTTTCGTATATTGGGGTATTACCAAAATAAAAAATCTTATGAAAATTTCATACGCTCTTACAGTTTGCAATGAGTTTCTTGAAATACAGAAACTTGTTGCTTTCTTATTAAAAAATAAACGTCCCCAAGATGAAATAGTTATACTATATGATATCAATAATGGTCATGGAGGTATAGAACAATATCTTAGATCTAAATCAATTAATTGTGAAATAGCTTGGATACAAGGTGAATTTGAAGGGCATTTTGCTGACTGGAAAAACAAACTAACCCAAAGGTGTTCTGGGGATTATATATTTCAAATAGATGCTGATGAAATCCCTCATGAATCACTAATTGCAAATCTCCCTTATATTCTAGAATCTAACCCTGATAATGAAGTATATTTAGTCCCCAGAATAAATACTGTTTCTGGGCTAACCCAAGAGCACATCCAAAAATGGGGGTGGAATGTAAATGAAAAAGGATGGGTTAATTGGCCCGACTACCAATGGCGTGTTTGGAAAAATAAACCTGAGATAAAATGGAAAAATAAGGTACATGAAGTATTAGAGGGATTCAAAACCTATGCCCCTCTACCAGATATAGAAGGTGCTTCCTTATATCATCCAAAGGATATAAAAAGGCAAGAAAGACAAAATAATTTATATGATAAAATAGAAGCCAATGGTAGGAAAAAACATAAAGATTGATGGAGGTATTATGAGGGTTGGATTAAAATATATTAATGGGTAGTATAGTTTTATATTGTAAAAGCTATCATAAAGATGTTGAACGAGTAAAAATTTTACTTGATTCAATAATCCAATATAATGTTGATAATATTCCGTTTTATATAAGTGTTCCATCTCAAGATATACTTTTATTTAAAAATGTATTAGGAACAGAAGGATATACTCTAATAGAGGATGAACTAATAGACCAAAGTTCAGGTTGGATAGGGCAACAAGTAATTAAAACCCAATTTTGGAAATTAGGTTTGACTAAAAATTATCTTTGTCTAGATTCTGATTCTATTTTTATTAGGTCATTTTTTAAAACTGATTTTCTACTCAGTGACGATATTCCTTATACAATATGCCATGAGCAAAAAGAATTGTTTGAATGGGCTCAAAAAGTTCTCCCATTTAATCCCCAAGAATCCTTTAAACAAGATAGAAAAAAAATAATGTTTTTATTTGGAAGAGAAGGAAGGTATTATGATTTTGGTCCTTCTCCTGTTATATGGAATTCAAAAGTTTGGGAAGGATTAGAAGAAAATTATATTAAACCTAATAATTTAACTTTTTCTAAATTAATAGAATATAGTGCTTCCGAATTTAGTTGGTATGGAGAATATCTTTTACACTCCAAATTATTCCCAATATACCCAGCTCAACCTTTATTTAAAGTATTTCATTATAAAGAACAATATATTGAATCTAAAACTAAAGGGTATACATTAGATAATTTGGCTCAAAACTATTTAGGTGTTATATTACAATCTAATTGGGGTGCCCCTTTAAAATATTAAATAAAATAATATGCTACTAGCAACACTTAATTATAACCAACCTGAGTTAACTGACAATTTAGTTGAACAGTTAAAACGGGATATTACGTTTAATCAACATGAGTTAATGGTGGTGGATAATGGTTCTACTGAAGGATTAGCTAAATCTACTACCCATAAGCTTCCCGAAAATTTATTTTTTGGTGGGGGGTTAAATGTTATATTAGATTATTTCCTTAATTTTGATCATGATTATTTTATTTTATTTAATAATGATTTAATTTTCCATGGTCCCCGTGTTTTAGAAAATATGTTAAAAGAAGTAAAAGAAAATAATTTGGATTTATACTCTCCTTCTATTACTAATTCAAGTGGAGGGCAATGTCACTGGAAACAAATGTGGAATTGGGGTACAGGTACTGTTAGAGAAGTTGGATTTATAGACTTTATGTGTCCGGTATTTAGTAGAAAAATGGCTGAAACTATAAAACATTTTCCCGATGAATTATTTTTAGGGTGGGGCCCAGATTTTTATGCTGGTATCTTAGCTAAAGAAAATAATTTAAAAATGGGGGTAAGCGATAACATTAATTTAACCCATTTAGTAGGGCAAACTTTTAAAAATAAAGCTATCGAAATAAAAGAAGATGATTTTTGCCAACAAGCAGATGGGAATATGCATAGATATTTTTTAAATTCCCCTATGAAAGATAAATTTTTAACTTTAAGAGAAAAAAACTCAAACTATAAAATATGATAACTTACTGTATAAGTACGTATAATAATTTACCCTATTTAAAAATAGCCATTAAGTCGGTAAGAGAAAATAGTTACTATAATAAATCCCCTTTTATTATCCACGCCGAAAATTGTACTGATGGTACGGATGAATGGTTAGCTAAGAACTCAGAAAAGTATAATTTAGAATATTATATTGATAAAAATGAAATACCTTTAGGTATTGGGGGTGGGATGAATTTCTGTGCCAATAAAGTAAAAACTGAATTTATAATGTTTCTGCATTCTGATTTTTATGTTACTAAAAATTGGGACAAACCTTTAGTAGATATTTTTGATAAATACCCAGATAAAAAAATGTGGGTTAATTCCCATAGAGTAGAACCAAATATGTTTGGTAACTCTATTAATAGGCCTGGAACTGTTATTGTAGAAAAAGATATTTTTGGTGCTTATTATCATAATTTTAATAATGAATATTTTGAAGAGTGGGGACAAGAGTTTACTAAAATAAACAACTTTGAAGTTCCAAAAGGAGAAGGTGTTTCTGGGTTAATTAGGAAAAAAGATTGGGATGAAATAGGGGGAAATGATCCTTTATTTGCTCCTACTAGTTGGGATGATATGGACTTATTCTTAAGAATGTTACATAAAGATTTTAAGTTTGTTTTAACTAGCAAAAGTTTAGTATGGCATTTTGGTGCAAGAGGAAGCCATAGGTTAGAAGAAAATAGTGGAAAAAGTTCTGAAAGGCAGTTAATATGTGAACAAAGAAATATTAAAAAATGGTTGAAAAAGTGGAAATCTTTACCTATATTTGACGAGTATGAAATGATAAAAGGGTTACAATAAAAATTTTTACATATGAAAAATATAACATTAGTTATACCTAGTTATAATAATTTAAGGCACCTAAAAAATGCATATAATAGTGTTAGGAAGCATTATACCGATGAAGTAGAATTAATTTTAATTGATGATGGTTCTGATGATGGTACTATTGAATGGTTAAATTCCTTAAAAGATAACAATTTAAAATATTGGAGAGAAGAAAAACGTTTAGGACATACTATTTTATATGATGAAGGAATAAAAAAGGCTACAAATGAAATAGTAGGAATTTTACATGCCGATATGTATATTGCCCCTAATTATCTTGAAAACATAACTAAACATCTAACTCCAGGAAAAGTTGTGTGTGCTACTAGAGTAGAACCACCCCTACATCCAGAAGGTAGAGAGAAAATAGTTAAAGATTTTGGGATGGATTTTGATAGTTTAAAAATGGATGACTTTTATCTATTTGCTGAAGAAGAAATGCAAAATAGTAAAAATAAAACTACTAGAGGAATGTTTGCCCCCTGGGTGTTGTATAAAGAGGATTTTTTAAAAATAGGAGGACATGATTCGGGTTTTGCTCCTTATCCTTATGAAGATTCTGATATATTTCAAAGGTGGGTTTTAGTTGGATATGAATTAATCCAAAGTAGAGATGCTTTAGTATACCATTTAACATGCCGGGGGCATAGATGGAATGATAAAGCAGGGGGTGATATAGGTAAAAATGACTATAATTTTGCTTTCTTTGAAAGAAAAGCAAGGAATTACTATTTAAGAAAATGGGGTAGTTGGATTAAAAATGATGAATGGGGTCACCCTATTATTCCTCCTAAATATGATATTGGTTTTGTAATTAAAAATTGTAACTTTAATTTATTAGAAGCATTAGAACCATGGTGTTCAAATATGTTAATTGATGATGAAATGCAAGTACTTACTTCACATTATTTAGATAAAGAACAAGATAACACCC
>Ga0181400_1000469_pt1 | contig 17357 bp, 23 predicted proteins | sample 23SPOviralmetaG_FD_130129 | JGI IMG/M metagenome (GOLD analysis project Ga0181400, IMG submission 130129) | Marine viral communities from the oligotrophic San Pedro Time Series (SPOT) site, San Pedro Channel, CA, USA - 23 SPOT_SRF_2011-06-22 | ecosystem: Environmental > Aquatic > Marine > Strait...
ATTAGGACTTATGGTTGGTTCTGGTAGGTTAGATGTGCATAATGCTAGATAACCTGATGGTGGTGCATAATAAAAATCACCTATGCCTTTTGCATCAGAATTGCCTTGTGCAGTTTTGTTTCCTGCAAATGATGAATCTGCACCTGCATTTAAATGAAAAGTATTTTGTGCATTTCCAGTACCACCAGAAAGTGCAATAAATAAATTTTCCGTTGTTGTTGGTATTGTTATAGCACCTAATGAAGAATTGTTTTTAAAAAAAGTAACTTCACTACCATCAACATCAAAAGCTACACCAATAATATCTGTGGTTGTATAAGTAGAGGCATAACTACTTGTTACTTGAGAGCCATTCGTTATAACTCTTTTGTTACCATCATTACTTCTATAATAAACAGCATTGCCTCCAGTTGTTACACTGTGGTCATCTATCCTTGCACCCTCTCTAACTGCTGTTTCGTCTGCTACTCCAATATGAACATTACTACTTTGAGTAGCTAAAACTTCAAAATAATACTTCCCACTAGAAGCACCTATAGTTGAAGAACCTCCCCATTTACTACCATCATTAGAAACAACAGTTTTTAAATTACCCTCACTAAATGTGGGTGAAGTTGAATCTGTAACATTCAATGGATTTATATTTGCAAACCCATTCTCTGGACTATCAGGCATATTACAATCAGATGCGACTATACCACTAGATGTCCAATGATTTGTATTGCCACTTGTATCTGCACCTATTGTAGATGTTGATGCAGTACCAGTTCCAGTTTGTTTGAATTGTAACCTAAATCCATTTGTACCATATGAGCCAGTATATTCTTTTGCTATCCATACACCATTTTTTGTTTCGCCAAAGTATGTTGGGTCTAATGCTTGACCATCTACAAAATTTACTTCTGACAGATAGCCATCTAAGTGTTGAGACGTTGAATATGTCCCAATTTTGTGCTCTCCTGCCGTATTAGCTTTAGGTGCATAATTCTGTGCTGGGTATGTTGCCGTGTTAAAATCTATAACTTGCTCCCCATTTACATACAGCTTTACTCTATCTGATGATGTCGCTTGAGTAGTATCATAGGCAACTAAAATATGATACCAGCTTGATGTGTCTCTATATTTTGGAGTAGTTTGAAGTAATATATAATTTGCACCTGCATTTTTGTCAAACACCGTTATAAGTTCGGAGGTAAGGTCAAATCGTAGTTGGAAATAGTTAGACGCATCTATCGCTCTACTGAACATAGTTGGGTAGTTTATGCCTAAATTACCTCTTTTAACCCAAGTACTAAAAGTCCATATTTTGTTATTAGTAGGTGTACTGAAAGTCCTACTTAAATAAGCACTACTGCCATCATCAAACCTTAATGACTGTGTAGCAACATTATTATAGAAACCTGCTTGTTGATTTGATAGCCAAGATTCAGAACTGAACATATAAATTATCCAAAATTTAGTGCAGGAACACCTATTAAAATAGAATTGTCTGCTTTGATTATATATGGCACTACATCATAATCATTGTTGCCACTTGATAAAGTTAAACCTGCTGATTCTGCTGTTTCATAATCTGTTCCAAGTGATACTGTACCTGCTGAACCACTAGATGGTTGTATTATTATCATTACGCCAGTTTGCCCAACATTTCCTGCTTCAGTTGATGGGTTTGCTAAAGAATTAGAACCAGATGCTAAAGTAATTAAAAAATTATTGTATGTATCAAAATTCAGAACACCACTTACTGAAGCTAGTGTACCAGTAAAAGTATTTGCTTTTTGAGCAACTGCAAGACTTAAAGCACCATCTTTAATAGTGAGTGAATCAATAGAAACCCCTGCATCTACAACTTTTTCTGATATTGTTCCTACTGTTAATGTACTCATTATGCAATCCTCACTATTGTTAAAAAGGTAGGTCTAGCTGAAGTACCATCTGTTCCTAATGCTGTGCCAGACTCAGTGTTAAGTCCACCTGCTAAATTATTTTGAATCTCATAAGTAGTACCACCAGTTTGGTTTGAGTATGCTCGTAACTGAATTTTAGTTGTTGCATTAGTTGACTTATAAATAAATGTTCCAGAAACTGTAATTGAACCTAATTGACCGCCTGCACTATCTTGGACATGATTTGCACTTCCGTGCACACCTACAAAAGTTGAACCATCAGTTGCCACTCTAACCAATGCAGTTGGGTCAATTAATGTTTCTGTAGTAACATCATCAGAAGTAATACATACACTATAACTAATTAAATAAACACCATCATTGCTATCTAATAAATAAGCATCATTTGCACTATCAAAATTAGACTTAGTGTCATATTTAACAGTTCCACTACCACCAAAATCTACAGTAGCATTTGTATTGTCAGCTATACCAGTTTGTGCTGTTGTTAAGTCAACATGAAAATACTCTTTTCCTGCTTCAGAAATTTGACCTGCAAAACTTGCATTTTGACTTGAGTCAACAGTTACAGCAGTTGTATTTGCTGTTTTTATTATAACTTGGTCATTAGTAGATAAATCTAATCCACTGTCATTATCTCCAGTAGAGTTTACAACACTATTTACTTTTATTTCTGACATTATTCACTCTCCAATGCTGTAATTCTAGCTTCTAATTCTTGTATGATTGTTTGCTGTTCTTTTACTGCTTTGATTAATGGTGCAACAAACTCGTGATAACGCAAACCATATCTATACTCAGAGCCATCTTGCTCTTCTGATATATCATCTTTACAAAACCCTGCAAAACCACTTGTAGGTTTGTTAATGTCACTAAGAACAGTTTCAACGTCTTGTGCAATTAAACCATAGTGTGTTCTTGTTTTACCATTAAACATATAAGACTTAGGTTCTAATCTTTTAATAAAGTCTAAACCTAAATCACTATCTGTTATTGTGTTTTTCTCGTTTCTATCTGAAGTTACAATAGAACCATTAGAAGCTCTAATATTATCAAATCGTGAGCCTGCACTTCCTAAATCTATAGCATCATCTCTGTTGCTATCACTCTCTGTAGTTACTGGTTTTATATGGTTAGAATTATTATTAAAAAATAAACCCGTATCGCCAGTTCCAATTACAAGGTCACCACCATAAGTAGCAATAGTTCCTACAGAATTACCACCTCTAGATAATTGTATTAAATCTCCATCATTTGATTGTCTATGTATTGCTAAAATTGTAGAAGTTGTACTATCTTTTAAAAATTTAGCACCAAAATCAGAAGATGCACTAGCAGACGAATTAAAAAACACATTCTCTGAACTATCTATAGTTATAGCAGTAGCATCAGCATTATCGTCTATACCTCTACTTGTAAATGCCCCTGCGACTGTTACACCTTGCGAACTATCTACTGTTATCGCTGTAGTATTGGCAGTTTTTAAAATTATTTGGTCATTCGTTGATAGGTCTATTCCACTATCATCTCCTGCAAGATTTTGTATATTATTGACTTTTATTGTTGAACTCATGCTATCACCAAATTTCCACTTAGGGTTAAAGTTACACCAGATGCTATTGAAAGACTAACAAAACAACCACAATTATCGCCAGATGCTATAGTTGTATTTGTATTTAGTTCTTGCTCGTGGGTTCTAAAAATATCTTTTTTACCATTTGTAGTATCGCCTTGTGTTCCGTTATCGCCTTGAAAGAACCCTGCTCCACCACCTGCTGAAACTTCGGCTGTGTCAGCAGTCTGGTCAAATGTAAATAAACTTATCCAAGCATCATTATCAGCATTTCTAATTTTTAAAATATTATTGCCACTATCATACCATAATTGATAAGCATATTTTGTACTCGGTTCAGAACCTCCACTACTTTGTGAAACGATTGCTGACCAAGCATTATTTAAATCTGACCTAAAGTTAGGAAAGGTTTGGTTGTCTATTACAAAATCGTGTTGAGCCATTTTTACCTCTTTATGTTACTAATTCGCCATATCCTTTAGCCACATAATCAAAAGTTCTACTAATTGCACTATTACTACTATTATAGAAAGTAATTGTAAAACCACTAGCACTTTTTGATGTTATAGCATAATAATCTCCACTAGCCAAGTTCTGTGCAGAAATTCCTACACCTTGCAAGTCTTTAAATGTTGGACTAAATGTGATTGCCTTAGAGCCAGTGCCACTTACAACGTCATTATCAGCTATAACTCTATCTGGCATATCTACTGTTACTGACAATGCACTTACACTTGGGGTTGCTTCTGAATCTGTAGTTGTTAATTTTGCTCTAAATTTTAAACCTCTTGCTTTATAATCACCAACAAAAAACTTTCTAAAAGCTGTATAGGTTGGACTTCCAGATGCAGGGTCATCTTCAGTTGTGGCTATTTGCAGTTCAACATTTGTATCTCCAAATTCATTTGCATCACCATCAAATAAACCCTCTCTATCGTCAAAATTTCCAGTAGCATCATCAAATTGAACACCATAATCTATTCTATTAATTGTAATATTTGCTGTAACTCTGCTTGTAAAAATACCACCAACATCAATATATGTGTTAAAATCATAAGTTCCAGTTGATGCCACAGTACCACCACCACCATCAAATAAACCACCAGTTGTATCAAAATTCCCTGCACCACTATCAAATAAAATACTTGTCCCAAGTCTTAGTTCATTACCGACAACCACAGTATTTGTTTTTGTTCCAGAAAATGTTGGGTGTTGTGTTGAAGTAGCGACTGCATTTAAATCTTTTATATTTTGAATAATGGCAACAGATGATGTTGAGTCCAACGATTCATTACCTAATTTATCCACAGCCTTTATAAAATATGTTCCAGTCATAGCAGGAACAACTGCTGTATTTGCAGGTCTTGATACTTTAGCTATTAAATCAACTGAATTAGCATAGGTAGCACTTGCAGAAGTATCTCTTGAGTGTCTTATTCTATAATGTGATAAATCTAAATCTGGTACTGGTGTCCAACTTAAATGTGCTTCGGTGCTTATTATATTTATTGAAAAATCTGTAATATTAGCAGGTGGTGCTGTTTTACCTACAATCTGGTGGGTTGTGGCTATAAATACAGAACGACTAACAGATGTAACTGTTCTTGCTCTAACATCATAAATAGCATCATCTTCAACATTAATTAATTCAAATCTTCGACCACTAGCTTTACCCATATTAATGTAATTTGTATCTGTGGTCTTTTTGGCTTGAACTTCAAAATCAACTGTAAATAAATCAGAACTAGCAACCTCAACAACTAAAACACTTATAGCTTCTTCATTTAGAACTCTTAATTCATCTGACACTTCAACACTTGGCGTTTGTACTAAAAATGGATTAGGCAATGTTGTATCTGGTATTTCTGGAACAGCTATTTGCAAACCAAAAGCATAAAAACTGTCTTGATGTTCTGAACATTGTAAATTTACTGTATGGTCTGCATTTAATGCTATTCCTTGAACTCTAAAAGGTTTTGCAGAAAAACTTGGTGTTGCATGAGTTATATTTACTATATCACCAATAGACAAATCTAAGGCAGTTGCATCAACTTTTAAATTAACATCTAAACTTGACCTTGAACGTCTTAAAATAATTTCTGCCATCTCTTGGGCTTGGTATGGGCTTGTAAACATAGAAAAATCAAACCTACCCTCTAATAACAAACCACCATCTGCTGTTTTCATAGTGCTATGTTGGTCGGCAACAGCTAAACCAGTTTCATCTACTGGTGGAAATTGTGCTGTATCTGATTGATAGTTTTTATCTGGGTTTATAAAATTAACAATAACTCTATTATATCTGGAATTTTTACTTTTACTTGAAACAGATATACCACCAATAATATTATCTTCTGTTAGCGTTATTGATGCTGAACCAGTAGTTTCAACTAATATATTATATTTACCTGCTGAAAAATTTAGGTATGACCTTGAACCTCTTACAAAGTCTTTAACTATATCAATAGCTTTTTTAGAAGTATCAACAACAACATGACTATTCATTAAATCTATAGCACTTGCACCACTAAAAGGGGTTATTTGGGTATCACATACATCACTTGCTGTTTGCCAATCTGCAAAATTAGAATCAAAATAACTATTATCTATTCCCATACCAAATCTGTCATTTCTTAAATAATCTAATAATTGAAGAATAGGATTGTCTGAATATGCCCAAGTTGAACTATCATCTTTTCTATGGCTACCACTTCCACCAGTAACTGTACTATCTAAATTAGGGTTATATACTTTTTTGCCCTTAACAACTGCTTGAACTGTCGGTAAACTGCCAAATTTATCAGCGTTCCATTCAAATTTTAATGCTATATAAGCTAACCCACTTAATTTATGGTTTGTTGTCCAAGAACCTAATTCATCTAATAAATTTGATGCTGTTTGTGTATCAGAGCCTAAATGTGCTTGTACTGTTATTAAACTTCCACCATCATAAAAATTAACATCTGAACTTGCCACACTTCTTTGTGTTCCATTAGTTAAAGCACCAGATAAAGTTACTTGTTGGTCATTAATAAATAATGTTGGAATACTATCTATTTCGCCCTCACTCAATAATAAAGCCATATATAAATATTGATTATCAGCACCAGATGTTTCTAAAAATACTACATTACCACCAACTTTTCTTGTTCCATAAGCAATAGGAATATGCCCATTGGCTGAAAATTTATTTACTAATGTGCCTTTTGATTGTTGTTCAGCAAACTGTTCACTAAAATCTGGTATATCTGGCATAGGAACTAGCCAACCTATTACATCACCTACAAGGTCAACTGTGTAATCTACAGCATCTTCTACAAAATCAACTATTTCTTGAAATGGATTACACATTTAATTTAATCTCCAATTAGAGCCTAAATTTTTAAAACCTAATTTTTTAAAAACTGGGTCAACATTTAATCCAGATGTTATTGATAAATACATAGGTAAAGTTTTTCCTACTTTCTTTATTGAATCAACTAATGCTGTAACTAATTTAAAATTCCTATAACTTTTCTTAACATATATTGTGTGGATATGAATACACTCGCTTTTACTAAACCAATATTCTGTTTTGTTAAAAATGGCACAACCTATAACTTCATCTAAATCTAAATCTTTTAATAAAATAATTGTTCCTTTTTGCAAAATCATATTTATAAAATTATTAAGTTTTTTATCATCTACGTCTGGATAATTTAAATCTTGTAAATCTTCATTTTTAAAGTTGACTAAAAGTTCGCAAACAATCTCAACATCTTTTTTTTCTGCTTGATATAAATGCACACTCATTGTCTACCCCATTTAATATCTCTAACAGTAAGTGCAGAAAACTCCATACCTTTATCACCAGTAAAAAATCTTTTTTGTGAATTATCTGTGGTTGTTCTTCCACTTGTTTTGCTAAAGTTTCCCCAGTGTGAAGTAACAGTCATAATTAAACTTGCTCTAGTTGTATTATCAGAAATTTTATAATCGTTAATTGTGCCATAAAACAATAAAAATGGGTCGGCAATCAAAGACAAATTGCTATCTAAATAACCTCTATAAACATGAACATCATTGTTAATAATATTTTCGTTTAAGACTATTGCTACATATGTGAGGTCTACAGCAGATAAACTTAATGCTAATGTGTTCTTAGTTGGGTTATTAGTTTCATTTACACTAGTTATTGATTTTAAATGCCCATTAGATGTATAGGTTCTTGATACGCCACTAATACTTGATGTTATATCAAAACTAGCATTTGTTAAATATATTGGTGTTGCAAACCCTAATTCTATCAACAAAACTGGGTCGATATTACCAGTTTCTAATTCTGTTTTAACTGCACTTGTTAAACCTCTGGGCATTATAAACTCTCGATAACATCAAATTCATAAACAAATAATAAATTACCATCTTTATCAACCTGCCCACTATTAAACTCTTGAGCATCATTGACCAGATGTACGTTAAAAGGTACTGAATCATAAGTAACAGCACTATCATTAGCCAGAGCAGTCCTTAAAGGGGGTTCAATCGTTACTGTAGCTGAATTACCAGATGATGTTACGTCATCTATAATCATATAAACTTTATCGTGAGCAAATTTTATTAAATCACCTGCTTTTAATCTACCTGCACCATCACCTGCAAAACCATCTATTGCTATCGTTGTATCAGTTGCAGAATGTACTCCATTAACCAACAAAGTATTTGTTTCGTTACCTTGTGCATTTAAATAACTTGGAAATACAACTGTAAAATTTTCTTTTCTGGCTCTTTGTTTCATTATAAATGCCATGATAGGTGCGAATTCTGACCGAGTCATTGGTGGATAGGAAATAGTAAAACTAAATCTTTGACCTTGTATTTGTCTACGAAATGTTTTTCCACTATCTGTTTCAGATAATAAAGTTTTTTGATTACTCTTAAAGTTAATCGCATTAAATCTGGTATTTGGTAAAGTTCCACTCATATAATCGCCATATTACCTTTTTCATTTACAGCACTATTAATCATATTAACTATAGTACCTCTTGAATTTACTAATAATTCGTTAAATCCTCTAGCATCTACTGTGCTTATATTAAAATTAACTGTTACTGCTTTACCCATGCCACCTAATTGATGATTAGGAACTACATTTGATGCTTTATTCGGTACTATTAATTCTGGTCCTGCTTCACCAACCATATATGGCTGACCTTGATTTACTCGACCACCTTGTTTACGACCTTGAAATTTTTGTGATGCTATAGTAGCGATTTGAATAGCACCAAAAGCACCTATAGCAATTGCTAATGGTATATTAGGCAGGGCTTTAGCAACACCACCTGCTGTATCAATAATAGCTTCAGCCATTTTAAAAGCTTTATTCAATTTAAATGCTTTTTCGTTACTTTGAGCAAGTTGTTCTAATCCCTCACGACCTACCTTTTTTGCTAAATCAATTTTATCTTTGCCAGACATTTTTTCTAACTTTATTTCACTCGCCCTGCCAGATTTAATTAAATTAAAATTATCATTAAAAAGTTTTTTCTGTATTTCTGCTTCTTTTTTTGCTGTTTCGTGAGCAAGCTGTAGTTTTTCATCTGCTCTTATTCTTGCAAGTTCAGCTAACACTTCATCTTGTTCTTGTATTAAATTTAATTTATTTTCAAATGCTTGTTGCTCTACCTCAATTGGTCTAGCTGTAGGTAAAGTTATTTCCTGCTCTTTTATTTTTTGCTTATTTAAATTTTCAAGTGCTTCTGCTTCATCTTTTATGGCATTAGTCGCTTGAACTCTTGCATCTGATTCTAAAAGAATTGCAGTTTTACTTAAATTTATTTGCTCAATTTCTATTTTTAATGCTTCTATTCTTTTTAAGACTGCTTTTTCGCCTTGCATTATTGATAAACCAAATTCACCATTGGCTTTTGCCATTTCTTTACTTTTTTCAAGAAATGTCATTGTTTGTATTGCATCAAGCAATTCAATTTCTTTTGATAATTTTGAAGTTGCTATAGAAAGCTTATCTTGGTTTTTTTCTAACTGGTCAACTATAGGAATAATTGTGTTTAATTCACTTAAAAGACCTATTGACCTTAAAAACTCTTTTGTCTGTATTATTGAATCTTTAAGTGATTGAACCATTTTTGATAATGCAGGTAACATTGGATTTATTGCTTCAACCATAAACTCTTGGAATTCAGCACTTAATGCTTTCATAGAATTGGCAAAACTTGTGTTTGTTCTTTCAGCATCTCCTTGAGCATCTGATGTACCTGCTATAATTAGATTTAATCTAGCTTGTACTTTTTCAGCGTTTGTAACTTCTTTAGCTGTCTTAGTTATACCCATTCTTAAAAGTTCTTGTTTTAAAGTTGCTTCTGTTATTACAACTCCAAATCTTCTTACTGTTTCATGATTACCAACTAAAGCACTTTGAAACGCCATCATTGTTTCTGTATCACTAGCATTGTTAAATGATGCTACGTCTACTGCTAATTTAGTTAATTGAACTGAAAGTTTAGATGCTTCACCACGAGCAAAGCCCATAGGAACAAATGTATCTTGTATTGAAGATGCCATTCCCTCTAATTCGAATGTACTTCTTCCGACTTCATCTCCAAACTTTTCTAATTGTCCCCTAACATCATTTACAAATCTGCCAAAAACTACTGCTGATTTAGATTGCATTTCTTCAACAGAACTAGCCATATTGACCATTTCTTTACTGAACCTTAATGCTTGGAAAACAATAACTCCACCAATTACATTTCTGACAGTATTACCTAAAGCAGAAAATGATTTTTGCTGTGTTGCTACTGATTGTTGGACTTGACCTTTTAACTTATTTACGCCATCTGTGGCAGACTTCATAGCTTTCGCTGTCTTATCTTTGGCTAATATGTCTATGTTAACTGATTTAGTTGCCACTATCTTCTCGCCTTTATTATACGTTCTTGTCTTTCTCGTTCGTCACTTTGAAGTCCAAAGTATGCTATCCACATATTAAACTCTTGAACTGACATTTGCAAGATTTCGGCAACAGTCTTGTGTAATTTTTCAGCTAACCCAAAAAGGTTATGTAATTCTGGGTCGCTATTTAGTTTTTTTTATTGTCGTCAATATTATCGTTGCCCGTTCCCATAATTTTAGTAGCAACATCTGCAATTACATTTGTATCAGCTTTGGTTTTAAAAGCTAAAACATGAGAGCCATTAAACATCTTTTCGCCATCTTTTGTTAATGCCTTTTCAATAATTACATCAATTAAAACTATTAAATCAGTTCCAGTAGCACCTTTAAAAATCTTTTGTTTTTCAAGCATATTAAAAGGTTTGCAATAAATCGCTTTATCGCCTACTAAATCCCACTCTGGCACTTCAATTATTTGAGTGTCAAGGGTGCTAAAATGGTTTCTTATACCATCAAAATAATCCAATTTATCTGTCATTTAAACAGTACCGATAGTAAGACCACCATTGCCTTGTACTGATACAGTTCTTGTAATAACACCATCTAAAGGCACACTTACTGACATTCCAGTTACAATACCAGTTCCAGAGAATTTTCTGTCTCCAGAAGCATTACCCTCTGGTAAAAATGCAAATGTAAGTTCTGCACCTTGTACTAGATTAGTTTGTGCTGTATCTGTTTCATCAAAGTTCATATCAATACTTGCTGTATAAGTACCTCTACCAACTATGAAAGATTTCATTGAATTTCCTAAAGCTGTATCTTCCACAACGTCATGTGTAGTATCTACAGTAAAACCAGTTGCATTACCAAGTGTATCACTACCTATAGTTACAACTCCCTCTTTTCCGTGATGTGTAGCCATTTATAACTCCTCTTTAGCTTCGTTAGTTTCTTTTATTTTTTCAGTTTTTTTAACAACTGCTTTTTCATTTCCCAAAGTAAAACCATTATTTTTAAAATGCTCTACATGGTCTTCTGAACATTTTATAATAGTTTCGCCTTTTTTCATAGTAACATTTTTAGCCATTATGCACTCCCTCTAGTAAATTCATAAATCACCCTTGCTGTTAGTCTTACACCACCATAAGGATAAATTGTACCCTCGTCTGTTGATGCTTCTACTATTTGAGTATCTATCGCGTTACCATTTCTAGTTATATCATTATCTAAAGTTTCTTCAACTACTTCTATAATTTGATTTCTAACAGTATCTATATTTGTTGCTGTGCCTTTACCAAAAGCAACTATTAAAAAATCTATTGTACCTCTATATGTTCCTGCTCCAGTATCGCCTATGCTTAATACTTCTCTTGTTTCGTCCCCACTCTGTATAAACATTGCAGGAAACTGGGCATCACTTAATTCCTCAACTTCAAAAGGCTCTCTAGTAATTTTTTTAAACTCGATAGGACTTGTAACAGCATCAAGTTTAGTAATAATATCACTAGCTATGTTTTCTCTTTTGCTCATAATCTCATTTCTTTAAAATAAAATCTTGAAAAATCTGCTTTAATCTTTTCTTCTTCCCTATTGCCTATAGAAAAAAATGGTCTTGTAACTTTTCTTTTACCTACACCAAACGTATCGTGATATGAAGCTATTTTTGCCCTTTCCGTATTTGAGAAAAATAATGTGCTTTTAAACCCACTAGTTTTAAAATCTAAACTCCTAAACATTTTACCAGTATCCGTAAGGTCTACAAATCCAGTCTGTCTACCTCTCTTTTTACGCCCTCTCACAGTTGATGGAGCATAAGCCCTCATATTACCCCCATCTGGCAATTTACCTTGTTGTGTACGCTTTGTAATCATCAATACAGCCATATTAGATACTCGCTTTAAACCTTTATCAATTACTGCCTTTTGTCTAGCTGTAATATTTTTTAAAAATTTTGTTACTTCAACAGTATTTATATTTGCTGTTACTTCCATTATCTCACTAATCTTAAATGATGTATGGCTTCTTTTTCGCTATCTGAAATAGTGCCACCACCATCTTCATCATATTCAACACCATCTCTTAAAATAGCTTGAAATTCTTCTTCATATCTATCTCTGTAAAAATCTAATTGAACTTGAAATGTGTCTTTGCCCTCGCCAGTATCTGGGTCACGCCATTTAGTTAATATTGGATAAATATATTTCCATAAAGCTAGATATACAACTGATTGTGTCCATTGTGAGTTTGTTAACTTGCTATTAGTCATTTCAACTGATGTTACTTTAGTAATATCCTTGTATCTGACTTGATGCCTATATCTTTCCCACCATTCCTCACGAATACGTCTTAAAACATCATTTTCAGCAAATTGTAATTGGTCTGCAAAATCAGTAACACCAAAACCTAATACGTCTGGTTGGATTTTTTGTAAATCTGTATTTGCGACACTAAATTCAGTTGTAGCCATTATTTATCCTTTTTTTTGGATTTTTTCTTTTTAGGCTTGTCTTCTGGTTGCCATTCTGTATCTACTTTTGGCTCTACTATAGGTTCTTTTACAACTTTGGTTTCGTCATAAATCTTCCAACCCCTTTTAAGCCAAATATTTTCATTAGGCTCGTATTGAATTTTTAATCTTTCAATAATATCGCCATTTTTATGTATTAATTTAACAGTTTCCATTTTAACACCTTAGATAAAAAGGGAGGTTTCCCTCCCTAGTTAAATTAAATTAGTTTGCCAAGCTATCTGCTGTTAGCTTAACACCATAACTGTCGTGAAGTTCTCCAACTCCATAAACTGCTGTGGCTACGATTTCATCTGCTCTTAATGAAGCATCTCTTTGTGATTCAATCTTAAGGTCTTGCATCATAGCTAAACCTAAAGCATCTTGTGAGAATACGCCACCAATAGAGTCATCAGAACCATCTACAGCAACATTTGAACTTTCAAATATTTGTATGCCTGCGATTTGCCCTACAAAACCATTTCTTAAAGCTTCATTACCTAAGTCTGGAATATTAGCTGACCCTGCAAATGTATTTGTTAATGCTTTTTTCACATTAAATATTTGCTTTGGGTGGAATACACCATAGTAAGATTGAGGTGCATTGTTGGTTCTTAACTCTGTACCTGCTTCAAACAAATCTTGAATTGTTAATTCTGCACCTGCTCCTGGTCCTTTTTGTGTTGAAAAGCCTGTAAATAATGCTGATAAATCGGCATCTATTTTTTTAGCTATAGCTTCACCAAACAATCTACCAATATCTCCTGCAACATTTCTCGATGCTGAATTTCTTGCTAAGTCTGTTAGTGTTGTCATAATTCCAACTTCAGATGCTGTTATAGTAACTGAACTTGGGTTTATAGCTGTGTTTGAAAGGTCTGAAGCTTCACTTACTGCTGACGCTGATACTGCTGAATAAATCGGTACTTCTACTGATTTACCACCACCAATAATGCTGTAGTTTCTGACAAGGTTTCTCATTATAGATTGCTCATTAGCAACGAATAATGCTTCTGCAACTATCTCGGTGTATAGTTCCGAAATGGTTGAACTGGTTGTTTCATTAGCCATTTTAAACTCCTTTTAATTATAGCCATTTAATTATTCAAAACAATCGTATTAGGTTTGGAATTTCTTTGCTTTCTATATTCAGCATACATCTTCCTATCCGATGGATTGTTCATATCTAAATCACTCAAATTTAAAGGTTTATTGAGTTCTCTCCTATCCACATTTGACACTGTACCAGAGCCACTAGGTGTAGCACTAACAAAGTGTGGGTTCTGTGTTAAAAACTCTTGCACCAACTCGTCAGTAGTTAAGAGTTCCCCATTACTGTTATATCGTGCTAATCCTGATTTATCAAGTATTTCCACGTTTCCAGTTTCATTAAGCTTAATCCCACTTTTTAAAAGTTCAACAACTTGGTCTGGATTTATAGCTTTATTCTTTGATGCCGAAGATAATAAAGACTTGTTAATCTTAATATCTTTAAGTTGGCTTTCAAGGTTTGAGCGTTCTTTTTGCCACTCTTGAGTTTTGTTTTTTAGTATTTCTTCAAACTCACCTTTTTGTATTTTTTGTTTTTCTTCTAAATCTTTTTGGCTTTTGACTGCATTTACAGCTACATCTAAATCTTCAACACCTAGTTTTTTATAAACTTGGCTTCTTTCTTGTGCTAATCTTCTTCTGACCATTTCAGTAACTTGGTCTTCTGTATAAGATATTGCATTAGGCTTTTCTTCTTTTACTTGAGTTTCTTCAACCTGCTCTTTAGGTTGCTCTACTATATTTTCTTCCATCTATGTCTCCTCATATATCCCAATCTGGGTCTGTTGGAATCCAAGTATGTCGGCATCTATACCCACCTCTTACAATAAAAGGGTCTCCAGTAGATTTGCCTGCCCAACCTTGGTTGTTCCAAATATCCCGAATTTCTTTCTCGGTTAATATCTTGTTTAGCATATTCTGACAGAAAGGTCTACTATCCCTTACTAATGTGCCTGTATATCTATAATGAGTTAAACCTGATTCTTTAGCTTTTGCAACTGTAAACTGCCCATGAAACTGCATAACTGAATCGTGTGCTATTTGCCCTGCATATCTTCTAAGGTTATTCCCTGCCCTATCTGAAGCATATTGGGTATGAAGTTTGCTTACTGCTTCTTCTATTTGTGCTTTTTTTGAATTATCAAATTTATTCTCGTTAATAAAATCAACTAATTCATTTATCTCACGAGTATTTGTTTTTTGATAAACGCCATTAATATGTTGCCTTATGTTTTTAACCATATCATCAAAAGGTCTGCCTGCTATTGTGCTTTGATAAACTTCATCATTTATTATTTTTAAAAATCTTTCAGCTATATCTTCAAATCCAGAAAACGATTGTGTTTTAAGTGCATTGATTGTGGTTAAGTCAAGTTCAGTTAAACTTTTAAATTTTTGTGGTATAGGCATTTCACCAAATGTATCGAGTACAACTTTGGCTATTTTATTATATTCTTCATTTATTATTAAATCTGCTTCATTTAAAAAAGTAGATTCAATTAGTGTTCTAATTTTAGGTTGTAGTTGTATAGCTATTCTTTGTGATACTAAAGCACCAGAAGTTGCTCTTGTTACTTCTCTAATAACATCATCTTCTAATTTATAAAGAACATTAATAATTCGTTCTTCATGTTGGTCAGCTAATTTTTCTAAAATTTTAGACATATATTATAATGGAAAGTTCTTTTTCCACGCCCTTATTGACCAATAAGCAGGTGATAATGTTTTTTGCCCTTTAACTTCTTTTAAAACACCACCCATTCTAGCTAGGAAAGACTTTTGTCTGGCAGGTATATTTTTTTTAATGGTCATTCCCCTAGCACCAAATGTAACCTTTTTTACATTACCAGTAGCTTTGTTTTTAACATAAACACCAAATTTTTTTCGTTTTGATTCTGTTGTTGATAGTCTGAAAGGTTTATTAAGTGATACGTTTCTTCCTCTATAAATCGCCATCTTTTTTCCTATCATCTAACCTTTCGTTAACTATTGCCCTGCATACTGGACATTTATAAACATCTTTAAAAACCTCTATTAAAAACACCTTACAAATAATACATATTTTTTTAGGCTTTTCCATAACATCAGCATCATTTTCTTATAGGTTATTCTTGTAAATCTTGTAAAACAAGTTCAAATCCACCAGAAATTGAAGATGTTGCACTAGCTTTACCAATTAATTCAATATCTGTTTTTTCTTGTATTTTAATAGGTATGACATAATTCTTTTCAATAAAGCCACCTCTAGTTGTAATAAATGCCCTTGTATTCCATACATTCCCATTACTTATATCTTTAGTTATAAACCTTATTTCATTTTCTAAATCTTTAGAACTTCCTATGTCTATTTGCATAAGATAAGCAATATAATTTCTTGGCACAGTATAAACACACATTAAACTTTGCCCATATCCTGCTTGAATTTTAGCAACTGCTGTGCTTGATACTGTAATTGTTAAATCGCCAACATTAGCATTACCAGTATTAGCAGTTTTCATTACTGCCCTATAAACCCTTATAAATGATGTACTTCCTGCACTACCACCGATTGTAATTGTTTCTGTGGCTACATCATAATTTGCATCTAAACCCTCAACTTCAACTGTTCCTGCATTATCTGCTGATGTATTAGAAGATGTTACTGTGGCTGTCCCTGCTGAAGATGGATAGGTGTAAGTATTATTTCCGTCCCATATAGTTTCAAAAGAACCACCAACTGCTGTATTAAGTCCAAATTTATGAATACCACCAAATCTATTTATTTCGCCTTTTTGTAAAGCTAAACCAAAAGGTGCATTATTTATACTGGCAAAACTCATTTCTTTTTCCTTTTACTAGCACGTTTAATTAAGTCTTTATCAAATGTTCCAGACTTGCCACGACTAATTAGTTTATTTACTCTTGCCATTGCCCATGCTGACATAGGTATCCTTGGTCTTGAGCCAGATGAAAGAAATGCACCTTGCCCTCTGCGAAAACTAGCCTTTAAATCTGTTAAATTAAATAATTTTGATTTTTTAGCTTTTGCTCTAAGCGTTGCAATAGTTCTTGCTGATAAAGGTTTTCTTTTTACTGCCATTATGACTTATTCCTTTTCTTTAATAATGCCATTGGTATTCTTGCACCTGCTTTATACAAGGCACTAACTCGCTTTAATAAATTTGCTCTCGCAGTTCTTTTTTTACCTTTTAACCCAGATAAATATTTTTTTGGTATCTTGGTTTTAGCTTTCTTCTTCGCCAACTGTTTGACCCTCTACTTCGGTTGTCTGGAATTGCCCTCTAACAGTTCTAACAGCATCTATTTCTTCATTAATAGTTTTCATAGTTTCGTTATCATCTATTACTGCTTCTGCTATTTGCTTATCTATTTCTTTGTTAAAGGTTTCTGATTTAATGCCAGATGCTTTAGCCATTTGTAGATATTG
>Ga0181400_1000471_pt1 | contig 17347 bp, 15 predicted proteins | sample 23SPOviralmetaG_FD_130129 | JGI IMG/M metagenome (GOLD analysis project Ga0181400, IMG submission 130129) | Marine viral communities from the oligotrophic San Pedro Time Series (SPOT) site, San Pedro Channel, CA, USA - 23 SPOT_SRF_2011-06-22 | ecosystem: Environmental > Aquatic > Marine > Strait...
CAGCATCTTTCCAAAGTGGACAAGATTTAGGTACTGGTACTGGTATTAGAATGGTAAATGCTTCAAACCAAGCTTCTTCATATAACGGTTCAGCAGATATTACTATCTCAGTAGATACTTCAGATCTTGCCGGAGCAGGATTATCTGGATCAAGTTCAGATACTTCTCTAGAACTTTACGGTGCAGGTAATTTACTTGCAGGTAAGTTATCAAAATGGAGTACTGATAATGGGGGACAATTTGAAAATAGTAAAATAGAAGAAGGTACTGGAACAGTAACAATTGGAAGTGGTACTGACACTACAACTATTGCAGGTAATTTAAAAGTACAAGGAAATGCAACATTTACATCTGCAAATAATTTAAAAGTAGCTGATGACTTTATATTAATGAATTCAGGATCTTCTCAAAATAATGCTTTTGGTATTATAGGAGCTCAAGCAAATGCAGCACAAGGTAAAGGTTGGGTATTTGCAGGTGGAGCTACAGGAAGATGGCAATTTACTACAGCTGTTGACACTAGTGGAGCAGGTGATGCAGGTACAGCTCAAGGTGATGCTGTTTTATATGTTGGTTCTACTTCAAATGATGCTAATAAAGCTCAAGATGGAAACATAGCAGTTGTAACTAATGGAACAGAAAAAGACATTTATATATATACATCATAAATGCCAATTAAAATAAATTATTAATCTTTTAAAATAAAATAAAATGGCATTTAAGAAAATAATATTTGAAAATAAAGAAGCCTCTTTAGATCAATTAACTACTAAAAGGGATGCCCCTAACAAATCTAGTGGAGATTTAGAATCTGGAAAGATATTTGGTTTAACAGAAGTAGGGTTAAGTGGTGATATGGATAAAATTGCAGTACAAAACCCTACTACTAAGGAAATTGTTTACATTGCCCAAAGTGATATTAATTCCTCAGAGGCTGTAATAACTTTTGATGAATCTTCACTTTTAGGAGGAACTTGGGATGGAACAGGAACAGGAGCTACTGTAAAATTAGCCACAGCCTCAATTGCAGGAAATGGTTTAGCAGCAAGTACTACTGCTGGAGAAATTTTAGTAAAAATAAAAGGAGACAATGGAGCTTTAAATAATATAGATTTATCCTCTAGTGGTATTAAAGTATCTAGTTCAATTGTAGATTCAAGCAATCCTAAAGGATTAGTATTTAGTACTGTATTAGAAACTAAAAGAGGTAATAATATATCTTTAGTTAATGGTGGAGAGCTATCTGTTAGTACTACTTTTGATGGGTTTGAAAATGATTTAGTATCAGGATCTACTGCAGGAATATCCATTTCCTCAGATCTTAGAAGTGATACTGCTTTTGGATATGATGGAACTGATAGTGGAAATGTTGCAGTAATATCAGCAGATATAGATACCCCTACTCGTGGAATTATAGCAGATGGAACTAAACTATCTGTACATACTGCATCTTTAGGTGATGATCAACTTTTCCAATGGGGAGGTAGTAGTGGACAACTTTCAGGTTCAGCTATTTCTGAAGGTACCAACACTATATCTATTGCTAAAAATGTAGACATACCTGGAAATACTTCAGTAGCAGGAACTTTCCAAGTTGACGGTTCTAGTACTAATTTAGTAGCTAAAGATCCAATTATTATGTTACATAGTGGTGGTGGTTCTGATGACGATTTTGGGTTTAACGGAGATCAAGGAGGCCTATCAGAAAAGTTTGGATGGAGTTATGATGCATCCGAAGGTAGATGGGCTTTTACTAATGGTACAAGTGATGCTATTAATACTATCATAGGTCATGGTGTTGTTGTTAAATCCGGAATTGCACCCTCATCAGCAGATGTTAGTATCCAGAAAAATGGAAACATAGTAATTAATAATGAAGAATGTTTTATATATGCTGGCTAACATAAATAAAAATTAAAATAAAAATCATAGGGCTGTCTTTAACTAGTCAGCCCTTTTTAAAAATTAGTTATGAATTTAATAGATAAATTAAAACAAAGTAAACCAATTTCTAAAGTTAACAATCCTTCTCTTTCTTTTCAAAATAGTTTGGATTTAAAAGAAATTACTATTATATTAAATATGATTAAAGAATCAAAGTTTCAAGGTAAAGACCTTGAGACTATTTATAACCTAGTAGTAAAATTACAGAGTCAATATACTACTTTAGACAAATAAAAATTATGTTTAATATAGAAGAACTTACAGTTATACAGCAAGCATTAAATTCTATGACAATCCAGGGATCAAATGCTAAATACTTAGCTTCCCTTCAAGATAAAATTTTATTTCAAATTGAAGAAATTAAAGAAGAAGCTATTAAAAAAGAAAAAGGAATACAAGAAATTATTAATAAAGGAAAAAATAAAAAATAGTTATGATTAAAGAAAAACAATTACTAAAAAAAGAATTTGAAGTTATTTCAAATCTTCAAAATTTAAATTCTAAAAATATAAACCAATTAGGCATTTTAGAGTTTCAAATGCAAAAATTAAATCAAGAAAAATTAAATATTGCATCTACCATAGAATCTACAGAACAAGAATTTCAAGCTGAGTTAAAAAAACTTGAAGATAAATATGGTAATATTAATCTAGATTTATCTACGGGTAAATTCACAGAAGTTAAAGAAAAACAAGAAGCAGTTACCAAGTAATCGCATTTTCAAACTCTTCTGTAATATTTATAAACAAAATTAATTCATTATAAAATGGCAGAAGTATTATTATCCCCTGGTGTATTAGCAAGAGAAAGTGATCAATCTTTTATCTCTGGACAACCAGTACAAGCAGGAGCAGCTATATTAGGACCTACAGTAAAAGGACCAGTAGGAATTCCAACTGTAGTTAGTTCATATTCAGAATATCAAAGAACTTTTGGAGCTATAGTAGAAAGTGGTAGTGCAGAATACACTTATTTTACTTCTATTTCAGCATACAATTATTTTCAACAAGGTGGAGATTCATTATTAGTAACTAGAGTAGTATCTGGTTCTTACACATCCGCAACTAGTACAGCAATTTCTAATGGTGTAGAAAGTGGGGTATTAGGGAATTTAACAGGTGTAGGCGAAAATTCCTTTAATATATCAGGAAGTTCAGGTACACAATCAGCTATACAAGCATCTTCAGGTGGTAATGTAACAGCTTCATTTATATTAGCTGATTCATCAAGCATATCATCAATTAGTTTAGATAATGCTGTAGGAAGTTTTTCAATAAATCAAACACTTACTTTTAGTTCTGCATCTTTGGGTGCTACAGAAGCAGGAGGTACTGATTTAATACTTACTATCAAAGCTGATAATATTGTAAATCAAAATGCATTTACTTTAGAAACATTAAGTGAAGGTGTTATAGCAAATAGTGGTACAGCTACAGGAGCAAATGGAACATTAGTAAATGGTACTAGAGATAATATCAGATGGGAAATAGTTTCACCAAATACAGCTTCTGGCACATTTAACTTATTAATTAGAAGAGGTGATGATACATCTACTTCTAAAACAATTTTAGAAAATTGGACAGATTTATCATTAGATCCTAATTCTACAAACTACATAGAAAAAGTAATAGGTAATTCTAAACAAACAGTTACTGAAGATGCTGGAACAGGTGAATATTATGTAGCAAATGCTGGAACTTATAATACATTAAGTAATTTTGTAAGAGTAAAATCTGTAACAGCAAAAACTTTAAATTATTTTGATAATAACGGAGATGCAAAATCTCAATATACTGCATCAATCCCTGTAGCAGCAGAAGGCTCATTTACAGGAGCTGTAGGTACTGCTTTTGTAGGAAGAAAAGCTGAATTCTATCAAGATATAGATGGTACAGATACTCAAGGATTAGTTCCATCAAACTATACAATTCCTTTACAACTATTATCTAACAGAGATGCATTTAGATATAATTTAATTACAGCCCCAGGATTAATTAATAGCCTTTCAGGACATGCCTCACCAATTTCTACAATGATTAATAATTCATCATTCAGAGGAGATAATATATCAGTAATTGATTTAGTACCTTATGGAACAGGAATTAACTCAGTAACTTCTCAGGCAGGAGGAAAAGATACCTCATATGCTGCAACATATTGGCCATGGTTACAAACAATTGATCCAGATTTAGGAGGATTAGTTTGGGTACCAGCTTCAACAATGATCCCAGGTGTATTTGCTTTTAATGATAGAGCAGGTGAAGCTTGGTTTGCACCAGCTGGATTAAATAGAGGTGGATTAGGAACTGTTGTTAGAGCTGAAAGAAAATTAACAAATGGTAACAGAGATACTTTATATGGTTCTAATGTTAATCCAATAGCTACATTCCCTAACACAGGAGTAGTAGTATTTGGTCAGAAAACATTACAGAAAAAAGCTAGTGCTTTAGATAGGGTAAATGTTAGAAGATTATTAATTGCTCTTAAAGGATTTATTTCTCAAATAGCAGATAATTTAGTATTTGAAGCTAATACAATAGCTACTAGAAATAATTTCTTAAGTCAAGTTAACCCATACTTAGAAAGTGTACAACAAAGACAAGGATTATATGCTTTTAAAGTAGTAATGGATGAAAGTAATAACACACCAGATGTTATAGATAGAAATCAATTAATTGGACAAATATACATTCAACCAACAAAAACAGCTGAATTTATATACCTAGATTTCAACATATTACCAACTGGAGCTACTTTCCCGGTATAAAAAGTTAAAGAATTAGATATTTATAACAAGAAATAAACAATAAAAAATGGCAGTATTAGATCCCAATGAAATATTTTACACAGCGTTTGAACCCAAACAAGCGAATAGGTTTATCCTATACATGGATGGGATGCCTAGCTACATTATTAAAGGTGTTAGTGCTGTAACGTTAACTCAAGGTGTAGTAACTTTAAACCATATTAACGTTGAAAGAAAAATTAAAGGTAAATCTGTATGGGGTAATGTTACAATGACATTATTTGATCCAATAACTCCTTCAGGTGCACAAGCAACTATGGAATGGGTAAGATTACATCACGAATCAGTAACAGGTAGAGACGGTTATTCTGATTTTTATAAAAAAGATTTAACTATTAATACATTAGGACCTGTAGGTGATATAGTTTCAGAATGGATATTAAAAGGTGCCTTTATTGTAAGTAGTAATTTTGGTGAATATAACTGGGATACAGTAGATCAAGCAACTCAATTACAAATTGAAGTAGCAATAGATTACGCAGTATTAAATTTCTAAAAAAAATTAAATATTCTTTTAAAAGGAGCTTGGCTATGTCAAGCTCTTTTTTTATGTTGATATTTATAACAAAATTAAGTTATTTTAAATAAAAGATTATGAGCGAATTTAAATTCCCTACTGAAGAAGTAGAATTACCATCAAAAGGATTAGTATATCCTCCTGAACATCCCTTATCTAATGGAAAAGTAGAAATAAAATATATGACTGCTAAAGAAGAAGATATTTTATCCAATCAATCTTATATTCAAAAGGGAACAGTTTTAGATAAATTGCTAGATTCATTAATAGTTACAGAAGGAGTAAAAGTAGATGATTTTATAGTTGGAGATAAAAATGCAGTTTTTATAGTTTCTAGAATTTTAGGGTATGGAAAAGAGTATAAAGTTACCATCAATGGTAACCCTGAAACAATCGACTTATCTGGATTACAGAATAAACCCTTTAGTGAAGAAAATATCCCTAATAAAGGGGTAAATGAATTTTCTTACACTTTAGAATCAACAGGTGATATACTAACTTATAAGTTATTAACTGGGAAAGATGAAAAAGCTATAGAAAGAGAATTAGCAGGTCTTAAAAAAATAAATAAAGAATCTTCACCAGAAATGACTACAAGGTTAAAACATATAATTACTTCTGTAAATGGTAATGAGGAAAAAAAAGAAATTAGAAAATTTGTAGATGGATATCTTTTAGCTAGAGATGCTAGGGCATTTAGAGAACATATAAAAGATAACCAACCTGACGTAAATATGGATTATATTTTAGACAGTGGTGAGGAGGTGGCCATTCCAATTGGCCTTACGTTTTTTTGGCCTGACGCCTGAAACAGCACAACAATTTAGAATTTACGTATTTGAACACGTACATAATATAGTTTTCCATGGAAAAGGAGGGTATGATTATGATACTGTTTATAACATGCCTATTTGGTTAAGAAAATTTACATTTAATCAAATTCAAAAACATTTTGATCAAGAAAAAGAAGCATATGAAAAGTCTAGAGGGAAAAGTAACTCTACAAACATGGTTAATTCTGATGGAAAAGTAAATACTCCTGAATTTTTAAAAGCTTCTAAACAATATCAACGCAAAAGTCAGTATAAATAGTTTTATTTTTAAATATTTATAATAAACATTTTATACATGGCATCTGAAAAAGATATAAAATTACAACAGGATCTATTAAAAGCAGAAAAGGAAAGAAATAAACTTTTAAAGGAACGAATTGCTCTTGATAAAGAAAAACTTAGAGTTGACCAAGAACAACTTGATCGAAATAATGATTATGCCAATGTATTACAATCTCAATTAAAGGAAGTTAAATTTCAAAAAGCTGAAAAACAACAACTCCTTGATATTTCAAGAAGAATAACTAAAGAACATTTTGAATCTCTTGAAATAGAATCTAAACAATTAGGTACTGCTAAAGCTACTGAATCCCTTAAGAAAAAACAAGCTCAATTAGAATCCGATATAGTAAAATTAAGAAACCTATATGGAAAAATAGGTGAAGGAGATGCTAAACTTCAAAAAGAAATAAATGATACTATAGATAAAAGAATTAAACAGGCTAAAGAACTTAATAAAACATTAAAAAACACTGAAGAGTTCTCACAAAAGGTATCTGATAATTTTGGTGTAAAAACTTTCAAAGGTCTTTCGGATATAGTAAAAGCAGTTCCTGGATTAGGTAAATTATCAGAAGGTCTTGGCAATGCTGCAGAAGCAGCTAGAAAACAAGCAGCTGATAATTTAGAAGCCAGTGGTGGTAAAAGTACTCGAGGGAGTTTTGGTGCAATGTTTCAAAAAAGAATGTCTAAAGAAGATAGAAAAATTTTAGAAGAAGCAACCCAACCTGGAAAAGGATTTGGAAAAGGTTTAAATAAAGAATTTTTTGAAAGAAATAAAGGATTATCAAAACAATTAGGTATAACTGGTAAAAAAGGAGATTTTGGGGTAGGTGCTGCTAGAAAAGTAATGAAAGCAGGAGGGCCTAAAGCTATGAAAGGGTTTTCTTCAATGATGAAACCCTTAATTAAAGGATTAAAAGTAGCTGCAAAATCAATTGGAACTGCTTTCAAACCCTTAACACTTATTTTAGAAGTATTTGCAATAGACCAAGTTCTTGGAGATATGGCTAAAAGCATGAATATGACATATGGTGCTGCTAGAGACATGAAAGAAGAAATGACTACGATAGCCAATGAATCTGGAAATACCTTTGTTACTTCTAAAAAATTAAGTGGAACCCTAATGGAAGTAAATAAAGCAATGGGAACTAGTGTTCAATTAAGTGCCGATATGCTAGTACAATTTACTGAAATGAAAGAAATGGCAGGATTCACTAGTGAGGAACTAATGGGTATTGCTAAAATTTCTATGTCTACTGGTAAAGAAATGAATGATATTACTGGAGAATTTATGGCTCAAGCTAAAATATCATCAATTCAAAATGGAGTTTTACTTAATGAAAAAGATTTACTAAAAAGTATGAAAGATATTTCAGCTGCAACTACTTTATCTTTAGGTCAAAACCCAAAAGAATTAGCTAAGGCAGTAGCTACAGCTAAATCTTTAGGTATGGAATTATCTCAGGTTGAAAATATAGCAAGTGGAATGTTAGATTTTGAACAATCTATTGCTAATGAGTTAAAAGCTGAATTATTGACAGGTAAAGAATTAAATTTAGAAAAAGCAAGAGAAGCTGCTTTAAGTAATGATTTAGCTACATTAGCAGAAGAAATAGCTAAAAATGCAGGTAGTGCTGCAGAATTTGGAAAAATGAATAGAATCCAACAGGATGCGATTGCAAAATCTGTTGGTATGTCTAGAGAAGATTTAGCTAAAACTTTATATGTTCAAGAACAATTAAAGGGAGTAAGTGGAGAGCAAGCTGCAGAACAAGAAGCTTTACTTAATGCTCGAATAGCTGAAGTAGGATTAGCTCAAGCTCAAAAAGAAATGGCCAAAGATGGAATTGATGGGTTAAGACAACAAGCAAGTGCTGCAGACAGGTTAGTGGCTATTATGGATAAATTAAATGAGGTTATAGTTGCCCTTTTAGAACCTTTTATGCCAGTTCTTGATATTTTAGTATCTATTGGAGAGTTATTAGGATGGATAATGAAAAAATTAGATCCTGTATTTAAATTTATTGGTGTAGGTGGTGCTTTTTTAGGAGATGTATTTTCAGGAAGAGCATTTTCAGGAGATTTTTCAGGAACTGAAAAACAAGTTATGGCTGCTGAAGATAGCGCTCAAAGAAATTATGGTTATAACATGGACATATATGATAGATATGATAGTGCTGGAAATTTAAAAACTTCAACTAGCACAATGGGGGGTGGAAATGATGAATTAAAAAGATTAAATGATAACCTTGAAAAAGGTATAACAGCTAATACATATTTAGATAGTAATAAAGTTTCTAATAATTTAAGTGTAGCTGATAGAGCAATTAATTAAAAATTAAATATTTATAATAAAAAATAAAACAATGGGACTACAAGATAAATTATTAAAAGGAGAATCTACTCTTACGGGATACAATGGAGTAACTCCCTCAATAGAAGATAAATCACAATCAAAATTACATTTTGATTATTCAATAAATGGCAATCCTGAAATTTTAGGAGAACCTCAACCTTCACAATTAGATTTAAATGGAATTACCCCAAAAGGACCTAATAAAGATGGACAAACTATTCCTTTAAACAATACATTTGTAAAAGGTACTTACAAAAATAGTGCACCAGTAGAAGGAGTAGGAAGAATTTAAAGTTAAGTGAGTAGATTATTAAATATACAAACTGACTTAAAATCTTTAAAATTTGGAGATGATAGACCTTCAGGAGGGAGCAGTAATCAACCTTACATAAAAACTCCTATTCCTACAGGAGAGGAATTAACACCTCCATCAAAGGATTTTTTACTAAGATCTAATGCACCTCTAAATGCAGCTGAAGATGTAAGTAGATTATTTAAAATGTTTACTGACTTAAAATCCCCAGTAGGAGGTTTATTTACGGCTAAACAAGAAATACTTTCTCTTTCAGCAGTTAAAACACAAGCTAGTAGTGGGGCTTTTAATGAAGGGGTTTATACTCCTTTATCAACTTTAGCTCAAGCAGGAGTTGGGTTTTTAGGAGCACATTTATATAAACAAGGATCTACCCCAACTGAAGGAGTAAGAACTTATACAGATGTGCTTGAAGTTGTAAAAGGAGGACTAAATGGTTTTACTAATAGACTAGTAGAACTATCAAACATTAAAATTAAAAATTTCCCACCTATAACAGCCTTAAATCCTTCAATATCTCCAAATCCTCTAAATTTACTATCATATAATGGAGGACCCGGAGCTAAGTTAGGAATTGGAAAAACTACAATCCCAATTTCAGGACAAAGAACAGGAGTAAATAACCCAAGAGTATCACCTTATTCAACTATTATAGATAATAAACCTACATCTATTAATATTAAAATAACAGGAGAAAATACTAATGGAGGAAAAATAAAATTAAAATCTCATTCAATTGATAATTTTATTGCACCTTTAATACCTAGTGCAACAGAATTAACAGATAAAGACTCATCTATTATAATGAGTGTTTCACCTTCATATTTAGCTAAAGATTCAAAGACTATAGAAGGTACTGATGGTTCAAGAATTAACATGACTTCCCCAGGCCGAAGAGGAAATATTATTAGTTACACAAAAGGAAAAAGAGATAGTGAGGGGATAGAAATAGGTGCTGTAGATAAAATTAATGCTCAACCTATTTATCAATCCTCTACAGTAGGAGCTGAAAAAGATGGTTTTGCTGTTAATGATTTAGTAAAATTTAGAATAGCTGCTCTAAATAAAAAAGACCCAACAATAAAACAATTTATCCATTTTAGAGCTTTTATCGATTCATTTTCAGACACATATAATGCAAATTGGGATGCTATTAAATATATGGGTAGAGGAGAACATTTTCATAAATACAATAGTTTTGGAAGAACTATTAATTTAGGTTTTACGGTAGCAGCTCAATCTAAACCCGAATTAATGGAGCAATATAAAAAATTAAATTTTTTAGCATCTAATTTAGCTCCAACATATAGCTCTCAAGGATTTATGGGTGGTCCTTTAGTAGAATTAACTTTAGGTGGTTGGTGCTTTAACCTCCCAGGCTTTATTACATCTTTAACTTTAAATGTACCTCAGGAATCACCTTGGGAGATTGGAATTAATGATGAAGGAGATTTAGATAATAATATTAAAGAAATGCCCCACATAGTTCAAGTAACAGGAATGCAATTTACCCCTATTCATAATTTTAGACCAGAAAAACAAGTTAATAAATATGGAGGTGCAGAGGAAGGAGAAGGACTTATAAGTGGATATGGTCCTCAAAGGTATATTGCTTTAGAAAATGAAGAAGGAAATAACTATTAAAAAATTATTCAATGGCAAGATATGATAACATACCCTTAATTTTATCTAGTGATGATAAACCTATGCTTCAAACAGTACGTTACCCAGAAATACCAAAATCTGAAAATGATACATATGTTTTTACTACCATAGGAGATAGATATGATACTTTAGCCCAACAATATTATGGAGATTCTAATTTGTGGTGGGTTATATCAAATGCTAATAATGAAGTAAATAAAGGTTCTTTAACCCCTCCTGTAGGCTCTCAAATCAGAATTCCTGCCAACCCCACCCCAACTTTAAGTGAATTTTCTTTTCAAAATAGTCCAACTACTTTTGATAATGCTTCTAATACTAACTTTGGAGGAACTAACAGCTATTAATATATTATAGGTTATGGGAAATTTATTAGGAGAACCATTTAAAAAATATGTACAAGAACAAATAAAAGTTCGTCAAAAAGTTCATGGAAAGAATGAAAATAGAAGCCCTAAAGACATTTCTTATTTAAATTCTAAAAATGCTTGGGTTAAATTATCTTCTGCTGTTTTTTTAGAACAAAGTAGAATTGATATTTTAAAAACAAAAAATGGGGAATCAAATCCTTTATTACAAGGGATTAATCCTGGAATGGATTTAGCTAAAAAGTATGTTATGTACAATGGTTTATCATCCCTAGATGAAACAACCCCTAGATCAGGAATAACATCTGAATTAAACCCTAATGGTGCATATGGGGTAGGAGGAACTAATTATGGATACTCTCCAATGCCAGGAATAATATCAGCAGATATTAAAGACTTAAATAGGGGTTCATTAAAAGAGGCAACTATATCTTTAAAAGCGCACAACCCATATCAATTTGATATCTTAGAAACATTATACATGAGATTAGGATATTATGTTCTTTTAGAATGGGGAAATGATAAATATTTAGATCCAAAATCAAATGGGGATTATGATTTAAAAACTCATATAGAAACCGTAGGTGAAAAAAAGTGGTGGGATTTTGATATTGATTCTGATATTACTAATAATGTTTTATTTAGTCTTGAAGAACATAGAAAGATAAATAGAGGTAATTATGATGCTTTATTTGCTACTATTACTAATTTTAGTTGGCAGTTCCAAAATGATGGCACATACGATATTAGTATAAAATTAATGAGTGTTGGAGATGTAATTGAATCACTAAAAATTAACACACCAGCGAATGCTAAAAAAGGCAGCAAAGCCCCTTCTCCTACTGATGTAGGAACTTGGGAAAGTATTAAAACTCAATTTCAAGGTAACCCTCTTCCTGAAAAAACTTTTTATGAAGTCCTTTACCCTGGGTTGAAAAATCAACTTAATATTTTTTATGATTCTTTACAAGAAAATGGATTTAATAATGTGTTTGGGGGTATAGAATATAACCAAAATGTAAATCAACCACAAAATGTTAAACCTGGGTATGATAAAATGTTTACTTTAAATGCTTTATCTTCTACTTTTACCCCAAGAATATTAGATAGCGCGCCTTTAGGAGTAAATTTTAAATATGATGATAGTGATGTTATAGATTCTCTTGTAGAAGAACAAAAACAAAATAGTGAAATTATTAATAACATATTAGTACCTTTTTCAACCTTAAAAGAACTTCCAAAAACCCCAACAGTAGACAGTGAAAACTGGATAATTAAATTTTTTACTTCTATAATAAATAATTTAGACGATTATTATCCTGAAAGTATTGTTAAGAAAATAGTAACAAAACCAAGTGATGTTACATCATCAAATACAATTAATAGTAGAACTTTTCAATCAGGTACTTCAGGATTTGAAAGTACAGTTACACTACAATTAGTAGGAGGAGCTGCAGTTAAAGATTCAACCAATACAATTCAATTTGATGATGCTAATATAAAAGTAAATTGGGGACTTGGTGAAAATTTTGAAAGTTTTACAAGAGGAACTGAAAAAGTTGCAGAAACTATAGCAACTGGTATAACTGATGTTGCTACATCTGTTGGTTCTGGTATTGCTAGTTTTTTTGGTTTTGATGAAGCAGCACAAGATATTAAAAAATCAGGTGAAATAACTAAAGCTTTACAAAGAGAAGCAATAGATCTTACTGTTGAAAATTATAAAACAGAATCAATAGCTGAAATAAAAATCCCTGAAGGTATAGAAGGATATGATGATAATAGGCTAAATAGATTACAGGGTTTAGAGGGAGGGTATAAAGCAGAAGCCAATAAGGGATGGCCAGGAATAAAAAATGGTTGGTTTATGATACATCTAGGGTTGGATGAATTTTTACAAGGTGGAGATTTTGCATTTAAAAGAACAGCACCACCATTAGAAAGAGGTCCTATTTCTCTTATAGGTATAATAGATCCCAACCAAATAAAAGGCCCAGCCAAAGTAGAAAATGATAAAATTGTAAGTGAATTATTATTTTTACTATGTGATAAAGAAAGGTTTTTTACATATGTTTACAATCTTTTTATAGAAAATAATGCAGCAGGTGGAAAAGATGATCCTAGATTTGCAATCCCAGAAGAAGACCCAATACAAGTTGCAGCTGAAGAATATGATGCTCAATTGGAAGAAAAAAGAAATAAAAGCGATCTTTTTAATTGGTTCTATAATATTAGAGCACTTTACCCTTTATATACTTATACTTCTCTTAAAAAAGAAGGCCTTGGAGGGGTAGCAAATGCATCCTTAGAAGTATTACCTAAAGTTCAATTATGGGAAAAGCCTGGTGTTGGAAATGATTTTTATGAAGCTGGGAGAATCATAAATCCCTTTAATAAAACCTCAGGAACAAAAGCTAAATATTCAGATAAAGAAAAAGAAATTTTAGCAGAAAATAAAAAACTAGCAAAATCTGCAGAAAATTCTAATAAATCCATATCCCCATCCCAAAAAGGAATAAAATCTATTACATCTAGAGCCAATACTACTCCTACAGAAGCAATGAAAAATTGGAATAAAGAAATAGGATTTCCCAATTATCAAACTTTATCTAAAGACAGAGATTTTGCTTTTTTATTTTTACAACCTATAGAAAATTCTTATTTTGTTAGATTAGGAGTATTATTAGATTTTATAGAAAAAAATGTAATATTTAAAATAAATGATAAATCTCCTTCTATTTTATTTGATACCGACCCAGATACTAATATATGTTATACTATTGACAATGTTATATCTACTAATATCACAAAGTGTATCATAGCAAATCCTAATTTCTTTGGAGAATTAGTTGGATCAGAACCCCAATATTATAGTATTTTTAAAGGATTAGATCCCTTTATAGCAGTTCAAGATGGATACTATTATGGAAAAATTATGAATATTTACTTTAGTTTTAATAGAGTAGAAGAAATAATGTCAACGATTGATGAAAATAACACTGTAGATTTATTTAGTTTTTTAAAAGATATTACAAGGGATATAAATGAATGTACTGGAAATATTACTAACATCGAACCTGTAATAGATAAAGACACAAATACTATCAAATTTATAGACCAAACTACAATTCCAGGATTAGACCAAATAGCTAAAGCCTTAGGAGTAGATTCATTTTCAAAAGAAAAAAATCAAGAAACTATTTTAAATGTATTCGGTTATAAAGGAGATCAATCAAATTTTATACGTAATATAAACCTAAACACAACAATTGATAAAAATTATACTTCAATGATTACTATAGGAGCAACAGCTAATGGGGCTATTCCTGGGTCAGAAGCAACAGCTTTATCTAAATGGAATATAGGAATTAAGGATAGGTTTAAAGATTTAAGTGGTGGGGGGACTAAGAAAAAAGATCCTGAGGATTTTAAAGCTCAATATAAACAAGTTTTAAATGCTTATGGTAATTTAATTAGAAAAAAATTTGCTAGATGTGGGCTTAATTTCACTACAGAAAGAAATAATTTAGTTATTAACCCAGAATATATTAATTCTTCCCAAGATATTATTTCAAATTATTATAAATTTGCTCAAGCACAATCTATGCAAGAATTTTTAAAAGACCCTACAAGAGGAGTAGAAAGCTCATTAGGTTTTATACCTTTTAATCTAGGTTTAGAAATGGATGGTATAAGTGGTATAAGAATATACAATAGGGTAAGAATAAATACTTCTTTTTTACCCTCAAACTATGGAGATAGTTTAGATTTTATAGTATCTGGGATTAACCATAAAATTGAAAATAATGAATGGATAACTAATTTAGAAGCTATAGCTACTTCTAAATATAAAAATGGATCTTAATTATGGCAGCAAATATAGATAAAAAACGTAAAGTAATCCACACTCCTTTTTTATTAGAGGGAATTAAATTCCCTCCTGTAAGACAATCATCTCCACCTACAGGAAAAGGATATGGTTTAGAAAATATGTACATAAAAACATCTCAAGGTTTTAAATTCACTATGGAAGCTTGGAGTAGAAATGATAAACCTTTACCCACACAAATTTTTCTTCACCATACTGCAGGACATCAAAGAGGAGATAGAGGTGAGGGAGTAATTAAAGGTTGGAATAAAAGAAATAAACCAGGTAGAGATAAACAGGGCAATATAACAAAAAGAGGACATGGGTCTACCCATTGTATTATAGATAAAAATGGAGTATTAGAAAGATGTGTTCCTGAAAATAGAAGATGCCATTCTGAAGGTGTACCTTATAATTCAAAGAGAAGTATGTCAGTTGAACTTATGGCTTTAGGGTGGTTTGATAAACAAGATAAAAAAGGCCAATGGTATAGAGAAGAAAGTGGAAAAATCTTTTGCCCTATTGGAGAAGAGGGTAAACCTGTAAACTATTTTGGAAGAGTTATAAATCCAAAAGAAGATGGAAAATCAGGTTTTAGAGGTTTTTACCGCTACCAAAAATACTCGAAAGAAATGGTAAAAACAACAGTAGAATTAATTAAAGAATGGTGTTATAGGTATAATATAAAATTTATATTTGATCAAAATGCTTATAATTTAATGTTTCCCAATTTTGTTACTAATAAAACAACCGACAAGGCAACCCCAGTTTATAGAAAATCACTTTCTGGAGTATTTACTCATAATTCTGTAAAACCCTCAAGTAAAAAAACAGATGTGTATCCTGATTTTGAATTAATTACAGCCTTAAGAAATAATTTTGGTCCTAAAATAACAAATAATCCTACAGTTACAGCATTTAATCCATCTGCAGCACTTCCTAGAGATGTTCCAAATTGGAACCCTACTAAAATACAAGTAGGAAATTTTAAAGGAGGGTGGGCAATAAAAGAAGACGCTTCCCAATTCCCAATTCAATCACCAGAATATATGTTTATAGACTAATGTATTATCCTAAATCCCAAATAACAACTAATTTATACGCTAACAGTGGAGAACTTCAAAGAAAGAACACAGGTGAAGGTTATGAAGGTCCTTATTACTTATTATCTAATGGAAAAAAATATGTAGGTGCTTTTCCTTCAAATGTTAGTATTGAATTAATTCCTTCAACTGAAAATGAAGTAGAAGAAGATTCTGATGCTAGTAGATATTCTACTATTACTTTAAATATTGAATCTGGAGATCCAGACCCAACAAGTTTATCAAATGCGAGAAATGTAAATATACCTAATTTAGATTCTAATTTAATAGATAACCCATTTATCATGAACACATATGTTTCTCTCCAATCTTTAAGGGGTGATGTTCCTATTAGCAGAACTACTCCAATTTCATCTCCAGTAAGATTTACATCAAAAGATAAAATTAAAGGGTATTATACTAGATATTTTGCAAAAAAGAATAATGAGAGCATTTTTATAGAAACTAATGATGAAACATATAAAAAATTCAAAAACCAAGATCCAAAAGTAGCCTTTGAGTCTTATCAAATCCTTCCTTTGCTTTGGATTTTAAAATCTACTACAAAAAACTTTATTGAAATAAATAAAAAAACAGTAAAAGACTTTCAAAATAAAAACTCCTGGGATGGGTTTTATGATTATTTTAATGGTAACTTTGGTCGTCCTGGATCAAAAACTCGTTTATTATTTACTGAAGGGGGAGAACTTTTGTACCCTAATAGAACAATTTATATAGGATACTACCATGTAATGGAAAATGGAACAATTATGGATGGGAGAAACCATAATGATAGTAAGGAAATAGTTCTTATACCCCTTAACTCTAATTTCCAAATACCAGATTCAACCCCAACTACTATTTTTCCTCAAGGAATAAACGCTTCCCCAAGTAGTGGTAGAGGATCTTCAGGTGGGGGTGGATATTAAAAATATCCTTTGTATATTTACATAATTGTTTTGGCTAATTGAAAATACTAACCAATTAAAAGGTTTTTATAATAAAGGTTACAAAGAAGCTTACATAGAAGTTATACCATATTCTTATAAAACGCATCCTGTAACTAATAAAATATCTTTAGTATATGTACATCCCTTAGATGCACATAAGGGTTATATTATATCAATAAACCATAGCGAATCTATGCCGTTAAACAGCGAGTATATTGCTGAATTAATTGGTAGTTATGATACATTGTATGTTTGGGGTAAAAAAGAAATTTTACATTATTTTGTGCATAGGAATATTATAGATGTTTCTTTAGCTTCTCCCGAATATGAGATGGAAACTACTAAAGCTCACCAAATATTATCACA
>Ga0181400_1000473_pt1 | contig 17250 bp, 20 predicted proteins | sample 23SPOviralmetaG_FD_130129 | JGI IMG/M metagenome (GOLD analysis project Ga0181400, IMG submission 130129) | Marine viral communities from the oligotrophic San Pedro Time Series (SPOT) site, San Pedro Channel, CA, USA - 23 SPOT_SRF_2011-06-22 | ecosystem: Environmental > Aquatic > Marine > Strait...
GAAGCAACAAAAATATATAGTGATCATCGATACGGTGGACTAGATCATCAAACTGCTGAAAATCTAACAAATGAATATTTACAATCCAATAAAGAAGGGGAGGCAAATACAAAGGATTGGAAAATAGATGGTGATTTAACCAATAGATTTGGCGGGGAAGATAATAATTATAGAGGAGCAGTATTCAAAAATAAAAATGGAAAGGCATTCGCCAGTTTTCGAGGAACTAAATTTGGAGCAACTGAATTTGGAGCGGAAGATTTGGCTCTAGATGGAGAGATTGTTTCAGGAGGGAAGATACCATCACACGCTCAGATCAGTCAAGCGGAGCAAATGGTAAAAGAAGCAGTAGGAAAATATGGTAGAGAAAAAACAATATCAGGTGGTTATTCATTAGGAGGGTTTAAAGGCATTCATACAGCAAATCTAAATAATATTGATAGTGTTACATTTAACCCTTTAACGCAGGGTTCGGCATTACTAGATGATAGTCAACATCCACTTGGAACAACCCATAGAATAATTAAAACTCCTGATGATTTCGCAGCTTTAAATTCAGGATCATTAAAAGCAAAATATCCAAATAGATATGATGTTAAAACAGTTGGTTCTCATAGTGATATAAAATTCGGTGACGGTTGGAAAATTCCATTTACAGATATAGATACTGGATTTTCACCAGAGAATATTAAAGCATATGCCCAACACAGTCATAAACACGAGAATTTTGTTGATGATAGTAAACCAAGAAACGAAGAAGAAACCGCATATTATAGACATCTAGAAAGAGGTGTAGGATTAAAAAATAAACATCATCATTTGGAACGTTACAAAGGAATGGTTGAACATAATGAAATGGGTGGATTTGAAATTCCAAATAATTTGGAAGAAGAACCAGATACTTTGATAGATAGTAGAACAAGATCGAAAAGAATAACAATTGAAAAACCAAATCCATTAAGAAACGAAAGATTAAAAGCACGTGGATTTAGTGTTGATCCACCAGTATTTGAAAATACAGGTAGAAAAAAAATAATTAAAGTAACTGATTTTAAAAAATTAAATGTGATGGAAGGAAAAAGACAGCAACGCTTTAAAGAACAAAAGGAAAAAAGAAATGAACTCCAAAAAGAATTAGATGAATTAAATGAAAAATACAATGATAGTAATTTTAATGATAAAGCGTGGAGAGATACCGCAGGAGAACGGTTAGAAACAACAAAAGGAACGCCACAAGAAGCACGGGCAAAAGCAGAGATAAAATCAGTTAACAGAGATCTAGGTAGAAAATCGGTATTAAAATCGATGTTAAATGAACCAGCCCCACAATTAGATATGCGACCTTTTACTGCTCCACAAATAGAAAAATATATAAATGAACAAACAGTTAAATTTAAATTACCACCCACAACAAAAGATACTCCACCAATAAAAGAAGAGATTGAGATACCACCAGAATTTAACCCAAGAGAAACAGTTCCAGAAAGTCTGGGTGGTGTTCCAAGAAAAGTTGGTTTTACTGAGTATTCATCTAAAAAGAATATTGGAGCAACAGATAAAAATAAATATTTATGGGAACAATCTGGTGGGTCATTAACCGAGAATGAAAAAGATGGATATGATAAAGATATAGGAAAAAGAGACGCGGGAATTGATGAGACAGAATTAAAAGACTTCAAAGAATTAGGGGATACAGAAAGAAACAATCATTTAGGAAATATAGAAAATACTTCTAGAAATGATTTTAATGTTTTGGAACAGGCACAAAACGCAACTGGTAGAACGGGTGAAGGAATATTCACAGATGGTTTGGCGACAGGTTTTAAAAGACTTGGTCTATCAACTGTTTCTGGTTTAAAAAATATAGGAATAGAAGGAGCAAAAGGATTAGGGTTTGGTATAGCTGGAAGTGCTCTAAGAAAATATGGTGAAGCACAATCAGGTATTAAACTGGGAAAGACAGAAGCGGACTTAACTGACGCGGCTTTGAGTGCTGGTATGTATTCCAGATATTTGGGTGGTTCAACGGCCGCTGGCGGGGCTGCTGGTTTTGGTTCGGCCGCTATTGGAATGGGTACACAATACGGAACTGAGAAAGGGCTTGAGGCGTTGGGCGTATCAAAGAAAACATCAAAGGGGGTTGGCTCTGTAACAGGAGGGGCGGCTTCGGGTGCTAGTTTTGTTGGGTTGTCTAGTGCTCTTGGTGCTGATGCTCTTGTTGGTGCTGAAGCAGGTGCGGAATTAGGACCGTTGGGTATAGCTGCGGGTGGATTGATAGGTGGATTGATAGGATTGGGCAGTTATCTTGTCTCTAAGTAGTAATAATGACGCTATTATACCGATAATAACGTATATAAAGAAGTATAATTTAAATTATACTTCTTTATATACGTTTAAACAGGCATTTTAACGGCATTTTAACGGCTTTATATCCTTTTTACTACTTAAAGGTCAGGTTAAATACACCTGTGGAGAATGTTACTAGGTTTCTACAAGTTTTACACCTGTTATCCTTTCTATTTCTATGACTAGCACCACATAACTCACAAGTTCTAGTTGTGTTTTTTAGAAACTTCTTAATACAGCAGTTTCCTATTGTTATAATAAATCTACCATCAGTAATGTAACAGTTTTCTTTTATTCTGTGACCACATACACATTTGTCTTCGTGTTCTAATATCTCTTCATCTGGACAAACTATATTATAATAATTTAGATGTCGTCCTGTTTCACCTCCGCAGTATTTCCAATTTTCTCTTAAGTCTTCTAAACATATATCATATTTAGCCAAACCATTTTCAAATCTTTTACTGAATAACGCCATTAGTATTTAGCAATATTGTTTTTTTAAATTTTTATACATCCCCTCTTTATATCCAATCTCACTAATGAATAGTTCATTGGCGGTTATTGGACACGGATTTAATATATAACTATTTCCCCTTGGGTGTATTTCTCTTTTAATATCATTGTCAATACTACCGTTTCTTTTTAAACTAAATAGTATATTGTATATTTCTTTTATCTTTTCTAATGATGGTATATAGTAACCAAATCCACCGAAAACTTTCATACACTCTGTATCTATTAATATGTATTTACCTTTTTGTTTTTCTTCTTCTTCTTTTATTTTTTCCATAGTTATACCAAAATATAATATGTCTGTATCTTTAGGAATATCTTTTATATCTGGGATTTCACTAATAGTAATATCATCCTCTAATATTAATATATTATCTAATTCATTTTCTAAAGCATATTCAAATACTTTCTTATGAGATAACATACAACCAACTCTAGAATAAACTCTTTCTTTTATACAACACATTGTTCTAAAGTTTTTCCTGCTTCCCCAATACTCTTTTTCTTCATCATTAAAATCTTTCCCATCTACTGCTTCAATTCTTTTTAGTGTTTTATAATTGGTAATATTATTTTTTATTTCATTTAAAATATGTTCATTTCTTTCTGGGTTTCTATTGAGATTTATATATGCTATATTCATTATATATTATAATAGATAATAGAATATCTTTCTCCCATAAACTCATTTGTCCAATGCTTACTACTAGACCCATTCATTATTAATGGTTTCCAATGGATATCCATCGGGCAACCTTCCACCATCAATTCCCCACCTGTAAAATCACCCAGAGCAATTATAATAGATGGGGATTTATTCGCTTTATCATAATGAGGAAGACACTTAAAATTATGATTAATTGTGATGGAGTTATATTTAAATTCAGGGTCTATCATATTTATTAATTTTTTTAATTGATTATAAACAACTGGATATTTTTTATTGTTATTACCTTCTTGGAACGGGTCTTCTATTGAAAATCTTTTCATTACCATTCCAAAATTTTGACTTTCCATTGGAAAACCAACCCTATCATATTGATTAGTTCCCTTTTTATTTCCCCATTGAACCAATCTAGAAACTCCAGACACATTAGACCTGTTTTGAGTTTTCTTTATTGTATGATTTTCTAATATTTCTAATGTTTCATAGTATAAATCCCAATCTAGTTCTCCACACATTTTATTACTATAGTTATAGAAAATTATTTTAAACATTTAACCTTTTTTAATCTTATCTCTGGATATTTAGACTTACATTTTCGTCGTGCTATGTATTTGGGATAAGTATCTAATAGATATTGACAAGACTTTTCCATCTTATCTATTGTTCTGCTTTCTGCTAAACCACCTACTCCAATATATGTATCGGCATCTACAACAATATCACTAAATCTTATTATACCGCCATCACGTTCATACCATAAAATAGAGCGTTCATAATCATCTCTACAATCATCATTAGTAACAACATCTTTAAAATTATTAAAACCAAATACTCGACCAATACAAAATTTTAAATCAGTGGTATATCCTGGTTTCATAAAATAATCATTTACTACGGGCATAGTCCCCCATAAATTTAAATTATGTTTAACCATTAATTCTTTTCCTGTATTCAATAAATCTAAGGTATTATACATTTTTAAACCTTGTGGTTCTATTCTTCCATTTACCTTTTTTCTTTCTTCTGTATCTTTTTCATCTCTTAGTTTTAAAATAAAATTAATATCATCATCCATCTGTATAATATATTGACCATCTGGAAAATAATCTTGAATTTTCATATTACAATAATTTGTTCCCTTGTCACCTCCATCACATATTTTATAACCAAACCCAACAGATTGTCTGTAACTATCTATTTCATCTGGAGCAACAAAAATATATATTTTTTCTTTGGGGATTTTATCCATTTCTAAAATTCTTAGAGTTTGTGTTTTTATTTTTTCACTTCTCCTATAACTCCTTATAGCAATTACATAATCATTTTTTATTTGTTTCTTTATCCATTTATATAATTTTTTCATACCAGTTATTAATTTTAAAGTTGGTTTCCATTTTAATTTTTCATAAATTAAATCATTATTGGAATTTCTACCTCTAACCCCTTGTAATCCATTATCGATATATTTCTTTTCTAATTTTTTCTTATCAAATTTACAAATCATATCTACCAAATCATTTATACTAATTAATTCTTCACTACCTATATTAACTGGTATTGAACAGTCACTATTCATTAATCTTCTTATTCCTTCTATACAATCATCTATATATAAAAATGATCTTGTTTGTTTTCCATCTCCAAATATTTCTATAGTTGTATTATTACTTATTATCTTTCTACACATAGCGGACGGACATTTTTCTTTTCCTCCTTTATAAGTTCCACACTCGCCAAATATATTATGAAATCTAGCTATTCTCACATTTATCTCTTTGTTTCTGCTAAATGTTGTATAAAGATTTTCACTAAAGATTTTCTCCCAACCATACATACTATCAGGGTTCGCTGGGTATGCTGTGTTTTCTTTACATACTGGTTTTTCTGGGTCTAATTGATTTTCTTCTGGATATATACAAGCACTAGAAGAATAAAATATTTTTGGTTTATTGGCTAATTTCGATATGGTTGTTAATACATTTACATTTATCATAACTGAATTCGTCATTAAATCGGCATCGTTTTCTTTACTAAAAATATATTCTGCCCCACCCATATCAGCCGCCAATTGATAGACTTCTGCTATATCTTCTTCTAAAAATAATTCTTCTACAAATTCCTTATTTCTTAAATCCCCTATTATAAATTTATCTGCTTTTGTATTATCGAATTCAGGGTGTTTTAAATCTACACCTATTACATAGTATTTTTCTTTTTTTAATCTTTTTACTAAATGACTTCCAATAAATCCACCTGCTCCAAATACGAATGCTTTCATTTTATATTTACATAGATTTTTATTTTTTATATGTGAACTAATTTATAGTCATTTTTTGCTATTTTAATACCGTTATAATTATTTTCATCACACCATTTTAATATTTTTTCTTTATTTTCACTACCGTCCCACACTTCGATATATATAATTGGTTTATGTTCTTCTATAGTATTTTTAGCACCTTCCAACACTTCTAACTCGTGTCCCTCTACATCTATTTTTATCACTGATACTTTATTTTTCATTTTAAAATTATCTAATGGTTCGCATTTCTTAATAGATTTTTCCCACCTAGAAGAATATGAAACACCGTTATTTATTCTACTTCTACCTGTTCCATCACTTACAAATATCTCATTGTCGCTTTTATTCGATACTAAACAATCATAAACATCACAATTATTATAAATAGAAGTTGTCTTCTCTAAACATTCTTTAATTTTTTTTTGTGGTTCGAATGCTATTACATTTCCTTTTTCTCCAACTTTATCTAACATAGATAGAGTATGAACCCCAATATTAGCACCTATGTCTATCGCTGTTGTTCCTTCTTCACAATCTTCCCAGATTTGTTTACTAATTCTGGCTTCCCATAATTTTCCTTTTGATATTCGTCTAATGACTGAACACGTCTGCTTCCCTTGTGGATAGTATATAGTTTTTTTAACATTGTTCGCAAAAAGATAGTTAATCTCATTATTATCCATTATTATATATTATCTAGATTTTATTTTCACTTTTTTTTTAAATGAACTTTATCTATTTTATGGGCTTTACTATCTTTATTTAAAGCACTGTATACTCTAGCATATGCCCATTGTTGTGCTGATTTTACTTGAGGACGTACTGATTGCGGATTTGTTTTATACGCCCCTTCTCCTTTTAGGAAAATAGTCTTTATTCCATCGTATTTATACCCCGTTATTTTTGCTATCTCTTTTAGATTGTGTGGTTCGTCTTTACTGAAACCATATTTCTTATTAAATTTTTGTTTGTATGTAAGTCCCATTTATTTATTAGTATATATATTTATTTAATGTTAAAATGTTAAAATGTTAAACAAAATAAAGTTTTTCAAAATAAAAAAATAATATTTTTAATAATAATATTTTTTTATATTGGCGTATTGCTCAAAATTTTTTAAATTTTTAACATTTCCAAATTAACTGTTGGACCGTTAGGCATTTTGTTGTCTTTCTTCTCTTGCGTCTACTTGCTCCGCTCTATATGTTTCCTCTGTTAACACTTCTCTATCACAAGTTACACAACAACAATCTATATTCTTACATCTAGATAATGACATTGAATGAAATAAAGTTGTTACCAACCCTGTTATCACTGAACCCGCAGCCATTAATATTCCTATAATCGCACTTGGCTCCATATAAAATATATTAATATTATTTTTTTAAAATTAACTATTTTAAGGATTTCTTAATGGTGGTCTAATTAATTTTAATTTTTGCCCTTTCTTATTTTTTACATTTGCTTTATAATTTATTTTTTTTACTTTTTTACCATTACCTTTTAAAAATTTATCTACCTTATCAGTAAGTGATTTATTTTTTTTCCTGCCTTTTTCTACATCTAAATAATCATAATATTTACCATTTCTAAATCCTCTATCACTGTTTTTCTGTCGTATATCAGTGTATTTCCTGAAACCTGCGGTAGATTTACTAGTAAGTGGGTTTATCCCAAATAAATTTCCAAGTGGTTTTAAATAATCTCCAATACCCATATTTATATATATAATGGAGATTATTTTTTTCATTATAACATCTTTAATTATTTTCCTACCTTTTTCATAGTGATAGTATGAGCCTGTTGGAAACAGTAACCTTGTAACATTAATTTTTTCATTTCTTCTAAATGCTTTTTAGTATGATGTTTTTTATGCTCTGTCATTAACCTTTTTTGTAATATTGATAACGCTTTTTTTGGTTTATACATAGGAGTTATTTTTTTATCCATTATATTAAACAATATTATTTTTTGTTAATAATTCTTTTATTAAAGTTAATTCATTTTTTAATGTTTCATTTTCTTTTATTAAGTCTTGAACCACACCAACAGTCAATATATTTAATCTATGATAATCAAATCTTTTAATTGGTTCTTCTTCATTAAATTCTTTTGGTGGTTCAGGTTCTTTATATTCACAACAACTTCCGTCATCTTGTTTTGTAGAGCATTCATATTCTTCTTTTTGTTTAACCCATTCGCTATGTTCCTTTTCATACACACCATTATTCCAATTATCCTTTCTATTGTAAAATACTTCTCTTTCTCTAATACATTCGCTACTCTCTAATTCTGGGTATAATTCATATATTTCTTGTGCTATAATTCCATATTGTAGATTATTAAATTTATCAATACAACTCTGCTTTTTTAATCTATTAGGATTAATATTTTTTGGTATTTTTTGCCTGTAAGTCACAGTTCTAATTTGTTTATATTTTTCAAAACCAATATTTTTATAATGTTTTATATCTTTTTTTAATCTAATATCACTAAAAGTATCTAATGACCCAGCTTGTGTAATCTGCCAGGCCATACTTCCGCCGTCCTCGTCGTAATAATTTAACGCACCACTATCACCAGGGGAAGAGATACCCATTTGATTACCATTCATAGTTAGAAAATATCCTTCGCCGTCATCATTTGAATTAGTCCCTCCAATATAAAACGCTTGACCGCCAGGAACGCTTTTTGAAGACCAATATGACATATTACTTGGAAATGTACTTGCTCTCCCCATAACTGCGTATTGACCGCCACCATTATTTCTTAAAAATCTCATTGCTTCGGTTTCACTGCCTGTCATTTGTATTCGGTTAATCCCGTTATATTTAAAATTAATATTTGAACTCGTGCTCGTCGCAGAACTACTGCTTGGATTGTTTAAGTGTAATTCTGTGCCATTATCGTGGTAGGCTAAAAATGAACCAGCAAAGGATACACCAGTATTAGTCCCACTTGGATTGGTTAAAAAACAACGACTTGATGAATAATTTGTTCTAAATCTTGAACTCGATGAGGTAAAAGTCCCATTAATATTTAAGTCGTCGAACACGGATTTAGGTGATATTGTAGATCCAGATTTAGTCCAATGAATATCATCTGCTAATCCTAATGTTCCGCTTGTATTTGGTGTATTAAAAGCATACATAGATTGTCCGCTATTTCTTACATTTATCGTCCCATTACTATCAAATCTAAATACATTATTTCCCGCAAAATCAAAACCGTGATTACTTGTCCCACCATCTACACGACAATTCATTCTTGTAACAGTGCCGTTAGTAGCGAATATGAAGGCACTGTTACTGGCAGAGGGTGTAGTAACATTCAGAGGATCATAAACACACCCAAAGCTTCCAAATGAACCTAAACGAGCAGTATTTACGTTTAATGCTAATGTTCCAGCAGAAAGTGGCCAATAAATAACATCATTACTATTATTAAGCAAATACTGACCTTCAAATTTTACTATTGGTGTTAAATTAATTGTTTCTGTGCCTCCAGGCAAATAATATTTAAATATCGGTGATACAGTCCCTATTGAACTAATATGTGTCATTTCATACACAGGGTCATAAGGATTTGATCTTATTTTGAATTGGCGCGGAGCATTTGGTTCTTTAATATTAAAAACAACATCATCACTAAAACTATTTACCGTATAATCTATTACAGTATCACCACCAGTTGCCCTAACAGATAAAGCATCAATATCTCCCAATAATTTAATAGTTTTTACAGATGCTGGTGAAACACTAAACTCTGCTATTTCTGTTGAAGCACATTTTAATTTGATAAATTGTTTGGCATAAATTCCTGTATCCCAACCACTACTCGCACTTGTAGAATTTGAACCAAAAATCATACTGCCATTCCCACCACCTAATCCGCTATCATATGAAATTAATTGTCCTTCGCTTAATGAAGTAGGTTTTACTCTTACGTCTGTGTTTAATAAATTATAAGTAATATTAGTATCTAAATCTAATTTAGTATAACTACTTAATACTGATAAAGTCCCAGCACTTGAAGTCCATAAAGAAGAATTTGGTAAAGTTATCAAATCATAACCATTAGCAGATGAATTTACTTGTAAAATTTTTCCTGCTTGTCCGCTTAAACTTGATAAATTTGTGCCTCCATAACCTATACCAATTGTTCCACCATTCCATACGCAATTTGTAGAGAATGTTGCCGTAGTCATTACACCACCATTTAATGTTAAATTAGCAGTATTGCTACTTACTGTAAATTTAGCAACTTCTACATTTGAAGTATTAAATAATTTCAAAGTAGAATTAAAATATAATTCCAAATTTGATGTATAAGAATTTCCTTCCGCATTTCCTAATTTAATCGTATTCCCTGTTTGGACTAATGTTCCAAAGCTTTCATTTGTAGTTGTATTAGTTGGGTCTGTTGTTAATTGAAGAGTTCCGCTACTTGAAGGTAATGTATAATTATATGTTCCATTACTTATTTGATTAGTTGCTTTTGTTAATAGTAATTGTGATGGTGTTGTTAATTTTTCGTTTGTAATATCATATTCTAAAAACATATCATCTGTTGTTGAAGTGAAATTTCTAATTTGAAATTTATTATTTGTAAAATCATTATTAATATAATTACCAATTGAAGTATTAGAGGATTTAATGAAATATTGTGTAATAGTATCTGTTGAAGCACTATCACTATATAATTCATAAGAACCTTTTTTAAAAATATGATAATCTGCTCCAACCCCTTCAATTTTTAATAACCAACCCAATAAACTCTCATTATTTATAACAGGACTTCCATTATTTCCATTATTAGCAAATAATTTAAAACCTTGTGAAGTCTGGTTTTTAAAGTAAATTCCTTGACTTGAACTATTATCTATTTGGATAGTTGAAGCAGAACCACTTAAATATAATTGTGTTGTTATTTCAGCATCTCCATTTATTAATAATTTTCTATTATCAGTATTAGTAGTTGTATTTACTATTACTTGACCTACATTTTTAGGATAAATATTAGAACCCGCTTCAGTCCATAAAGTAGTATCACTATCGACAGCATATTCTAACCCCGTTTCATCTGTTTTAACTTTAATGACTTTATTAGCGTATCCAGTAAAAGATGTTGGTAGACCTTTTAACGATATAGTTATTGGGTCACTCGTTGTTGGTTGTAACGCCTGAACGGGCAAATCTGCTTCTATTGCGTCTCTAGTTAAATAAACATTTACATTTCCACCTTCATTTAATAGATTTCTAACCATTTTATTATAATCTATATATATATATTATTTATTATCTTTCTTCTTATTCGTTTTTTTCTTTCCTTTTTCTTGTTCTCGTTGTCTTTCTACCCCTTTGAATTCTATTTTTTGTTTTTTTGGAAAATACATATCATCTATATCTAAGTAAATATCCGTTACCTGTGTTTGATATTGACTTCTAGTTAGAACCATTTATATAAGATTATATTATATTATTTTTTGTTGTTTAATTATATATGACGGATAAAAAGAAAATTCGCAGATCTGTAGAAAGAAACGGAGTAGTTAAAATTAAAAATACTGGAAAAGGTCAGGCACAAGGCCAGGCGGTAAATATCAATATCAAGATAGGGGACACATCTAAAAAAAAGAAAAAAGAAACAGAAGAAGAGGAACTTAAAAAAAAAAAAAAAAAAAAACAAAAGAAAAGAAACTAAAAAAAAAAAAAGAAAAAAAACGTAGAGCAACTAAACGAGCAAAAAAAAAATTAATAGAAAGTATTCAGGGAGAATTAGAAACTATTAGGAATTTAAAAGATTTAGCAAAAGAAAAAAACATTATTATACCTGAAGAACTTGGAGAATTACCAACTGAAGTTCCTAATTCAATGAAGGGTTTAGTATCATTTCAACAAGAGATGGCGGATAGAGTTAACGCTCTACAAATGTTTATTCAAGAAAAAGAAACCCCCTCGACATCTGGTTCAACTGTTCAACCTCGTATAATACAATCTGGTGTTCCTTCCGCCGATATATTATATCAACAAGAATTAATAAGAGCAAGACAACAACTAGTAGACCAAGGTAATAAAAGTAGTGGAGTAACTCCTGAACCAACACCTAAACCCGCTGAACCCGCTGAAACTGATGATGAAATTTTAAAAAGAGAACAGAAAGAAAGAGAGGAAAGAGATAGGATAAAAATGGAACAATTACTAACCCCACCAACCCCTGACGATGGAACAATTGGTTTGGTAGAGAAGTTATTGGACGAAAATATTAAAAAGAAAAAAAGAGAATTGGATGAACAAGTTAAACAAGGATTAATAACACAGGAAGACGCACAAAAACAATTAAACTCTATTATAACCCAAGCAAAAGAAGAAGAAGATAAAGATGTAGAAGGACAGTTAGGTGAAACTGAAAAAGAGGAATTTGAAAGTTTAGAAAAAGATAAAGAGAATTATCAAAGAAAAGCGAAACAAATAGCGAGTGATATTATTAAAGCAAGTAAAGCAAAAGGTAGCAACGAATATGTTATTACTAAAAGAGATGTAGAAGAATTAGATTTTGAAAGAGAAGACAATCTAATTAAATCACAAAATTACCAAACTAAAAACGCTAAAATTATAAAAGAAAATGCTGAAATATTTGGAGAATTCTTTCGAAATAGCGATATAATATATCAACCCAATACATCTAAAAATTTAATAAAAGCATTCATACTCAAAAAAGAAAAGGATTTCATAGAACAACCAGAAACTCCTATTGTAAAACCCCCAGAAATTCCAGATGATAGATTTGAAGCGGAATTCACTGAGATTAGAATGGAAAGCAGGGATATCACTAATAGAATTCAACAAGAAACATCTCCAACTGGAAAAACAACTGAAGCATTATTAAACGATGTCCAAACTGGTTTGGAGGATATTACACGAAGATTTATGATTATTAAAGAAAAACTAAAAGATAAAAAAATAAGTAAAGAAACAAGAGCATTTATAATTCGGGAGTTAGATGCTATTAATAAAAATAGAAATTACGCCAATAAATATTTAATTAAAGTTAGAGATGGGAAAATGCCTATAATAGGAATAGGGGATCTCGACCCAGAAAAAGAAAAAGGTTTGAAACAATTAAAAAAATTTATAGCAACTAGAAAAAAAGGAGATATTAAGGGCGATTATACAAAGAGTGGTTTTAAGAGTTTATTCGGTAATAAACCAATGTGGGACGCAATAACATTTAGTAGAGATGACAATTTTAAATATTCTAATCTACAACAGCAATTAGACGACTTCGAAACACAAAACCCCCAATACACTGGTGCTGGTGTTCAAGTTCCTCCTATTGTAGTAGAACAACCCTTTGTTAAGTTTTCTATCGCAAAAGAGAGAGGAGGAAAAGACAAACCTGATAAAATAAAGAAACAAATAGATGAGTTAACTGATGATTTCGCGGCTTTAAATCCAGGATCATTTGATGAGGGTGGATCAGTTAGAAAAATATCTTATGCTCCCCCTGGTGCTCCAGAATTAATGACAATGTAATATAAGAAAAAACACTTAAAGAAATAATCTTATAATAAAGTATAATAAAATGGGAGCAGGAAAGAAAATTAAAATCGTCGGCGTTGCTGAACAGTGTATTGATTGTGAAGCGTATCTCGAACCAAACAGGAAAATGATATTTGAAGCACATAGAAAAAACCCTGATTATAAAGAAGGTGTTGACCCGTTATTTAAGATGATGAAATCATTTCCACAATGTGAACAATGCGGTTACGGCCGATTTTGTTAATTAACCGTTTTTTTAACCGTATTTAAAAATTATTATATTAGTATATAATAATTTAGAAATGCCTAAAAAACAAAATAATACAGTTGAATTAGTTGAACAATACTTAGAAACCAATAAAGATATAAGTGATAATACTATTAAAACTTACACTAATATTGGTAAGAATATCCCTTTTAACATTTTAACATCACAACCAACAGTAATTAAAAAATTAGAAGAGTTGATAGATAATCCAAATACAAAGGCGTTATATTTAAATCTACTTATTTTATTACGTAGGGAAAACAAAGAGGAAACAGATAAATTGATTAAATTTAGGAATGACCTTAGAGATAAGATTATTAGTTTAAGAAAAGAAAAACTAGGAGATTTAAAAAAGGAACTACCGAAAAAAACTGAGTTAATGGAAAAATTAAATGAAATGAATGGAATTAGTTATATTATCAATTATCTATTTTTAACTTTTGGATTGAGAAACAAAGATATAAATCTAAAGTTTGTTAAAAAAACCCCTGATAATAAAGAAAACTATTTAATTCTTACACCGTCTAAAGCGGAATTGGTTATAAATGATTATAAAACAGATGACACATTTGGACAGAAAAAACTAGTTGTGAAAGATAAAAAATTTATAAAGGAATTAAAAGGAATGGGATTAAAAGAAAATGATTATTTAATATGTAAAAAAAACGGTGATAAATTAAAAACATCTACTTTTAATGAAAGAATTAAAAATATATCAATAGATAGATTAGGAGAAACAACTATTTTTAAAGTATTAATAGCGGATTTAATTGAAAATAACAATTTTAAAGATATTGAAAAACTAGTAGAAAGTCGTGGAACTAGTTTAAACACTATAATGAAAAGTTATAATGTATATAATTCCAAATAATATATTAATAAATCATATATAAAATGGTTAAAAGTAATGGAAACGGAAACGGTCGAAGAGGTCTCGGTGGTGCTAACTGGGGTATTGTTGGCGATGCTTTGAACCTTACATTAGGTAATATGGCTCGTCTTGGGCGATATATCGATGATTTAAATCCAAAACACAAAAAAAAGAATAAGGAAAGAGAAGAGAAAATGAAAAAAAAGGGAATGTATACTTTAACAGGTGGAAGACGTTCTGCTCCTAAAAAAACTAAACTAGTAACTATCAAGCCAATAAAAGATAAAAAAAAATAAATGTGTAAGGTATATAATTGTAATTTAATAATATATTAGTATATATATGAAATTAGAATTATACAAACCAGTTAAATCTACTAGGAAAGGTAAAAAAATGATGGTATTAACTAAGAATGGGGTTATCCATTTTGGAGATAGTTCGATGGAAGACTATACCCAACATAAAAATAAAATTAGAAGAAAAAACTATTGTATTCGTTCAGCAGGTATAAAAGATAAAAATGGGAATTTAACTTTTAAAGACAAAGATAGAGCCAACTACTGGGCGAGAAAGGTGCTGTGGGATTGTTGATTTGAAATGTTAAAAAATTAAGAAATTTTGGCCAACCCGTCATAATAATAAAATAATATTATTATAAAAATATTTTTTTTATTTTGAAAAACTTTATTTTGTTTAACATTTTAACATTTTAACATTTGAGATATATATATACTAACTATTCTTCTTCGGGTTCAATATTTTCGATTACTACCCCTTTTATATGTGGTGTTTCTTGAATAGCAAATAAATTATTCTTTCTTTCATCATCTTCTTCTATTTCTCTTAGATATTGTTCTTTATTCATTCCATTTACTACTTTAGCGTACATATCTTTACATAGAATAGAAATCATTATATTATCATATGCTTCATAATCGGGGTTCTTAGTAATTCTATTATACACATCTTCGACTAACATCTCTTTATGAATTTTTAAAATATAACTATCATCAAAGTTATCCATTATTTATATAATATTACTACAGATAATAATTTTATATAAATAACTAATAACAAATATTTATTTATTTTCTTACATAGCAACAGTGATGCGACCGTCAGGAGCCATAAAGAATTCGGCTTCTACTTTGGCGTAGGTTGTCATATCACTAGCGGCCTCAATACCACTAGTGGATAATTCAATGGTGTTTGGAACAGAGTTCATAGCGGTGTTAATACCGACAAGAGCAAGTCTGTCATCATCGAAGCGTTTTAAGTCAATACAGAGACCAGAACAAGCACATTCACCACCGTCAGCCGCTCCTTCCGCACTTGTTTTAAGAATACGAGTTCTATTAACAAGACTGTCACTGTAAGTATAACCGTGGTCAGCGAATGATTTTAATTGTTCGTTATAAACTCTACCGACATTTACATTTGCGGCGAGAGCGATATTTATTTGGTCAGGAGGATAATTAACACCACCAATTTTGTATTGGTAATTGGTAACTCCTTTTAATGTAGATGAACCGAGGGAATGAGAGTTTTTAGCGGTTAGGTTGGCGGAAGTTCTAATAAGGGTTATGAAAGATAAAAGAGATGAGGAGCGATCATTAATTTGGAAACCAGTATTGGTTACACCAGTTGTTCCTAAAGAATTGACATATGTTTTGTAAGTGTTACCCAGCCAGTTCACACCTCTTTGAGAGATGAGAGATCGGTATTCGTTCATTATACCGCTATCTAAAATATTGTAAGCAGGGCAATAAAGAACGGGGTTGGTTACTTCGTATAGATTAGTTGTCGGGTTTCCTTTTAATGCGATAACTGGGGCTTCAAGGCGGATGATTACTTCGAACTGAGCAATTCCCTGAGGGAGAGCTTTACCGAAACGGTTCATTAAAAATCCAGATAATTGGAGGGGGAGAATGAAAGTGTTCGTTCCACTAGTAGCAGCCAAAGAAAGACCAGCCACATTGAAAATTTCGCCATCACCAGTTGGACCGGCCGCACCAGACTGAACAGAGCGTTTACATATATCACCAATAGTAGATTGATTGGCGTTTTTATGAACATTTAATAAATTGTATCGGGAAATTCTTTCTAATTCTACGCCTTGACTTTCAATTCTCAGTTCTTGAATTACACAAGAAGCATCACCTTCCAACACACAGGCCGCGGAACTTAAATTAGTAATCTGGAACTGTAAGTAATGTTTTTTTGTGTCTAAAAATCCATCGGTTTGAACAGGAATTCTTATTTCACTAGCTCCAGCGTGATTGAATGTATTTCCGTTATTAGCATCAAATCTTCGCAGAGTTAAAGACGAAGGTATGGCGTCCACAGCAGAAAAAGAGTAACGCATTGATTGAGGCATGGCTTGTTTAGGTTGAGTATTTTCCATATTATATAATATGTAAAATATAATATTTTCAAGAATTAAATATTATAACTACTATATAAATAAAATTAACTATATGTTATAAATGAAATCATCAAATTATAAAGGAGTTTCTTATCATAAAAATATTAAAAAATGGATTGTATCGATTACTATAGATAAAAAAAGAAAACATTTAGGTTATTTTGATGATGAAAAAGAAGCAGGTGAAAAATATAAAAAGGTTTATGAGGAATTAATGAATAATTATTAAATATATCTATATATATAATGAAAACTATTGAAAATAATAAATTACCTTATGTTCCACCAATTTCCCAACCTATAGATAGTTTAAC
>Ga0181400_1000474_pt1 | contig 17247 bp, 28 predicted proteins | sample 23SPOviralmetaG_FD_130129 | JGI IMG/M metagenome (GOLD analysis project Ga0181400, IMG submission 130129) | Marine viral communities from the oligotrophic San Pedro Time Series (SPOT) site, San Pedro Channel, CA, USA - 23 SPOT_SRF_2011-06-22 | ecosystem: Environmental > Aquatic > Marine > Strait...
ACGGTTGGTCCTGTCACCGCACGCAATACAAGTAACTTTGAGGGTCTAAAGACTATCTCTGTTACTACAATGCAAGACAAAGAGGGAAATCCGCTGGGCACAGATGGCTCTACTCCCGTTCACAGCTTTGAGACGTTTTCTAACTTTACTTACCCTGGGTTATTTTCAATAAATCAAAATGTTCAAAGATTCAATCTTTCTTTGAATTCTCAGCTTACTAAAGCTCCTGCACAATCAAAGGTTTTGTCTACTGCGTATGTATTTTTTACAACAACCAGCACCATTGAACCCTCTGACTATAGATATGATTCCGCACGTGGACTATGGAGTCCAAACGACTGGGGTGCATTTTCAATTTTTGCTTTTGGTAGTCGATCAGGAAAGATATTTAGCACCTCCAAAGCACTTAGAGGATACAGGACAACCAGCAGTTCTGGTGATGTAACGATAAGCAGTGGGATAGGTACAAAGGCTTCTTTTACTTTTCAAGAAAGCGAAAAAATAAAAGACGCAGATTCAGTCACCTATATTTTAACAGTAAACAAAGGCCCCGTTGACCCTATAGGTTTTAAGTGGGTTTTAGATGTTCAGATTAAGACTGCCTTTGATGATATTGACGGAAATACTTATTACAAGAAAACTATTATTGTTACGGACACTATACCCGAACAAGTAGGTTTTCCAGTTGCAGGACCGTATTGATATTAATGGAAGAAATGACAAAGACAGAACAAGGTCGCGAACAAAGACGTAAGGAGCGCGAAGAAAGAGCGGCAGAGAGAAAAACCAGGGATGAAAAACGCCGTGAAAGGCAACTTAATGCCGATATTCGCACATACGGGGCAGGTTCGATGGCTCTTGACTCCAAGTATGGCAACATATACGACGTAGAAACTGGCAAATATGACCCTGGTTTTAACAAAGAAGGAACGGATGAAACCATAAGTAATGATGGTATTGACCAGATAATTGACGCAGCATCGGAAGAAGAAACAGGCCTTGATGGATACGAAGAAACAGAAGTAATCCTGTGTAAAGATGGTGAACCCGTTACTGGGGAAATACTCTTTAAGGAGGCGTAGGTAATTATGCCAACCGCGACTTCATTTACAGCACTAGGAGGGGGCAACGGGTTTCAAGGTTGTCTTCGAAAGGTAGATGTTACTTTGTTTGACCATTGGATAACATTAGGTGGAGTTAGCTCTGGCTCGGCATCCGACAAACAAATACACGAATCTTTAAAAAATTGTATGAAACTGTATTGGAATCTAAGTTCTGCAAATGTAATTTTTACTGCAACTTGGGATCTGATTATTCAGGATAGTACTAACATTAGCTTTGATAAGGGTTTACCAAACCATCAATATTTAATAGAAAACAAACCAAAAGAAAGACTCTGCAACGGAGTTGCATCTGTAAGGTCTGGGACGGGTATGACTGAAGAGGAGCTTGATGAAACCAGTGGTACTGGGTGCGGAACTAGTGGTAACTTTAAGATTATTCCAGTAGAAATGTATAACGGTCCAACAAACGATATATCAAATTTTGTTGGGTATGGAGTTCAGGACTTATTTAGGGGTAGCAGTGGTGGCAATCATCCCGAAGGACAAACAGATTGTGGCGTAATAGTAAAAGTTTCTTCGTTTTTAGACGGGGTTACTGAGTCGGGGCAGGTCGGTCCCGATCCTCTAGGTGACACAAGTGTTTTTTACTTTGACAGAACAGCTGATATTTTATATTTAGACGGAATGCCTTTTAGGTCTTTTTGTGAAGCTAATGCCTCTACGACCGTTGACTCTATTTTTGAAAAAACTCTTACATCAAGTAAGAGCTCTGCCAGTGCTTCTGCAGAAGTAGACTTTGGGCCTGGGAACTATTCTGAGAGTGTTACTTCGAGTGTCACTATACCTTCAAACTTTGGATTTGCCTTTTACACTTACTAACTAACCCTTTATGATATAATACAGCTATGCAAGCACCACAACTTTTAGGCAAACCAGAAGATTTAATTAAATATGGCACATCGGCGGAGCAAAGCGACTCTCCTTTACTGGGAGAGAGCAAGAAGAACGCTTTCGATGGCCTGAAGGCTTCTCAAGATACATCCGAAGGTCTTGCTGACGCTACTCCATTAATGGCATTTGCAAAACTTATTCAAGAAAGTCCAAAATTAAAAGGAGCGCAGGGAAAGATTCCAAGCATGATTAGAACGGCGCTTCCATTTGCAAGCTACTCTACGGCGGGAGGTAAGGGAATCTTGCCATTTCTTGCATTCGGCGCTGGATACGGCGCGGGAACAGCAATAGATAAAGGCAGTCAATATGTACCAGGAATGGACGGAGAGAAATTAAGTACTAAACTTGCTAGAGGCATTGCCCCTGAAGTTTTTGAAAATGCAGCAGCTATTGATAAATCAATGCAGCTACAAGCTGATTTTAGAAATGAAACCGAACGACTCAAGGAGCAGGGGTCAATGTCAGAGGACGACAAGGTGGATAACCTTCAGAGTTCCCTTCAAGCTGTATCTGCTAGACCTCAAGTTTCTCCTGGTGTCCTTCCTACTCCTCAAGAGGCTGGTCAGGGATTAATAAATGCAGCTAAGGAATTCTACCCGAATGCCTCTTTTGAACCTGAAGCACCTGCAGCACCCGCATTGCCAGATCCATCCAGAACTGGATTATCTACAGAGCAAATGCAAGGTCTATCTCCTGATGCTTTGCAAGCAATACGAACCCCTTCAATACCAGAATCCGTTACTTCCGCAGAAGTACCAGCAGGTTTCTCGGCTGCACGCCCTGTTAATCCTCAGACAGGAGAGTTCCTTTCTCCCGAGGTCATAGCCGCAGGTGAAAACGCTGGATTAACATTCCCAAGTCAAGTAGCTCTACCGCAGGTACAAGCACCTGTTAGCGCTCCTCCCATGAGCGCAGAAGAAACTCAAGCAAGACTACAAGAGCGATTCGGTGCACCTACGTTAAGAGAAATACAAGCGCTTTCAGAAGGTCAAGGTAGAGGCACTGCAGTTGACGCACAAGGACGCATGATTTCTAGAACTGAACAACCCCAAGAAGCAGGAGGCAGCGTAGAAGCTGAAAAGAGCCAAACACAAAAAGACACTGCTGCTGCAAATGAAAAAGTAACCAGGAGCGTTTCAGCTCAGGGTAGAGCTTACACTGATTCTGAGCTTCGCCGAGCGTTCGGGGACGACTACCAGAACGCTAGAATAAAAGACATGAATGGAATTAATCCTTTCACGGACAAGACCTACGCGGACGAAGAACTAGAGCGCCAGAATCTAATAGAAGATACTGAAGCTAGGAAGCGTTCGGGAGTTGATGACCCCCCCGAGAGTCCTACTAAAATTATTGAGGACGCAAGAGCAAAAGCTGAAGCAATGGCTGAAGCAAGCGGTCTAAGCCCAGATGATTCAGATTACGATGACTTCATACTTGATAGTATGGAATCTATTACTGGTATTCCTAGATACAGGAAACCTCCACCCCAGTACGCCGATGATGCTGCGGCTAACGCAGCGCATGCAGCTGGAAATCTAAAGGTAGGGGATAGTTTTGTTATGGATGGAGAAGTGCGAGTATATGAAGGTCCAGCACCAGAAGAAAAAACTGCAAGATCACCCCTTGCACCTACATTACCATTGCCTGGAGGCTTCAGGGTAAGATAGCAGTTAAGTATGGCAAGTAGATCATTAACCGCAGGGGAGCGCGAACGACTTGGGTTGCCGCCGCTTCAGGACGATATAACTGTACTTGAGCCAGATATTACAGGTGCACAGGTCGCAGGATCTGCCGTAACTGAAATCGGCGGAAATATACTGGGCGAAATACTTACGCAGACCTTAGGGAGAAGACTTCCCGCAGGGGCAAAAAAAGATTTATCCAATTTAGCTGGTAGGTTCATATCTGGGGCCGCAAGCAGTGCACTCGCGCAAAAGGTGGAGGGCAAAGAGGATCTAAGCCTGGGTCGTATGATTGCAGGCGGAACCGTCAATAATATGCTCACTAAGGTGAAGGCTCCGTTGACAAGTCCAGTAGTAAGAGATGCAGCTAAATCTGCAGTTCTTGCTGGTTCAGAGAGAGCAATCGCAGATGTCATAGACGAGGGAGAAGTCAATCCGCTGGATATAGCCATATCAGCTGGCACTGGTGGCTTGTTGGGCACTGCCGTAGGTAAAGCTCAGTACAAGTTCTCGGATACTGATAAGGTCGCTACTTTAATTGGAAAGAATGCAAACGAGATTGATGAACTCATAGCGAAGGGAGAGGTCGGCAAGGAGGATCTTAATGAATTACTGCAGGATGCTCTGGGTAGACCTGTATCACAAAGAGATCTCGACAGGACTTCAGAAAGAATGATCAGGGAGCGCACGGCGCAGGCACTGCAAAGTAGCCAGAACCCAGTCCCTAGAATGATTTCCGACATAAAAAGTTTCATAGCTCCTACTAAGGCGCTGAAGGGAGTGCGTAACTTCCGCGAGGACTACCTTAACTTTGCAGATAAGATACAATCAGCAGAAGCTCTATCGACCAGGCTGCAGAATGCAATCGATAAGACCATCATGGCGAAGCCGCATCTAGCTGATGACATAAATGATTACTTGGACGGCATGCCTCTCTCGGATGCTTTGCTGGACGAAGGCATCGCTGGCGACCTGCAATCATTCAGGGCTATAGAAACGGAAGCACTTAGTGGATTAGAATCCATCCTGAAGGATTCCGCCGAGCTTGATTTCTTGGACACAGATGCAAATGCAGCAGTGCTCAATAGATTAGCAATAGTTTCAAAGAGTCATAGGTCATTTGATACGCAGCAGTACAAAGCCTTCACGAATAAAGAGTTCGTGCAGAATAAAATTTCCGAAGAAGAGGTCCTAGAAGAAGTTATGGGTTCCCTTGTTATGCAAGGGATTGACCCAGAAAAAGCAGCCAAGGAAGCATCCAAGCACGTAAAGCACATTAAATCTCTGTTCGCGAAAGCAACGGATAAAGGAACTGGACGAAGCAAACAAGCGGACCTTCTTGTTTCTTTGCCTGGTCGTTTTGAAAAGGTGATAGGTGGGCATGCTCCTGGGCCAAAAGAAAGAGCCTTCCTCGGAGAAGTAGATCAAGCATTTCTAGCTAGCGGACTGAAGGCTCGTTTCAGAATCAGAGAAAGCATAAGGCACCTGGCGAACATGGAGTCCGACGTAAAACTGAAGCAGGGACTAGAAGAAGCTGGCTTGATGAGTACAGTTAAAACTGAAGACAGCATTGAGTTCAGTCCGAAGTACACGCAGGGCACTGACGCGCAGGGCAATCAACTCTACATACCCTACGAAGCTGGGAAGGCTATACATAGATTGTACGAGACTGGTTTCAACAGGCAGGCCGCAGATGAAGCGAGTAACATGCTTGCACAGATTTATGGCATTGGAGTGACTGGTTCTAAGGCATCCAAGGTTATATTTAATCCTCCTTCTTACATGGTTAATTTCATGTCGGGGCAAGCGTCCATGATCAGTAATGGAATTCTACCTAGTGCAACTAATATTTCTAACTATCAAGAGGGAATGAGTCTAGCTTTTAGGGAGATACATTCATTGTACAACTCAGGAGCAAAACTCAGCAAGGGAGCAAAGAAAATAAGCGACCCAGCCATCAGAGAAAAAATATCCAACGATATGGCTGAGATGTACAAGTACGGAATTGGCAATGCTACCATAGCAGCGAATGAAGTTTCTGACGCAATCAACAATGGAAAGCTAGGAGACTTCGCGAGAGGTCTAACTGCAGGCGCTGGTAAACTTTATAGTATTACGGATACCGCAACTAGATTTACAATCTGGAAGCACAACCAAAAGAGATTAACTAACATATTAAATGCAGGTGATTCTCTTGCTGTGAACAGAGATCAGATAAAAAGGATAGCAGCTGAAATAACCAACGACACCTACCAGAACTACGCCAGAACCTGGTCCTTGGGCAGGAAGCTATCCAGGGCTGGTATACTACCTCCATTCGTTACCTTCACTCTGGAATTTGCTCGCAATACGGGAAATCAAATTAGCTATGCGCTAAGGATGATAGACGGCGATGCCTTCGCGAAGAAGTTCGGAATTGAATTAAATGAAACATCCAGAGGCATATTAAGGGCGGAAGGATTCAAGCGACTCTTGTATCTCGGGGGAGTTTTCGGCGCGGCATTTGGAGCTGCTTCTTTTGTTGGGGATGGTTTAGGAAAAGCATTTGAAGGAGATAGAGTTGACCCCAGGGACATGGAAAGTTTCAGGTTCTTTTCACCTAGTTACATGCGTAACCAAGATATCATTGCTACCTACAATCCAAAAAACAAGACGGGAACCTCTGCAGCAACAAGCTATTTATTCCCGCACACCATGTTCACTGGACTGATGAAGTCCGCCTTAGCTCAAGCTCAGAACCCTTTCATTGAAGCGGACGCAGAAAAGAACGTGCAGAGTGCACTGGGCGCAGTCATAGATAACCTCGTAGGTGAAGGTACTTTCATTGGTCAGAACTTGTACAGATCCTTGGACAACAGGGACGTGTACGGAAAGGTCATAACCGACAAGGAGGGAGCCGCTAAATTTGGAGCACTCCTAAAGGAGTTCGCCTTTGAAACATTCAAACCTGGTTTTTACAATGAAGGGTCCAGACTTTACAAAGCGTCCAGAGGACTTGGGGATTATTCCGTCATGGAGGTTCTCATGCGGCAGATGGGCGCTAGATTAACCAAGGTTGACTTCAATCAAATGGCGAAGTTCAGGGTGCAGGAGTTCGTGCAAGGATACTCAAACGCCAGGGGATCCTACACCACTGACGCTAAATACAAAGCTGATCAATTAAGCCCAGAGCAATTGGAGCAATCCTACCGACGGGCCGTAGAGCAGGCTGAGGTGTCCTACGACAGAATCTCGGAATCATTTGAACGCCTGAAGGCATTCGGATACAACGAAGAAGAGCGCATCAATCTACTGCGCGAAGCTGGAGTGCGCAGCTCAGATATCTTCCGTATTGTTCGGGGCATGGACTTTGAGCCATTCCAACGCGGAGTGCAAAAGACCCTTGGAGAGCAGTACACAGAAATCGCCGAAGGTAAGAACAGGAGAGAAACTCTATCAGAGATACGTGCATTACGTGCAGGAGACCCTCAAAGCAAGTTCTTGGCAGCATCCCTGGAGAAGGAGCACAATCGCCGTATAAACGACGAGAAGCGCGGTAGAACGCCTCAGGACAAGCTCCTGATGAACATGAGCATACTGGAGCGCGTACGCGTGCTGAAGAGCATGGGAGCGCACAGGAACAGGGCTCTGTTCTACGAGATGAAGCGCAAGGGCGTTATCAATAAAGAAGTCGGCAAGCTCCTACGCAGTGCATAAAAAAGCCCCCACCGACTAATAGTAACAAATGTCGATGGAGGCTCCGTGAGGCTTAAACAAGGTGAATAAAACCTCGTCCTCGGTTACCCTTGGACTTACCTCACTCCCTGATAGGGCTATATTACACTATGACAGTAAACAATAAAAAGACTACTAGTCTTTATTATTACAATCTTTATTTAAAAGACTCTTTGCGTAGTCTGTCAACCCAAAGGGTTTTCTTTTTGAGTTTTTATTTACGAGACCTTTAGCGTAGTCGGTTAATTCTATTTCGTCGTGCTCTACGCAGGCGTGCGCTTGCTTGATTTCGTTCATTGTTACTTTTTCGAAGTATTTTAGACAACTTCGTATTGTTTGTGGATTCATTTTAATTAGCTTTGATGGATTAATATTTCTGGGCATCGCAAAAAAGGCGAGGAGGAAAAATCCTCCCCGCCCGAATCGATGCTTTAGAATGGAGCGGACTCGCCCTTAGGCGAACTTTCCTCTTCCTTCTTGGTGACCTTCCACTTGATGTATTTACCTGCTTTGTCACTCTCGTTGAACCAACCTGACATGCGGTACTCAACGCCTTCTACGTCAAGTTTGCCTGTCATATCTGGTTGTGATTCCTTCTGTTTATAGGTGTTTTTGAAGGATGCACCTGTGTTTGTGTTATCGTATTGCATATTTATTTACTGGTTGAAAAGATCTTCTACTTTCTTTTGTTCTGGTTTTTCTGGAGATTTAACTCCGTGCGTATTGGTAGCATCTGCATCTTTGGTATCGTCGATTGCAAATAACCCATTGAGGGCGTACTTACGAGCGTATGATGATGCCGAGCCAGTTATCTGGGCCTGGTCCATGCCTTTCTTTGTGTCGGCGTGCTCTGCTGGTCCTTTTGAGACTAGAGTGTCCGAACTATCGTTATCGTAAAGAGTTGCTGTTGCTTCAACGAACAACTTGGAACCTTTCTCGACGATCTCGTCAGAGATAATTAAACAACAACTCCACTCTGCAAGTAATGGTTTTAATGCAGTTAGGATGTCTTCACAGGAGCGATACTTGTACCCTCCGAACTTATTGGTTTGCCCTTTCGGGGCGATCAAGGAACTTTGTATTCCTTGTAGTTTTTGTCTTAGGTTATGACTCATATTTATTTTCGGTTATCTTTTTTCTGAAGAGCTTGGTTCTTTCCTTGCTGTTCAGATCTGTAATATCTGACTTGTGAAAACCAAGGTCAAGCAAAATTTTCTCTTGTTGTTGCATTTTTTTTACTGCGAACTTTTTACTGAGTTGAGTAGCTCCGTAAGGATGCAATAGATCAAGATCCTCTCTCTCCAGGTAATCCGCCATCCTGCGCAGAGCTTCGGGTAATTCTATTGCGCTACTCTTCTGCACGTATCTTTTCCATGCGTTCTCTATCTTCCCTAGCAGGACATTGCTTTGCCTATGCAGGACTCCTCTTACCCTCCCCGTATCGTGCGAGTGATCCACTACGCAATCTTGCATATCTGCGGCAGTGATAGGGCACCTATCGGTGCAATTAGTACTCCTCCAATCTTTTAGGTCGCTCTGCTTTATATATCTCATTGCACTTCTATGTCGTTGAGAGATTCTGGTAGGGCCTCTTCGTCGATTTTATCTTTTGTTTCGTACAGGCACATAGCGTTCCAAAGAACGGCAGATAGATGATCTTCTTCCTGATCCCCGTCCATGAAGTCCCACAAGTGCCTATAAATACTATCAATGTATCTAGATAGGGGAATGCCTTTCTCCCAGTTACCGCGTCCGTACTTCTCCGCGCCCTCTTCGAACCTACGAGAAACTGCCCTGAGTGCCGACATAGGCATTTGACTGGGCAGTCCCTTGTTCTGCATTGCATCGCGCACAGCACCAGTTGTGAAGTGCGACATTTTACCAGAGCTAGGAAGAGACATCTTCTGCGTCCTCCGTAGCAACTAGTTCCTTGAGCTTGCGCTTTTCGTTGGATAGATCCTTGCGCTGTTCAAGCATGCGCTCTATCTTATAAGTAAGGACTCGGCTCTCGGCACGTATCATGTCGATCCTTGTCTGTATTCTTTCTTTATCGTTCTCTCGCATTATTCCCTTTCCTCCGCGTTAGACAAGATTCTGTGCTGAAGCATGTCAATTTTTTTCTTAAGATTGTCTATATCTTTGTTCAGTACTTCGTTCTGCTTTGTAAGAGCCTCGCACGATTTCGTCATCGCTTGCAGTCCTCTACTAAGAACTTCCTCTGAGTTAACCTTGAATAAGGATCGTTTTTTATCTTCTGGCATTTGTTATATTATATTTGATTGTACTTTTTTCCAGTACTTCTTTGTTGTTTCTTTCTTGTATCCGTTGGGTCCACCATTGTGCACCCTGGATAAATCTTCTGCAGTTGGCTGTCTACCAAGGCGCTCCTCGGTGCAGTAGTGCAACATATAAATTGTGAACATGTCAATTGAATGCTTCCTATTGAAGGCATCTTTGTGCGAGTATCGATCCTCCTGCAGTATTCTATTTACGTCCTGAACGTAAGCTGGATGAATCTGCATGCAACCGTAGGCTTGCCCGTTGTCCCCGATTGCGGAATCGTTGCCTCCGCTTTCCACGATGACAATTGCTAGCGCTAATTGTATTATTGTAATCATTATTTGAATCTCCCTACATTATTTTTGAATATGAACTTCCCGTATTGGTCGCGTTCACCTTCGCGTTGTTTTGCTACGTTGTATTTTATTGATATATAAGAGCCGTGCTTTTTGTCGTGCATCTTTGCGGCATTTGTATCTTCGCCGTTAGGCCATAGCAAGAGAATAATATCTGCATCATTCTCAATGTCTCCGCTGTCCTTGAGGTCGTGCAAGGTAAGTCCAGTCTCTCTCTTGGCACCTTCGCGATTCACTTGTGCTAAAAGAATCACTGGAAGATCAAGCTCCATTGCCATAAGTTTTATCTGATGGCTGATCTCTGCGATTGCATCGTGCTTCTTCATGCGACTATCCCACGGGACTAATTGCAAGTAATCAATAACAATCCATTCTATGAAATGCTTGCGCTTGTGCATGCGAGCCTTCGACCTGAGTTCCTCGACGTTGCGAACGTAGTGCTCGGTGTATATACTTGATGCCTGCACCTTTTCCGTTGCCTCCCATACGCGCTTCTGTTTTTCGGGCGGGAGTACACCATCCCTGAAACGGTTAAGGTTGACGGCAGAACAAGTCTGTATCATCCTCTTTGCCAAGGACTTCGACTGCATCTCAAAAGAGAAATACAACCCTGGCTTGCCCTGTGATACTCCGTTCTGCAAAGCTATGTTCAAAGCTATGCAAGTTTTGCCGCATGAAGTTGGAGCCGCGACCACCATTACCTCTCCACTTGAAATTCCACCTGCACTTAACTTTTCATCTAGTTGCTGTATGTAGGTCGGCATGGAATTAGTAACGTATGTTCCGTCCTGCATCTTCTTGAAGTCATCTATTAGAAGTTGAGTTGCGCTTGATATACTGCAGTCCTGATCGGCTCCATTGTGCATGAGGTCAGTCAAGTTCTTCTCCATCTCTGCAATAATTTCGTCCGCATCCTGGTCTTCTTCTGCGGACTGCATGCATTGCTTCGAAGCTCGTATTATTTTTCTAAGCCTGGACTTCTCGCGGACTATATTTGCGTAGTTCTGCACCTGCATTGGCGTATCAACCTTCTTTTGGATACGCAGTATGTTTTCAATGCCCCCTGCATTCTCTGCAATGCCCTGCTGAGTTAAAAGTTCGAACAATTCTATTTCAGAGAAACCTGCACCCTTGTTGGCTAGGTCGGCTATCGCTTCAAAGATAATAGCATTACCATAAGCGTAGAAGTCCTTGGCATTTACAGTTGCGCTAATGCTATCGTAGACGGAGTTATCCATCAGGCAACAGCAGAGCAGTGCTTCCTCTGCGTCTGTATTCTTTGGTGCTTGCATTATTCTTTTAATTCTTTTACTGAAATTATTCTACCCGATCCGCCTCTTTTAAAATTGCAGGAGCCATCCTTGGCGGGTATTTTTTTTAGAATGTAGGAAAGAGCCTTCTTTTCATCGTGCGCCCATTTGGTCGCTCGCATGACTTGGCCCTCAACATCACTCCTACTATAGGTGATGAGGTATTCCTGCATCAGGTGAAGAGAATTTGAAATCCACGTCCCGCCATAGTACCTATGACGTTGTAGTCTATCCACTCTTCGGCCTCTTCGGCGCTCATTCCGTGATCCTGCACGAACACTTCGTGCATCTTGTCGTAGGAATAAACTAGCTCTCCATGCTGATTGGTGCCAATTACTGCATCATCAAGGTCATGAAATATTATCGCATCATCTGCGGCTTCGTTTATGTAATCTATTGCGTCCTTATTTTTTCTTATGTATATCATTTTTGTTTAGCATTCTAGTTTTCCAATAAATTTTACTGCATAGCTTGGCGACTTCTATTCCGTGCAGGATCTCCTCTGGACTCCAAACCTTATGGAAGTGCTGGCAAGTATCGCTGTCAATGCATACTGAGATGCAACCTGGGATGTAGTCAAGCACGGGATTCGTCGCTTCCTTCAGCATCCATGCTTCAATGGCAAGCTGATACAGATCCTTGTCGTATACTTTTGCTTTACCCTTGCAGTTCGCCCTGCACTTGTAGTCGGCCAGGAAGACCTCGCCTCCCCTGTCCCTGCCAATGAAATCTACACTGCCTACAATCTTGATTCGGGGATTACCAATCATGTACTCGGCGGCAATCGGTTCTACCCCTTCCTTCCTGTACCACTGCACGAAAGGCATGGCCCATTCGTCCCATGTATTCAACTCTGGGTCTGTCCTCTTTGAATTAACGTCAGCCAGAACGTGATCCTCTATGCGCTTGTGCACTGCCGTGCCGAACTCAGAGGATGGTATCATTTTTGCGCTCGTCGGATGCTTGCGGAGGCCGTACGTGAGATCTTTTATGCTCCCCCAGCCGAGGTTCGGATGCTCCCTTGCCAATCTAGTTATCTCTCTCGGCTGATAGATATCATTGAGAAATGGATCCTTTATCACCGATAGAACAGTTGTTACACTCGGCATAACGCCCTTGTTCTTCTTAGCCTGCGCGGGCGTTTTGATTTCTTCTAAAAATTTAGGGTTTCCTGCGTTGTACTTGTAGAAATGTGACATATTTTATTTAGTTTTTTGTGAACAATTGTGAAAAGATCCGATCTCTTTATTATTGAGATTAGATCGTCTCGGTTTCTCCTGCTGTAGCCTTTGTAGAGCGCCTCCCGAGGGGAGTCAACCAATTCTGCGGTATTGCATAGTTTTTCCGCAAGTCGGCGAAGGACCCCTGTTCGCACTATTATGTAATCCTGCAACCCTTCGAACGCAACGAAGTCCTGCTCTCCATACAACCACCCAGGCTTCCCTACGTTGTTCTTGAACTCCACCCATATGGTATCCTCGTCCTTGGCTGTCCCTCTCCTCCTGGACTTCAATGCCTTCACATCTATGCTTCCCGCGATGCACACCCAGTCAATGTGCTTGTATTGCTCCTGAAGGGTCGCTCGGCGAGCGAATGGATACTTTACCCTCAGAGCATCCCCGAAGGCATCCTCGGCCTCCTGACCGCCCTTCCATGACTCCGAGCCTATCCAATCGTCGTAGGTCTGTCCTTTTTCACCGCGCATGCATTACCCCCCTATTCTGTTTTATATCGTGCATGCCCGCATAAAAAAAGATTCGCAACCTTTTGTCAAGGCTGAGAATCTTCGCTGGTCGGATTGACATCTGAATTCAATCGGACTATTAATATCTAAGATGAACAAGCGTAGATGATTAGATAAGCTACGATGAATATCTCCACGAGCACGATGATGTAATCAACGGGCGGTGGTTTGTCTTCATCCTGCCAATGCACCCTGCTCCTCCATGTCCAAGATGTAGTCCAAGGCTTCCGTGAGGGTTTCGAAAGCATGCGAGACTCCCGTTAGACTCTGACCCTCAGGTGAACTGACCCCACAATACCTGTGCTTACTACCCGTTGAACCCTCGGCGGCGAACCAGTAGTAGGTGTAACCCTTCTCCAGGAGCGCGAACCTGTCCTCGTATGTCCTGGGCTTGAACTCCTGCAATGCGGCTCTGATCTCGGTGACCCGAAGATACGGGTTCGGATACCCGAGCTCGCCATACTGCATTCTCGACAATCCCTCGTTCGCATCCAGTGCAAGCACCTCTGTGTAAGGGTCGATATTTTCTGTATGTATTTTTACTGTATTCATTTTGTTATGAGTATTTTACTCTTTGTTGGTTTTCGTCGATGTGAATCATTGTGATCACTCTCTCTAGGTTTGGTTTGTCCTTGCCCAGTTCAACCCTTATGGAGTATTTCGGGGGCAAGGCACTTTCGTATTCCATCCAGAGATAAAACTCTGGGTCTAAAAACAAGTCTCGTTCAGTCAAGTCCTGCTTGCTGTCTGGGTTCGCGTCTGGGTCGTCCCATAGCTCCAAGTGAATGATCGTCCTGTCGGTGAACAGGTCATACCAGACATCGTCGATGCATGTATCGAACCAACAGCTCTTGCCGTCCTTCTCAATGTCCAGACCGCCGATGCTAAGTTTTTCGTCATCAAGCACTTCCCTGTCCTCCTCCTTCCACTTGTGCGTGAGTTTCCCATCCGCTATGATGCAGATGCTGTCCAGTATTGCGTCTCCAATGATTGCAGGTTTCATGATTCGTATTCCTTTATTGTATTATTCATTTATTACTTCCTGTTTAGTGTTTAGTATCTGTATCTTGCGTGAGATTTTTCCTCTCGCAAGAATTCTTCGTATTCCTCCTCTTCGGAGTATTGCTTGATGGCATCCCAGTCGATAGTCCCGTCATGCATGATGAACCCCATGTTCATGTATTCCGTTGCCATGCGCTGATACACCCCCTGTAGGTGCGCAATCTTACCCGTTTCGATAAGATGCGCGAACAGAACAATTTGATCCTCGTAGTCCAGTGTCCCGTCTTCGAATCTTTGAATTTTATATATTAGATCTTTCATAGCTCTGCTGTGAAGTTGCATTCACCTGTTTTCTTTATGCAATCCCTAATCTGCCTGCCAAGATACAGGTCGGCGTATTGACTGAGTTCAGCTTCGGTAATGTTCGCATCCCGCAGGCTTCCGTCGTTGTAACGATCATTAGTATCAAAGAAGTCATCAATCTTCTGCACGTCGATTGACTCTTCAATGCTCTTGATCTCTGCCTCGACAGTAGGTAATTCGTCCTCGTCGAAGTAGTAATCCAAGTGCGTCGTAGTTCCTTCATAGCCGAACCTATCGGCGGCATCCGATGATTGCAGTCCGAACCAGAATTTACCTTCTATGTCTCCGTTGTAGTATCTACCCATTGGTTCCTCCTTCTATTGTGTAGTTCTGCAGTGTAGTGAAGTAGTCATGCTCTGGGTCAGCCTCTTCTGCGTCCCAGTCGATGTCCCCTATGTCCATTTCTAGTCCTGCCAGTTGCTCTGCTTCGAATTCATCCTCAGCTTCAACTAGCACTCCTACGTATGCTTTGCATATGTATGTTTTCATTTATTCCTTTCTGTTTTGTTTTTGTATGACGGGAGATTCGTTCTGATTTCATCATGAATACTCCCATAAATTTTATCATCTAGATTGTAGGACTCATGGTGCTCCCCCCAATTCGGAAAGTGCACTTCGTGCTTGCGAAGCACTACTCTGATTTCATCCATGATTTCATTTGCAGTATCATCGATCTCTGCTAGCAATTTATCTGCAAAGCTCATAGCTCCTCCCATCCAACTGACTTGCACATTAAGGTTGTAAGGTTCCCGTCGTGATCGTGCACCTTGACTACATCGCCTACGCTCATGGAGTAAAATGTCCTCCCGTCTGAGCAGTTCTCCCACAAAGCCAGAAGAATTTTTTCGTGCGTTTTGTTGATCATCTCAACTGGCGCGTTCGTTACGTGGAACAAAAGCTCCGCGAGTTTTTTGGGGTCATGCGGATAATCGATGTGCTCTTGGTTCAGCCGAACGGAGAAGACGCACTCGCGTGCGACTTCCCACTCCTGAACGAACGACTCGTCTGCACTGCGGTGCAATGATAATTTAACTGTCTTCATTTCGTATCCTTTCTAAAACATCAGCGCATGATGCCTTCCATGCTTCCCAACTTACGAAGCCATTGCTCCAGTTGCTAGGTGCTTTCTCTTTCTTGGCGACTTGCTCGCAGTATTTTTCAATAGCTGAGAGCACTACTATTTGATTAAGCGGCGAACCATAATTCATCGCGTCAGTTACTTTTTCTGTGTTATTCTTGTATTGCATAAGTTTGTATTCTCTGGAGTTAGCCCCCCTTTTTCAAGTAAATAAAAATTTTTTTTGGCAAAGAGGGTGAACAAAAATGTCCACCCCCTTGATTCTAGCCAACCACGAACCCCGTCTCGTCCACCTTTGCCAGTCCCTTTTCGACCAGTCCTACAACCGAGTTCCTGCGATCTAAAAAGCGCAAGTCGGTTTCGTCTCCGTCAACTACGGGCAAACCTTGCCAGGTCTCGGGAAGTCCGTTGCGAAAAACTACCGCAATATTTAGACCCGCTTTAATTGCAAGTTTGCATTGCGCGCCGTTGCTTTCCGATCTCGAAAAAGTCAAGTCGTAGTTCGGCAGCTTGTTTTTCATGGCGCGTTGCACTCCCTTCGTGTAGTCGTAGAACTGAAACTCGGGAAAATGCTCAAAAACAGTTTTGCCGTCAATTGCATTTGCTTTCGCTTCCCACGGAATATCACTTGTTAAGTTCAGTCTAAAGCATGCCCGCATGCCCAAACGATCCGCGCGGCGCGTCGCCTTTTCGATTTCGTCGAGCAATTGAGACATGAAGCCCGCTTTATCCCTGAAAAAGAATTGCGTCTTATTGATGCGCGCCTTTTGCACATTTGACATTATGCCACGACCCGCCGTGTTTAAGCATGCCGCCGTGCAACCTTTCGAAGCCCACGGACAAGCATTGAATCCGCTTTCATGAGCGGGTGCCAAGTGCATGCCGTAAGTGATCCAACCTAGTTTTTCACCTTTTCGGGTTTTCGTGTTTCCTGTGTTAAGCAGTTTCATTTTCTTTTATAATCTTTTTTAAGTTTTTGAGGTAGGTTCCGTAGGTTACGTTTTTTTCGTAGACCAACTCCAGTTGATGCGGAAAGAACTCGTCATCTAAATGCACATTTAAAATGCGCAAGTAGATGCGAGCCAGTCCGCGCGCTTTGCTATAATGTCCAATTACGCTATTTGATTTCATCGCAATTGAACCCTTTCTCTTCCAGTAATTCGACTATTACATCGGATATATTAAACACTCCGTCATAGTCCGTGAGCGTTTTTCCATCGAACCACAACCCGCCCTCGGCGTACCAATCGTTGCCGCCGTCAATTTCAAACCAGCCTGTGCCGTCCGCTTTAATGCAAACGGTGAATTTTGTTTTCACCGCGTTTTCTTCTCTTGTGATCCCGAAGCTGTTCTCTTCGTAGAGATCAACTTCGCGGGTCACGCTGTATTCTTTTGTGCTGTTTTTTAACATAACGCCGCAATTTTCTCTGCTTTTTCTGCATCTGTAAAGGGTATTTGCTACCTATTTGAACCTATTAATACTGAAAAAAACTTATTTTCCCTTTAAAAACCGCGCTAGCCGTAAAAACTGTCGCACCTTTGCCCCCTTTGTATCGCGTAAAACCTTTTTGCGCAACCAGTTGCGCAAGCCTGCCTTCTGCCTTCCGAGACAGCCAAGATGAAGGAGCCAAAGGGTAGTCGAAGACCGACGCAGCATCTTGGCTATCACCCTGTTACTTCCCTTACCCCCCTTTACCGCACTG
>Ga0181400_1000477_pt1 | contig 17215 bp, 22 predicted proteins | sample 23SPOviralmetaG_FD_130129 | JGI IMG/M metagenome (GOLD analysis project Ga0181400, IMG submission 130129) | Marine viral communities from the oligotrophic San Pedro Time Series (SPOT) site, San Pedro Channel, CA, USA - 23 SPOT_SRF_2011-06-22 | ecosystem: Environmental > Aquatic > Marine > Strait...
AAATCAATTTTTTTTTTGAAAATGCTTTTTTATTAAATCTTATTGATTATTTTTATCTAATGTCATCCATTCTGTAATTGTATATTGAAAACTCATGGATAGATTACATCTTGAACAAATTGGTTTCAAGTTTTCTAAACAAAGTTTACCACCCTTACTTTCCGGTATATTATGACCAACATGATAATCAAAGACATTTATTTTATTTATACACCAAGGTATAAAACATTTATGTTGAAATACTTTACCAAAATTAGTTATCCATACTTGTTCTCGTAAAGCTTTTGGAATATTTTTTTTTTTAAAACCTATATTTTTTAAATTTTGAATATTTTTAATATTTTTAATATTTTTTATATTTTTTATATTTTTTATATTTTTTATATTTTTTAAATTCAAGAATTTGCTCATATTTAATTAATTATAATAATTTTATATTTTTTTTAAAAGTATTTTTCTAAAGTATCTTTTTACTAGCATTCACTATAATCTACAAATGTTCGCTTACGAACTCGTGACGTGTTCTGAGAATTATTTTCTTCACAAATCACTTTAGAAATTTCTTCATTAATAGAATTAATTTCTTGATAAAGATACGCAAGATTTCTTTCATGTAAACGATTTGACCAATCTAGTTTATTTATAATATAAGCTTGTTCATTAATAGTTGTATGAAGTGTTTGAATATATTCAAGTAAATATGTATAATTTTTAATATTTTGATTACGAATTTCTTCTAGTTGTCCTATAAAATTATCAGGAATAGGATTATTATTTTTCTTCAAAATCCAATATTTAGGATCATCATGTACTAAACGTCCTTCATCATCATTATTTAAAATACGTTCTTGTAAATTACTTACACAAATATTATTATACCAATAATTAAAATGAACAAATGCACGCATAGTATATCCACATTCTCCTGATTTAAATTCTACGCGTTTTACACTGCCGATATTTAAAGAATGAAAAACATTTTTAAAGTATTCCAAATTTGCGTGTTCACTTTGAACAACTGGAATATAGAGCGATAAAGAATTATCAATATTTAGAGAGGGTATAGATGATAGCATATAATATTTGATTAAATACATTTAAATGTTTTTTAAATTTTTTTTTACAAAAAAAAAGGAAATAAAAAAAAGGAACTAAAAAAAAAGAACTAAAAAAAAGGCACTAAAAAAAAAGCACTATAATAATTTAATGAGTCCTGGAGGAGGAATATTGCCAGTTGCAAAAAAAGGTAATCGATTATTTTTTTTATTAGCATTAGAAGTGTTTGATAAAAAATGGAGTGATTTTGGAGGTACATCATATAAAAATGAAACAAATTATGAAACAGCGATTAGAGAGGGATATGAAGAATTAAATGGATTTTTTGGTAATTATAGTGAATTTAATGAATTAGCATATAATAATTATTTATTAAAAATAAGTAAATTAGATAATAGTTATATATCACATTTAATAAATATTAGTTATGATAGTAACTTACCATTTTATTTTAATAATAATGTTAAATTTATAAATGATAATTTCAAAAATTTGATAAATAAAAATGGTTATTTTGAAAAAAAAAAAGTAAAATGGTTTTCTATTAATGAATTGAAACAAAATAAAAATTTTAGAAATTTTTATCAAGAAATTGTTGATATCTTAATTGATAATGAAAATACAATAAAAAAACTAATAAATTAGTTCTATTATAATAGAAAAATTAGTTCTATTATAATAGAAAAATTAGTTCTATTATAATAGAAAAATTATAAATCTATATTATGATTAAAATAGATAATATAGAGAAAATAAAAGAATTATCTAATAAAAAAAATTATAAATCAGATAAAGAGCTTTTTGGAGAAGTATTTACACCATTTTATTTCATTGATAATATATTCAAAATATTCCCAAATAAAATTTATGAAAATCCTAATCTTAAATGGTTAGATCCAGGTGCAGGTACAGGAAATTTCAGTATTTATTTATATTATAAATTATTAGAAGGTCTTAAAGAAATACCAGATATAAATTCTAGAAAAGATCACATTATAAGTAATATGATTTATATAGTAGAATACAGAGAAGAAAATATTAAAATATTAAAAGAAATATTTGGAGAGAATTCTAATATTTTAAATAAAGATTTTTTACTATATAATCCATCACATAATTTTGATATTATAATAGGTAATCCACCATTTAATTTTAATGGACAAAAGAAAGTTCCAACCAATTCTAAAAATGATAAAAAACAGGATGGACAAACTATATGGATTGATTTTATTAAACATAGTATTTCACTTTTAAAAGATGATGGATATTTAAATATGTTTATACCATCTATTTGGTTAAAACCTGATAAACAAAAAATGTATTATTATTTTTTAAAATATAATATTCAATATCTTAATTGTTTTTCAAATACCGAAACAAATAAAATTTTTAGAGGTAATGCTCAAACACCAAGCTGTTATTTTTTATTGAAAAAACAACCAAATACTGGAATTATAAGTATTTTTGATAATAATTCTAATAAATATGTAGACTTTGTATTAAAACCAAATATTCCAATACCTCTTTGTAATATAGAAATTGTAAATTATTTTCAAAATGAATTACAAAAATATAAACATATAGATGTTATCAAAACTAATCTCCCTCCAAAAAAAATTACTTTATCACCTACCAAATTAGGAAATCATATTTATCCAAATATAAGAACTAGATTACTAAAAAATAAAGAATTAATAATTGAATATAGTAATAAACCATTATTTGGTTATGGTAAACCTAAATTAGTTTTAGCAAATAAAATGTATGGATTACCATATTTAGATTTATCTGGTGAATATGGAATTAGCAATCGTGATAATTATGTTATCTATAAAAATAAAAACGAAGATCTTGTTAGATTATTTGAATTTCTCTCTACAGAACTAATTCAAAAGGTATATGAATCTACAAGATATCGTATGAAATATTTAGAAAAGTATGCATTTTTATTACTTCCTGATATAACATCAGCTAATTAAATTAAAATATCTACTAAACCCAATTTTTTACAAGTAGTTGCATTCATCCATAAATCATGTGCTAACCATAAATCTAATTCATTTTCATTCATGCTTGTATGTTCCAAATAAATGTCTTTAATAATCGACATTAATGTATCAGCATTTTCTGAATAATCTTTTATTTCATTATATTTTCCTATATCAGTACCCATTTTAACTTGATGAATTAACATAGCACCATGTTTACCAATAAATCTATTAGCTCCAACAACTGAAATTAATGTACCAGCACTAGCTACATATCCTTCTATAAATGTATTAATAGGAATATTTGAAGTACGAATTAGATCAACGAGACCTAATGTTGGTAATAATGCTCCCCCTGGACTTTGTAAATGCAGATTGATCTCAGGGAAATCTCTATATTGAAACGCAACTAAATTTGTTGTTATAGCAAATACACTTTGTTCTGTTATTGGTCCAGTAAAATAAATATTATTTTTAATAATATGTAAAATTGCGTTATTCTCTCCATTCTCATCATTATTAGGATTTTCTTGTAAAATAAAATTAGCATTATTAAGATAGCTATGTGTAATAGCTTGACCTAATATAATATTTCTACGAGAAAAAGAATTGAAACCATTGGTTAATGGAGAGAATATTAAAAACAAAGTATAAATTAAAGAGAACATTATATAAATATAAAAATATTATATTTAATCACAATTCTCCAGATAATCATATTTATTCCACTCTTTTAAACTAACAGATGTATCTGAATTATTATCCATAGCCAAAAATTCCCATAAATCATTTCTATCCATTTTACGACCATTTTTTTTTTCAAATTCAATTTCGAATTCTTCCCATGTAATTAAATCGTCATCATTTGTATCAAATTTTTTAAATTTCTTTTTTATTTCTTCTTTAATCGCATCTTCTTGAAGAACATTATCTTTAATTTCATCTTTAATTTCATATTCATCAAAAGAATCTTCTTCAACCACATCTTGATCAAAAGAATCTTCTTCAGATTCATCTTCTTCAAACGCATTATCATTTATTTCTATTTCCTGGATTTTATCTTCCTGGATTTCATCTTCCTGGATTTTATGTTCCTGGATTTTATCTTCCTGGATTTCATCTTGAAAGTGATTTTCTTTATTTATATCATCATTAGAATTATCTAAATTATTTTTAAGTGATGAACTTAGGATTCCCATATATAGATAATAAATGATTTAATTTTAAATAAAATTGATAAATTAAATAATGTAATTTTTTGAATATAAAAGTAAATGATTAAAATAATGACTACTAGATTTAATAATTTAACATGGGAAGAGAATTGTAGATGGAGAGAAAGAAATAATTTTCAAGGTTGTATTTATAATTCACCAGTTTATATAAATAATAATATTCCATTAAAAATTTCATTATTTGTAATTGAAATGAATAATCAAACAAATAAAATAGAAGGTATTGGTAAAATAACAAATTATGTGCATACTGATAAAAAATATAGGATTTATTCCGAATTAAATTATAATAGATATACTTATCTTGGTAAATATAGAATAAATAGAGAGATGATTAAAAATAAAGAAAAATTAGAAAAATTAGAAGAACGTTTATTTAAAGGCAAAGGTCATCTAAAACGAGGTCAAGGAATTTTAAATGTTTCTAATGATATTTATCGTGATTATCTTTGTTATATAGTTAGTCAGCTTCAAAATAATTAATTTTACATAATTTTATATATTTAAAAATTTAATAAAGTAATTTAGTAATGGATACTAATATAGATAATTATTCTAATCAAGAACTTTTGGAAATTATTGGTTTAGATGGAATTACTGATAAAAAAGTTATTGAAAAAAAAGTTAATTCTATAATAAATAAATTAAACAAACGAGATGATAACAACTTTTTAGAATTTTTTAAAAATGTAAAAGATAGATTATTAAATGATGATCAAAAAGAAATAAAACCTAATCAATCAGATATTTGGTTAGAAAACCAATTTTTAAAACCAACAAATGAAAATGTTCAAGATAGATTAACAAATAGAACAAATGCATTTGAACTATTAAAATCTCCACACATTCCTATTATGCATCGTAAAAATTTAGGAATAGAAAATAATATCTCATTAGAAGTATCACAAGATACGCTTAATCCTAATTTAAGACAAAAAGAAACAAGAATTATCATGATAGATAGTAAAGATAGACCAGATATAGTACCTTTTAGTAATGATCCACAACATATATCCAGTCCAACAAATTTTACATGTAATTTATCTATCAATTTAACTAATATAATAAGTATGCGTGTATCATCTATTTGTATACCTAGTACATTTACAATAATAGATCGTTTTAAAGGAAATAATTTTTTTTATATTAGTAAAAATGATGAAAATAATCAATATAAAATTACTATACCTGATGGTAATTATAATTTGGATCAATTAATAAATGTTTTAAATAATAAGACACTAATAACATATAAAATAAAATTTGAAAAAATAAATAGTGAAAATCAACAAGATATATCATTTGGAGATCGTTTATGTATTAAATATACAACAACAAATAGTAATGAATATGTAAATATTAATTTTTTTGATAAATCATATGATTCGAGTAATTGTTTACATAATAATATATATTATACAACATGTTTAGGATATTATTTAGGGTTTAGATATGATATACCAAAGAATAAATTACAAGAAACTAATAATTTAGTAAAAATACCGAATACGTGGAGAATTAAATTTGAAAATACAAATAATTCTTATTCAGCGCAAACTGTGCCTAATTTAGTAGGTCCTAGATTTTTTAATTTATGTGTTGATGATTTTCAAAATAATCAATCTTCATCATCCTATGTAAATATTAAACATATAGATAATAGATTATCATTACCTAAATATATTCATAAATTAGATAAAGATAAACAAAAAGATAGTTCATTTAATTGTTATAGAAATGAAGAAGGAAAAATAATAAAACAATTTGTACCAACTTTTCCAAGAAAATTAACACAAAATCAATTATATAGCGCAAATAGTATTTTATTAAATCAAACTGAAGTAAATAATAGAGAACAATCTCTTAATAATCAACATGTTTTAGCAACAATTAATATACCACCAGATATTTTACATAATAGTACTAATACATCAATAACTTTAAATAATATATCTAGGGAGTCTTCTCATATTAGAAATTATTTTGGACCAGTTAATATAGAACGCCTTAAGATAAGTCTTTATGATAATAATGGTTTTTTAGTAAATTTAAATAATCATGATTGGAATTTTACGTTACATGTTGAACAATTATATCAATATTAAAAAAAAATATTATATTATATTTATATAAATGGTTAGAGCAAGATTACATGCAGGTGGAAATGTATATGATACTGGTTGCCAAGGTGGTGGTGATAAAAAAGCAGGATTAGCACCTACAGCAACTGGATTTATGTTAAGTATGCCTTTTGCTTGGCGTGCTGCTTTAGGTGGAATAGTTCCAAGAGGTAATGGTCGTGCAAATGGAGGTGGTAATAAACCATTCATTTTAAGTACAGTAAATCAATTAGGTGGTATAGGAAATCACAGTCAAACACTTATTCCATCAGATGCTGTCAACAAAAATCGTATTAATCAACAAAGCAAAAATTGTAAAAACAGTGTTGGTAGTGTAATGAGTTGGAATAAAATAAAAGTAAAATAAATTAGAATAAATTATAATTTAAAAATATTAATTATAATTTATTTTGTAGAAGATGGTGTAGGATTTATAATAATTTTTTTTTCAGATTTTGTAATATGTTTAATTTGACCTTTGCAACATTGGCAGTATATAATGGGAAATATTTTTTTCTTATTATCCATTTATATAAAAGATAATATTAAATAATTAACAAATTTTTTGTAGTTAATTGAATTAATATATAAAAATATTTTTATATAATAAATCATTATGAATAAATATTATGAAATACTTGGGTTAAATCCAAATGCATCAGAAGATGATATAAAAAAAGCATATAAAAAATTAGCTTTACAATATCATCCTGATAGAAATAAAGATAATCCAGAGGAAGCATCGGAAAAATTCAAAGAAATATCAAATGCATATCAAATTTTAACAAATAAAGATCAGCAGATGCATGGAATTAATATGAATGGTCAAGGATTTATAGATCCTAATCAATTATTTGCTCAATTTTTCAATGTAGCACAAAATCGAGGTGGTGTTAACATTTTTAATATGAATCCTGGTTCAAATTCTAATATTGAAATTAATATTGCTGGTAACATGGGAATGGGATCAATGTCTCATCGTAGTATTGAAACTAAAATTATAAATGGACAAAGAATAGATACAATTACTGAAATTAGAAATGGTGTAATAACTAGAAAAACAGTACTTAGAAAAATTTAACGGGAATGACGAATTTTAATAGTATTATTTTTTGGTGAAAAATGTCTATTGTTTCTTCTAAATTCTAATAATTCATTATTGATTCTTTCAACTTCTTGTAAAGCTTCATTATATTTTGTTTTTGATTCTGATAATTTTAATTCACTTGCAGTTAATGCAGTTTGATATTTTAATAATGACTGACTAAATTTATTTAATTGTTGAGTTGCTTTAGAAAAATTTTTTTCAGCGCTAGATACACTTTTGCTTGTTCTTGTAACTTCTGATTCAGCTTTTTTTAATTTTCTTTCTAAAATTTTTGCATTATTTTTTTTTGTTCCTCCTCTTTTTTTTGTACGAACCATCTATATATATTACAAAGAAGAAATATTGAAAATATTATACCACATGCCACCAACAAAATTTATTTTATTTTCAAAATAAAATACTGAATCTACTTTATCAAATAAAAGATCATAAAATTTAAATTCAATATTAAAATCATTACAATTAATAATATTATTTTTTAATAATGATGAATCAAAATATAATTTATCATATACCCCCGAATTATAAAAAATATTTTCAGTCTTAAAAACTAAACTATTTGATATTTTACTTCTATCTTTGTTATTTTGTAAATTTATATTAAAATTTAAATCAATATTATTATTCTTTGCATTAGCAAATAATTTATTTTCTATTTTATTAAATGATATTAATTCTGGAAATTTAAATATATTATCTGCATCCATAGAAACTATATTTGATATATAATCTATAATCAAAGTCCCTTTTAAATTATTCTTATCTACTACATAAGTATTTATTTCACATCTTGTAACCGGATCCTTACTTAAAAAACTAAAAATAGGTGAACTACAATTATAAATATTAATACTCAAAAAATAATCTTTTTCTTCATCATTAATTAAAGATAATGGTATTAAATCAAAATTATTATTTTTTTCTAATATTTTATTAATAGCATTAATTTTATTTGTATCTAGACGATAATTAATATATGTTGACATTTTATCAACCTTAAATGGTGCATGAAGTATATTTTTATTTATAGGATTATTAGACATTTGTGGCATACCAATCAACATCAAATTATAAACAAATTTAAGTAATTTATTTTGTATAAACATTAATTAATAATATAAAATATTAATATTTATACTTTTTTTTTAGTAAATTTTGTATTAAAGTAGTTTTTCTATTTCGGGCATTAGATCATCTAAATATGGTTTAGGTATTTTATCATAATCAATATTTATTTTACAATTTGGATACATTATATTATAATTATATGGTTGTTTTGGAATTGGAGCTAAAGGATAAGGATAATGATTTGTTGTAAATTGATTTTCAAAATAATATCTACGTTTAGAATTTTGTTTTGAATCATTATCAATATGATTTTTAGGTAAAAAACATAAATATTGTACTAACCTATCTTCAATAGAATTTAATCCTCCACAAGTATTTTGATGAAACGTTCTGGAATCCCATAATACCATCATACCTGGTTCTACATGTAAAATTTTTGCAGTATCTATTATACTGTCTGTATATTCTTTACAAATAGGATTCCAATCACTGGGATTATCTAGATCATATAATTGACCATAAGTTTCGTGTAATTTATGACTATTTTCAAATACTATGAATGATTTTTCTTTATTTCTTGTTAGACTAATAAAAGATTGAATACATCTTAATCCTTTTTTTAAACAAGATTGGTCACTATGGGTCCAATAAACATCTTTTTTATAATAGTTATTAGGATAATAACAACAACCATCAAATGATGTAACTAGTTCATCTGTATTCCATATTTTTTTAAAAATATTTTGAATTTTTGGATTAGTTCTTAATAGCCATGCAAATCTTTGATGGCCTGGGTTAAAATATTTAAAAATACCATGATTGTGTATTAAATTATGTAATTCATCAATATTATCAATAGAATCCATCCATTTGTTAAATTCACTTATATATTCTATTATTTCATCTTGATTTATGACATTAGGAATCATTGTATATCCTTTTTCAAATAATTCATTTACGTAAAAATCTAAATTCATATTATGAATAAATAATAAATATTTAAATTATTATAATGAATATACCAATTCATCTTCAGAATTATATTTATAAATTTGAAATTGTTTAAATCTTTCTTTTAATATTAATTTATTTTTAGTAGATCGAATGATATAATAATTTCCAATAATTTTTTCATTTTTTTTAAAATGTTTTAAAATAGATTTTAATTCTATATAATCATCACTTAATTTTACAATCCATATTTGTGGATAATTTTTAACTTTATATAGGAGTAAATAAACATTTATGTAATTATTCATTATATCTATTAGTTTAAAATATATTTAAACTTTTAATTTATCGATATTATCGATTGCAAATAAAATTATTTTTTCTTGATCAGTAATTTTTTGAAATATAAAATTATCATTAAAATTTATTCTGAAGAATTTATTCATATTATTTTTTAATAATAATTGTATATTATCCTCAAATAAAATATCTAGTAATAATGCTCCATTTGTAAAATTAATTTCATTATCGGATTTAAACTTAATCCAGCGAATATAAGCACCAATATGCAATTCATGTATTTCATCAATATATCTATATTCTTTTAGTTTTTTTTTTATTTGCATTTTCTCTTTTTTATAAAGTGGAAGTTCATTAATTATTTCTTGTTTTCTCTCTTCTATTATTTCTGAAGTTAGATTTAAAATAGATTTATTATTTTCATTTTCCATAGATTGTCTTAAATATTCTATCGTATCTTCCGCCATATTATAATAATTAATATACTTTTATTTATTTTTATTCAAGTGTTATAATAAGATAAAATTTTAGACAACCAAAAAGGTTCCACTAGGTATCCAGATTAACACAATCAAATAATTTTTTAAATTCAGATTTAAATACTTCTATGCAGGATTTTTCTAATAAAGTATTAAGAGTATTAAAAATAAATGAATATGAAAAAATAATTTCAGCAATATTAATATTTATTGAAATATTATATATTTGTATTAATTGATCAAATTTATTGAGTAAATGTAATAGATCTAGTTTATTTTTAAATACATACATAGTAGAATTGTACAATGAAATTTTTAAAAATGTTTTTTCATCTATAGATAATTTATTAAAATCTAATTCTCTAGTAAGAAATAAATTTAAATTATTATAAATAAAATTGTAATCCTCATCTATAATACAAGAATATAGTAAATCAAAATATAATGATACATATTTATCATCTATCTTAATAACTAAACCAAAATCTATGATGCATATTTTATTATCTAAAAATATAATATTACCAACGTGTAAATCGGCATGTAAATAATTGCTAATACCATTTTTACAAAAATACATATTTAACAATAATTTTCCGTATTCCTGATAATCTTCTTTTCTAATTTCATTAAATTTTTTACCTTCAATATAATTCATAACCATAATATTTTTCTGTGTAAAAATATCAAAAACTTCTGGAACAATAATTTTATCATTATCTTCAATACATTTTTTAAAATTTTTTAAATTATTTGATTCAATATAGAATGAAGTTTGATTAACTAAATTATTTTTATTTTTTTGTAAAATATTATAAAAATTTAAATTTTTAATCTTGGGAATAAATGTAAAAATAAAAAATAAAATCTCAAAATTATTTATACAATTTATAAGTTTATTTTTAATATTTGATTTTAAGATTTTAATAGCAACATCATAATTTTTATATTTACCTTTATAAACAAGAGCAAATATACCCGAATTAATTGGACAATCTGAAATATCTATATATTGTTTTATGTATATGAGTGCTTCGTTATCTATATCATTGATATTATATGGTACTTTATCAGTATATTGAATAAGATAATCTTGTGTTTTTTTATCAAAGAAAGATGAATTTATAGATATACTTTGAAATATTTTGATATATACTATATTTATATTTGATAAATCATCACATAAATTTTTAATAAATAAATATTTATTATTATTTAAGATATAATTTATTGTATTTTTAATAAAATAGAATAATATAAATAAAATTTCAATATAATTATTGTAAATCATTATTATTATTGATTGAATTTTCTATAAATACTTTTATTTTATAAAATACTTTTTTAATTAGTAAAGCAATAATATTATCAATAAAATTTGATTGATGAAATGTTATATTAAATTTAAATTCATAATCAAAATTGAGTATATCATTATCTTTTGTTATTTTCAAAATTGAAAAATTATTAATAGTTTTATTACAGTTAGCTATTTTATTTTTTATATTTTGAATATTATTATTATTAATACTTTCAAATAATATTTGATTATTAATATACTTTTTTTTAACAGTAACATAAATATAATTCTTTGGAATTTTAATAATATCACCCATTTCTTTAAAAATTATTAATATATTAGCTTCATTTTCGGATATAGAATCAATAATTTCAATAGATTCTATAATATCTTTATTTAATTGAAATAATAATTTGTATATATTAAAATTTGTATATTTTTGTAAATCTATATTACTAGATATAGTATTAAAATTTAATTTATAATTTTTGTTATCATTATTTAATGATAATATCATATCTTTTTTGGAACAAATAATTTTATTTTCTAATGAAGACATTAATTAAATTATACAATATTTTATTATTATTATCTAAACTAAAAGTTTATAAAATACTTTATAAAATACTTTATAAAATACTTTATAAAAAAGTTTATAAAATACTTTATAAAATACTTTATAAAATACTTTATATTTTTATCAAATTTCTCTCTTATTTATCAAATTTGTTACTGAAAAATTATAAATTTTATAAAATAGTAAAAATAAGAGCATATTCAGTAATAGCTTAAAATAGGTGAAATTCTCAGTAACAACTTTTTTCTAATTCATGAATCCATTTTTTGATTTTGGACATTTTTTTATGTCCAATTTTGAAAAATGGATTTGAGAATTTGCAAAAAATTCCAACATTTTCATTTTAGACGATAATGCTCTAAAAACAAATTTTTAGTTTTAAAATTTGTGATTGTAATTTTTTTTTCACTTTTTTTTCAAAAAAATTTAGAGGTTTTTTTATTAGTAATTATATACTAAAATGACTAAAAATTTAACGCCAAAAAACGAAAGAAAATACTATTGTATTTTTTGTGACTATGGAAGTAACAAAAAATCAGATTATAATATGCATGTTCTTACGAATAAACACAAAATGCTAGAAATTGCTAAAAATACTAACAAAATCCCGCAAAAACCCGCAAATAATATATTTAGATGTGATTGTGGTAAGGTTTATAAACATCAATCAAGTCTATGTAAGCATAAATTAAAATGTGAATATAAAGATAATAATTGTGAAGTAAATAAGGATGATATGAAAGGATTAATAGTAAAAATAATGAAAGATAATAGTGAAAAAATGAATTTTTTAATAAATGAGAATACTGAATTAAAAAATCAATTAAAAGAACAAAATCAACGAATAAATGAGTTAATACCGAAGGTGGGTAATAATAATAATAATAAAAATAAATTTAATATTAATATATTTTTAAATGAGAAATGTAAAGATGCATTATCGATGGATGAGTTTATAGATAAGATTGAAGTTTCAATAAAAAATTTAATAACAACACGAGATAAAGGGCAACCAGAAGGTATAAGTAATATAATAATAGAAAACATGAATAAACTATCATTATATGAAAGACCGTTGCATTGTACAGATAAGAAGAGAGAAACATTATATATAAAAAATAACGAATGGGAAAAAGATGAAGATAAAGAGTTAATAAACGAAGCCTTAAAAAAGATAGAATCAAAACAATTAAAAAATGTAAAAAAATGGATGGATGAACATCCAAATTATATGAATAATAGTAAACAACAAGAAGAGTTTTTAAAAATAATAAATGAAAGTAGTAAATCGGAGAATGAAAATAGAGAGAAAATAATAAAAAATATTTGTAATAAAGTATATTTATATAAGAACTAAAAATGTAACTATTATTTTAAGGGGCGGCGAATGTGTGGATATAAATAATTATGTATCCAAGGTTTTGTTTTAAGTTTAATAAAATAATTTGGAATATCATAATCATTAATAAAATTTATATTATTTAATTTATTAATAATATATTCTTTTGTTATTAGAAAGTTTGGATGATGATCTTCACAATTTTTATTCATAAAATGTTGAAAACCTTTTTTAATAAAATCATTTCTTAAATCAATAATATGTATTTTTTTGTATTTATAATTCTCAATAATGTCAATTAATTTATTACAATAAATATACCATAAATAAAATCTTTCATGATGTGGATTTACTTGATAATATAAAGTTTGTGTATTATTAGAAAAATTTTCCATATAATTTTCAGAGAGAGGAAGAGGAATAAATGGAAATGTAATAATTAAATTAAAATTGATTTTTCTAATTTTTCTAATTTCTTGTTCAAGTAAGATATATTTATTAATAATATTTGTAAAAGATGATATCATTTCATCAATGAAAATATTAGTATCTGGATTTTCTTTCAAAATATATCTTTTATAACTTAGATTCCATTCTATATCAACAGATCCAAATGTCAAAAAAATAAATACATTTTTTATGTTAAGAGATATATCATAGAGAGAATTAAATAAAATATTATGATATTCTGGTTTATTTAAACCACGAAGAGACCAACCAGATCTCCAACCAGGTGATTCATTATTAATATATTTTTTATAATTTACATTATTGTAAAATATATAATCAAATACTTCAGCTTGAGAGTCCCCAAAATTTAATATTAAACTATTATCCATAATAAAGTATATATATTTATTATAAATAAATATTCTAATATATTACTAATTATCAGAATTATCATCTACTTCTTCGATAATATCATATAATATACCGACATTTGAACTTTTATATAAATCTATAATATTGTCATTTGACGCAATAATATTATCATCTGACTGTGATTGTTTACGATTTAAATTACAATGGAGATTTTTACCTACTCTTGTGACTTGATTAGGGATTATTTTTGATTTATTTAAGGTATTATTAATTTTTGGTGGATTAACAATAGTAGGTGTAAAACCCATGTTATTAGCACCAGAAGATAGTTTATTATTATTTAAAGCTAAATTTTTTTCACGTAGAGCTTCTAATTGAAAATTAAGCTTATGTGTTGCGTCATCTTTTTTTGACATATTATATATTATTATTCATATATTTTTTTTTACCAAAATTTTGATTGATTATAAGCATATTATAATTTTTGATTAATAAATATTATTTAATAAATATATATGGGGAATTATATGTGTTTAAGTAAGTGTGAATTAGAAAAAGATAATGAATTGCAAAAAGAGAATAAAATTTTAAAAGATAAGATAAAAAGATTAGAAGAAAACAAAGATTTAAGAATTGTGGAAGAAAATATGAAAAAATCAATAGATAATTTAGTTAATAAATTATTAGAAAATGATAACATAAATTCTCCATTAATACCAGATTATATAGAAAAAAAAATTTATATGAATGTATTTAAAATATTTATAGGTATAGTAAAAGAAACCGTTGATTCTATTAATTTTTCAATTTTAAATCAAAACATAAGTTTAAAATTAGAATCACAAGTAAATTAATAAAATTTTAAAATCTTTTTTAGTTTTTAAATTTTTATAAAAAGGTTAAGTAGAATGTATAAGTAATAAATGTAAATATGAATACATAGCATTGTGATGATAAAAATAGAGAGAAAATAATAAAAAATTTGTATGGAAAGGTTTTTTAGATAAATAATATATATTAAAATATGTTTTCAAAGAAAAGAGATTTACCAAAATTAAGAGTAATCAGTTATAAAAATAAAAAACATAAATATAAATTAAATCAAAGTAAAAAGCAAAGAAGATTAGCTATAGATGAAGGAGTTAAAAATGAAAGTAAAAAACTAAATGTAACCAAGAAGATAGCAGCACAAAAAAAGAAAGGTAGATTTAATATATTAAGAATATATCGTAGAAATAATAATAAGAAAGAATGTGAAAAATTAACACAAGATATGAAGTATATGGATAAAAAATATAAATTAGGAGAGACAAAAAATATATGTAAAAATAAAAAAAAATGATGCTTATAAAATAAGCAAAAAAAATGTTATTGAAAATTTAAGATTGCAAAAATAAAAAAATCATTGAAATACTGAAAATATTAAAACAGTTGCTTTGCAACATGCCAACTATGTTGGCTGTTTTAATATTTTTACAAAAATAAATGAGAAAAAAAATTTTGCTAAAATGGGAATTCATAGTGTAATTTAAATTGAATTCTAATATTATTCTGTAATTGTAATAATGGGTCCAATAGAACTATTATTTTTAGATAGATTTTTCTTAGCAGTACATCCTCTAAGATGGGCACTTTTAGCTGCAGCATTTTTAGCTACAAATCCACAAAATTCACATACATATTTACTAGATGATGTAGCAAATCTTGTTGAAAGATATTCTTCAAGTGTAGGAATTTTAATATCATCTATTTGTCGTAATGCTTTTTGATTAAAGTCTTTAAGAAGTTTAATTAAAGATAATTTTGAAGCAATAAATGCTTGAAATTCACAATTAATAGAATTAAGTTTTTCTTTTGAAATAGAATCAACTTCATCATCACTATCAAATTCATCAAGTTGTTCTTTAATATGATCAATAATATCTATAGCAATTTTAATTTTTTCAGGATCATTTTTAGTTTCATGAACATAAATTAATACATTACCATCATGAATATTAATTTCAAAATTTTCTTTATTAGCAATCCCAAAATTTTGTGATAAAAATACTCCACAGCATTTTTGTGTTTCAATATCATGAATAAATTTTTTAACTTCTTCTTGTACAACATTTTTGCTCCAATCTTTATTTTCAATAAGAATTTTAGGTTTGTCTTTTCTAGTGAGAATAACATCGCCAGTTTCTTTAGTTTGTCCAACATGATCAATTTGTGATGCAGGATATAAAGAATGTAAAATATTAACAAGAATATTTTCAGACATTTTGCCTTTTGCTGAAGAATTTTCTAATTTTTTAAGAAGTTCAGATACAGATGTATTAAGAGAAGATGTGCTATTTAATTGAGAATTTGTTTTCTCTCCAATATCAGAAATTTTATTATCCAGACGTTGTTCAGTTGAAGTTATTGTGTTATGAAATGTAGATGATAATTTAGTTTCAACATCAGAAATAAATTTATTAAGAGATTGTTCAGTAATAGAAGTTTGCATTAATTTTTGTGTATCAATAGAAATACTATTGGATAGATTATCTAAAGCAAGTTTAATAGATTGTTTAATCTCGTTATTGTGTTGAGGAATAATTGAAGTAGTTTTATCAAATAAAATAGAGAGTTGTTCTTTCATAAGAGGTTCTATTTTTTCAGATACATTAGATGTAAGTACAAGTCTTAGATCTTCAATATATTCTTTTTTAAATTCGCCAAGTTTTAAAGATAAATTAGATAAAGATTCAGATTGATATTTAAGAACATTTTGATCAATAGATTCCATTTTAGAATTCATAGATTTAAGATTAGAGAGAATATCAGTAACAAGAGAATTATTAATAGAATTATTCATAGAATCAGAAAGTTTTTCCATAATTTCAAC
>Ga0181400_1000478_pt1 | contig 17214 bp, 14 predicted proteins | sample 23SPOviralmetaG_FD_130129 | JGI IMG/M metagenome (GOLD analysis project Ga0181400, IMG submission 130129) | Marine viral communities from the oligotrophic San Pedro Time Series (SPOT) site, San Pedro Channel, CA, USA - 23 SPOT_SRF_2011-06-22 | ecosystem: Environmental > Aquatic > Marine > Strait...
ATAAAGTGGATATGAATATCGTAAAGGATGGATGGAATGCGTAAATTTTCAGAACTAAGAGAACAAGTTTCGAAGAGTGACTTGGATGGCGTAGAGAAGTTTGCAGATAGGTTGTTTGCAAAAGTTGGTATTGATGTTGAATTTACTCGACACTTTTTAGATAGAGTAAACGATGAACGTAACAAGAAACAGATTACTACTGCAGAACTTACAAGACTATTTAAGCAAACTTATAACAAACATGGTAAGAAGATTCCGCAACTAGGTCCCGATGCTGAAGCAGTAATCAGCGATATGAAAACTGATATCAATATGCCCTTTGTTTTGAATTGGGATAAGCAAACTCAAGAGTTTGAATTAGTAGCAAAAACAGTGATGCGTAAAAAAGGGTTCGCTACTAGTAATCAGAAATTGTCGGTATAAATAAAACCAAGAGGTAATAATATGAAGAATTTTATGGGGTTCGATGGTTTCACTTGGTTTCAAGGTGTAGTCGAAGACCACAATGATCCTGAACAAATAGGTAGAGTTAGAGTTCGATGTCTAGGTATTCATACTGAAGATAAAGAAGCACTTCCTACAGATGACTTGCTATGGGCGATGGATATGATGCCTACTACAGGTGCATCAGTGTCGCAGTTAGGTCACTCACCTTCTGGACTACTCAAAGGTTCGTGGGTCTTAGGATTCTTTAGAGATGGTAATAACTGTCAAGAACCTGTTGTTATGGGTACCTTTCATGGTTATCCATTGGAGAGACCTAACACTGACTTAGGGTTCTGTGACCCAACAGGAACACATCCAGTAGAAATAGAAGAACCAGATACATCTCGTTTAGCGAGAAGTGATAAGAAATCAAAATTATATATCAAGAAAAATGATATTCTCAATGCACATCCTGCACACCCTATCGCAAATAGTGGTAGTACATGGAATGTAAAATCTAACCCATATAATGCAAGATACCCATATAACAAAGTACAGCAAACTGAAAGCGGACATGTAATAGAGATTGATGATACTCCTAACGCAGAACGTATTAACATTCAGCATATGAGTGGGTCTTTCATCGAAATGCATCCTAATGGCGATATAAGAATGAGAACTCAAGATAGTGAGGTTTTAGTTGAGGGTGGAGAGAATGTTCATGTAAAAGGTGATGTGAATTTAGTTATTGATTCCAACTGTTCAACTTATATCAAAGGCGATTGGAATATTCAAGTAGATGGTAACGTAGTAGAAAAGATTAAAGGTAATCAGACAACCACTGTTACAGGTAACATAGATATAGATGGTAAGAGAATTGACTTAAACTAGGGAGATAAATAGTTATGGCAAAGACAGTAAGACAGACAACGGCGATACATGAGAGAACATATAAAGGTACTTCTATAGGAAGAAAACCTATAACATCTACAATGAACAAACATAAACGTAGAAGTTGGAAAAAGTATGTAGGACAAGGTAGATAGATGACAGGTATCTTTTGTGTGTTAATAAATGGTGTTGTTCATACATATAAAAAGTATGATGATATACCAGGCACATTTGATAATCTAATTAGATTTGAACCTGACTATCCTGAACCACCACATACTGAAGAGCAACATGACTTAATGGCAACATTTAACGATAAGTTGCGAGAACTAATGAGGAGAGAGACACATGCCAGCGGCAACTAGAATTGGTGATGCAGACGTACCTCATTGTTCACCTATGACAAGAAAAGATGGGTCTCCAAATGTATTTGTAAATAATATTGCATGGTCAAGGCAAGGTGATAATAACACAGGACATTTGCTTCCTGGTGCGCCCTGCCCATCTCATTCAGCACCAATAGCATCTGGTTCATCTACTGTTAAAGTAAATACAAAAGGTGCAGGTAGAGTAGGTGATGCGATAAGTGCATGTACATCTGTCTCGGCAGGTTCATCTAATGTATTTGCTGGTGGATAAAAGGTATAAATACTAGTATGGCAACGATAGTAAGACAAACCGCAGATTTTTCAGACCTAGACTTTAACTTTACTAAGTTGTCTACGACTAAAGATGTGGCGAAAAAAACTGATGTTGAAGCAGTAAAGCAATCTATTAAAGCATTACTGCAAACAAAATATTTTGAAAGACCTTTTCAACCTTTCTTAGGTACTGCACTTGCCGATTTGCTTTTTGAAAATGATACGATGATGACTAGAAGACTTATTGAAAAGTCTATTGAAGAAGTCATAACTCTTCACGAACCAAGAGCAAAAATTACATCTGTAGATGTTGTATCGAATGCAGACAATAATGAATATCAAGTGAGATTATATTTTTATGTAGTTAATCAGACACAACAAGAGGTATTTGAGACCTACTTGACAAGGACACGATAATGGCACAAACAACAAACAGATTACGAGTTACAGAATTAGACTTTGATGAAATCAAAACTAATCTTAAAACATACTTAAAGTCGCAAAGCGAATTTGCAGACTATGACTTTGAAGGTTCAGCAATGAACACTCTTGTAGATTTATTGTCATATAATACACACTACAATGCAGTCTACGCAAACATGGTATCAAACGAAATGTTTCTTGATAGTGCCGTCAAGAGAGATAGCGTTGTGTCTCTTGCTAAACATTTAGGTTATACTCCTAGGTCTTCAACTTCTTCATCTGCAAGAGTTAATATAACAATCAATTCACCTACTGGCAATCCTAGTAGTCTGACTATGAGTAAAGGTACTGTCTTTAGAAGCAGAGTGAACGGTGTCAACTATCAGTTTGTAACTACTTCAGATGTAACTATTATTCCTACAGAAGGTGTTTACACTTTTACTAACATTGATATCAAAGAAGGAACACTGTTAAAATCTCTATTTACAAAAGATAGTGGTTTAGCATCTCAGAGATTTATTCTAGATAATGAAAATATTGACACTAGTACTATTAAAATTAGAGTTCAAAGCAGTGCCGTAGATTTATCTCAAAGGTCTTATACGAAAGCAGAAAATATACTAGACATTAAAGCAGACAGTGAAGTATACTTTTTGAATGTTGTAGAAAATGGCGCAACAGAAATTAGTTTTGGTGATGGTGTCTTAGGTAAAGCACTATTAGATGGCAATATTATAATTGCAGAATATATTGTATGTAATGAAGAACTGTCAAATGGTGCTGATACATTTACCTTACAGTCTGCAGTTGGTGGTTCTACGAATGCTACTATAACTACAGTTATTAAATCTGAAAATGGTTCTGCGCGAGAGTCCACTAGAAGTATCAAGTTCAATGCACCTAAGTCATACTCTGCACAAAACAGAGCGGTGACTGCAGAAGATTATAAAGTTGTTCTACCTAAACTATACAACAACATTGACGCAATGCAAGTGTGGGGCGGTGAAGATAACGATCCACCAATTTATGGAAAAGTATTTATTTCTATAAAACCTAAAACTGGTTCTAGTCTAACAACATCAACAAAAGACACTATTAAGAATACTGTGCTTGCTGGTAAGAACATGGTTTCGATAACACCTGAAATTATTGATCCTGTATACATCTGTATTGTTCCTACTATTAACGTATATTGGAATCCAAATATCACTTCAAGCACATATACAGATATTTCATCACAAGTAAGACAAACTGTTGTCAATTATAAAAACACAGACCTTAAAACTTTTGATAGTGTTTTCAGATATTCTAAATTTGTAAATTTAATTGATTTGTCTGATCCTGGTATTGTTTCCAATATTACTACACTTAGATGTGAAAGACACTTTGATGCTATTCTAAATCAAGAAAGTAAATATACAATCAATTTTTATAACCCACTATTCACACAGGGTGCCGGTGCACCCACCAACTTGTCTTCTACTGGTTTTAATATTGCTGGTAGGGCGCAGACAATTTATCTAGACGATGATGGCGCTGGTAATATTCGTTCGTATTTTCTAGAAGAAGGTTCATCAACTAAAGTTTATGTTAATAATACTCAAGGTGCTATTGACTATGCAACAGGTAAAATGATTATTGACCAGTTGAATATCACAGGAACAGTTCTAGATGCTAACGCAGTTGAGTTATATGTAACACTAAACTCTAATGACATTGTGAGTGTGCGTAATGTTCTTCTAATGATAAATGAAGATGATATTGTTGTCAATACTATTATTGATAAAGTCGCCACAGGCGAATCCTCTGCAGGTACAGAGTATCAAACATCATCAAGTAACGAATTAAGTAGAACAGGAGGATCAGGGATCGCAGGAGCATCATCTACCATTTCAGTAAATGGAAGTGGAAGTAGTTCAAGCGGATCATCAGGCAGTAGCGGCAGTAGCGGAAGTTCATACTAATGGCATTTAATATAAGCGATGACTTAATTAAAGGTAAAATAAACTCTGTAGTTTCAGACCAACTACCTGAGTTTGTCAAATCAGACCATCCAACATTTGTTGCTTTCATGGAAGCGTACTATGAGTGGTTAGAAAATCATGGTGGCGCGGTTGAGACAACAAGAAATGCTAAAATATATAATGACATTGATTTAACTGTAGACACATTTGTAACATACTTCAAACAAAATTATCTAGTAGATTTACCTGATGCTATTATTAATGATAAGAGAACACTACTTAAACACATCAAAGAATTTTATCAAGCAAAAGGTACAGACAAAGCACTAATTCTTTTATTCAGAATGCTCTTTAATGAAGAGGTTTCTGTTTACTATCCAAAGAATGATATGTTGCGTGTATCTGGTGGTCAGTTTACATCTGATATCATTATGAGTTTGAAAAATGTAACAGGACCCTTTACAGAAATGGTTGGCAAACAAGTTGTTCAAGCAAATCAACCATTACAACCTGGTATCAATCGTGCAACCGCACTTATCGAAAACTTTGTTGGAGAGCAAGTAGGTTCAAACTTTATCTATCAATTAACATTTACTGAAAATTCTATATCTGGAACATTCATAAATGGACAAACTGTTACCATTGCAGGTGATACAGGAACTATAACAGGTGTTGTTGACAGCATCATCACCGGAAGTGTAGTTACTAACGATGGAACTTATTACAATGGTGGAGACGCACTTGTAACAAAAAATCTAACACCCGAAATTCAACTAGAAGATGGCAGTGGTAATATCAAAACAGAAACTGGTGATTTCATTGTAACCGAAGATATTGGTGATGCCGCACAGTTCGATTTAACAACTATAGGACGTGGTGGTATTGATGGATATGTTATTCAACAAAAAGGTAAAGGTTATGCCATAGGTGAGACATTAACATATGCGAATACAAATTTAGGTGCAAACTCTTCTGCAATAGTTCATAGAATTGAAGGTAGATTACTTAATGAAGCATCTGGTGATGGTCTTTTATTAGAAAACGGTCATAATATTCTTGCTGGTGATGTTGATGAAATCATCAAAGAAGATGGAGATAACATACTATTAGAGACTGGTAATAAAATTGTTCCAGAACAATCTGATTTTGCTGGTGCAATACACGAACTTCTTATTGTAAATGAAGGTGTTAATTATACTGCACTACCTACTGTTACTGTTAATACTACTGCTGGTACGGGAGCAGAGATTTATGCTACATCAAACACCATTGGTAGAATAACTGGAGTTTCTAGAACAAATCTAGGTTCTGGTTATCTACGACCACCGCAAGTTATTGCTCCAAACAATCTGATTTTGAAAGATGTTGTTGGAACATTTTCCGCAGGTGAAACCGTTACCACTCAAAATTACGAATTATTAAAAGAAGATGGTAGTAACATTGTTTTAGAAACTGGAGATAAACTGATAAGCGAAAAGACTTCAGGACATAGTGGGTCACTATTATCAATAGATACTTCTAGACAACTGTATAAACTTAAAGTAGATACCTATAAAGATACATTTGCCGCTCCTAGAGATAGAAGCAGAATTACTGGTGCAATATCTGGTGCGACAGCAACAGTTCATCAGTGTGATGTTTCTATTGTTTCGCCTACTGTAGGAACAGTTTCAACGAGTGAAGGTGTTCTCTTTGGTGCTGATGGTCGTCTATCAGAAAGTTCTAAGAAGATACAAGATAGTTTCTATTATCAAGACTTCTCATATGTTGTTAAAGTTGGTAACTCTATCAACGTCTGGCGTGATGCAGTAAAACGTATTCTTCATCCTGTGGGTCTTGCATTATTTGGTGAAGTAAGTGTCTCTACATCTGTTTCTGCTAGAGCATGGGGTGGTTCTGAATTCAGACTTAATGCGACTAATCCAAGATTTAAGCAACTACAACTTCTTATTTTACAAACACTGCAAGCAACACCTGTTGCTCGTATGCAGAAAATTGAACTTGAACTATTCAGCGAACTAGTATACAGTGGAATGTTCCCAACCACACTTCAATTAGAAGATGGCGGTAGAATACTCATGGAGAATTCTAGTGAAGTTCAAACAAATGAAGGTGCAAATTATCTAAGAGCGGAAGATAGTACTGTTGGAGACACTGAGGGTGGTATATATCCTACTTTACAGTTCCCATCATTCCCTACACCTATTGCAAATATAAATGCTACGATGCAAGTATTGAAAGAAATTACGCTGTTCTTGAGAGAAACACAAGTCGCGTTTGAAGAAAGTGCAATTATTCCTACTTCACCTAACAATCCGACATTGGGTGGTAATCAACATGGTAAAACTAAACAAACACCAGACCCTATGATTATCATACAAACATTTGAAGCATATATGAATGATTTGACTATGAATGTCACAGTCAAAAGAGAAATTGAAATAATGAAAGAATTAGCGATGGTTGCTAGAAGCGTTCAAGACGTAGTGCATCTATTATTACCTACTATAACTTCAACGGATAAGTTGACTGCAATAGCAACATCGAAACTACATCTCATTGCATCTCTAGGATTAGAAGACGCAATGTTACACGAATCCTATGGTTCAGCGAAACTAGGATCAAACGGTTATTCACTTGACCGTTTCAAGTTTTTGTTCCCACCTTACTCGGCAGGAACGAGAGAAATCGACCGTGGTGGTCGTATATATAGAGGGACGTACAACAGTGCGAAACTTACTGCAAATTATTCTGGTGGTAACACCAGCAATGATACTTATTGGGACACTTATGCAAATACTCAAGTTAAACATCTCAATGAGGCAATTAACAGTGTAGATGACTTAGTAAACTATCCAGGAAGAAAACAATCATTAGTATTTGATAGTGAAATCTTCCTGCGAAGCAGTTAAAAAGTCTTATAAATAATGTAATATACTTATAAAGAGAGGATAAAATGGCCGCAATCATTACAAATAAGTTCCGAATTCACAATGCAGAGCAATACATTGAAGCATTCAGTGAATCCGCCGGAACAAATATTTACTTATTCATTGGTCGTCCGCAAGGTTGGACCGATGACACATCCCCTCCTACTCCTGCTGATAACACAGACACGGAATTTAACGCTTATGATGACATGGTCGCCATGAAGCGTGTAACCGCATCTGATGTAACTCATGCCGTTGTAAGGAGAGATTGGACTTCAGGAACCACATACGATGAGTATGCACATGACTATTCTGCTAGTAATACAGCGAATTCAGGTGCTACATCTTTGTATGCCGCAACATTCTATGTTGTAACTGAAGACTACAACGTATACAAAGTTATTTCAAATAACGGAAATACAGCATCAACAGTTAAACCAACAGGCACTTCAACTGGTTATGTAACAACTGCAGATGGGTACATTTGGAAATATATGTACACTATCTCTGCTTCTGATGCATTGAAGTTCTTGTCAACCGACTTTATGCCAGTTAAATATATAACTTCTGATCCAGGTGCAGGACAACCAGGCAAAGAACAATTCGATACTGCCGCTGCCGCGACAGATGGTGAGATTAAACTTATCAAAATTACGAATGCTGGTTCTGGTTATTCATCTGCACCTACTGTAACTATTACAGGCGATGGTACAGGAGCAACTGCAACTGCAACTGTTGGTGGTGGTAATATTACCGCAGTGACAATTACTGGTGCTGGAACTGGTTACACCCAAGCAACGATTGCCATCACAGGTGGTGGAGGTTCTTCTGGTGCAATGAAAGCAATCATCTCACCTAAAGGTGGTCACTCTTCTGAAGCAGTAACAGAACTTGGTGGATTTTATGTAATGAACAACGTAAGACTTGAGTACAATGATGGTTCTGGAGACTTCCCAGTTTCTAATGACTATCGTAGAATTGGTCTTGTTCGTGATCCTTACAACTTTGGTACAACTACAGTTGCTTCAGATACTACTAGAACTGCAACTAAGTCAGTTGTATTTCAAGTCTCTGGTCTAAGTGGAACATTTTCTGTAGACGAAGTACTCACTGGAGGTACATCAAGTGCTTCTGCTAGAGTAATTGACTGGAATGCTTCAACAAGAACTCTGCGTTATTATCAAGATATTAACACAGGATTCACAGCATTTCAAGCATCTGAAACTGTGACTGGCGGAACATCATCCGCTTCTGGTACTGTTTCTTCTTTAGCAAATCCTGAAGTACAACCAGACAGTGGTGATATCATGTATCTAGAACATAGACGCCCGATTAATCGTGCATCTGACCAGATTGAAGATATCAAACTTGTCATTGAATTCTAGTCTAAATAGTTACTAGAATTATTAAAAAGGCATATCGGAGCAAAGAATGGCAGTTATAGATTTTAATGTAGACCCTTATTATGATGACTTTGAAGGCACTGGCGGTGCTAAAGCGAAGAATTTTCATCGTGTACTCTTTCGACCTGGATTTCCAGTTCAGGCGAGAGAGTTAACCCAACTTCAATCGATTTTACAAAATCAGGTTGAGAAACATGGTCGCCATGTTTTCAAGGAAGGTTCGATGGTTATTCCTGGCGATATCGCCTTTGACTTTGAATATGACTTCATTAAACTACAATCAACATTCAATGCTCAGAACGTAGAAAGTTATAGAGCAGATTTTGTAAACAAGATTATCACAGGTTCAGAGACAGGTGTTAAAGCGAAAGTTATTGGAACTTTAGCGGCCACCTCTACTACTCCTTTAACTCTGTATATTAAATATGAAGATAGCGGAACTGATGGGTCAACCAACAGATATGCTATTGGTGAGAATGTCACAACTTTGAATGCAGATAATACTGTTGCTAAAAATCCTGATATGACTGCCGACCAGACTACCGAACTAACAGCATCACTACTAACAACTGGTACTGTTATGTCCACACAACCTGAAGGAACTCCCGATATTGACTTCTTTGACCCTGCGGTAATGACTGCCGCAGGGAATAGCGATACAGTTGGTCGTGGTTCTGCAATTCAAATTCAAGCAGGTGTTTATTTTATTAATGGATTCTTTGTTGATAATGCCGCGCAATCAATTCTTCTTGAACCTTATCACAACTATCCATCTTATCGTATCGGGTTTCAAGTAACACAAACTACTGTAACACCTGAAGAAGATGCTACACTTAAAGATAATGCACAGGGAGCATCAAACTTTGCCGCTCCTGGATCGCATCGATATAAGATTACTCTTACACTAATAAAGAAAGCAATTACCGCAACTGATGATGTAAACTTTGTAGAACTTGCAAGATGTGAGAATGGTCAGATTTCTAAGCATGTTGAGAAAGCAAACTACAACTTCTTACAAGAAGAGTTTGCTCGTAGAACATATGATGAAAGTGGTGACTATGAAGTAAAACCATTTAGACTTGATATTCGCGAACACTTAAATACTGGTACTAACAGAGGTGTATGGCCAACATCAGAACAAGGGTCACTTGATAAACTTGCTCTTGGTATTGAACCTGGCAAAGCATATGTTCAAGGTTATGAATTAGAAAGTAGAATTACAAAGTTTCTTAATGTACCTAAACCAAGAACATTCAACTCTGTAGTTGATACACCAATTCAAACACCTGTTGGCAACTTTGTTTTAGTAGACACTCTAAAGGGTGTTGCTGATATTGGTGATTTTGCAGAAGTATTCGTCTATGACGATTTTGTAGGTGGAAGTCCTGCAGTAATTGGTAGTGCAAATCTTAGAGGTATTCAACTCCACGATGGTGACTATACAGGAACCATCGATGATGTAAAATATAAACTCGGTATCTTTGATGTTCAAATGAATGATGGTAAAGAGTTTTCAAGAGATGCAAGAGCATTTGGTGATAGTTCAACGCCATCTAATTCCACATTCGAATGTAACATTGTACCTAAACTAGTGACGCTATCTGGTACTGCAACAGTTGCTACTGGCGCCCCTACTGTAACTGGTGTTGGTACTGCATTGAACTCTCAAGTTCGCGCAGGAGATTTCTTATATCTCACAACTACAACTGGAGATGTTAGAATTGGTGAAGTTTCTAGTGTAACAAATAACTTAGCATTAGCACTAACGGCCAATGGTCTTGTCGCTGTAGCAGGTGGTACTCTCAAGCGTTTCTCTGCAGAAATTCTAAGACCAGACCAAAAAATTCTAGTGTACCCATCCGGATACTTCAGAATGAGAAAAATTCGTGGTAGTGATCCGAATAATGTTGATAGTATATTGTCATCGACATATACAGTAAGAAGACATTTCGACATACCATATAATATTGCCGCAGGTGCCGCGCAGTTTACTGTGCCTGATAAAGAATCCTTTGCTTCATCAAGTAACTTGCAGAACTATATTGCAGTACTAACCGCTACCGGAACTGGTACCGCTCTTGCAAATGCAGATGTTGGTGCAATCATACCTCTTGTAGCAGGTGATTTAGCAGTATCATCAGATGGCAGAACATTAACGATTTCTAATCTTTTAGGTAAAACACTACCATCTGGTGCTAATCCAACAAATGGTAACGCAGTTGAAATCATTGCTTCAGTTGTAAAATCTAATACTGCCGCTGTTGAGAAAAGTAAAGCACTACAACCAAATCACGCAGTTACTATTACAACTCAAGGTGCCGCGCAAAACACAGATGTAACCCTCGGTAAAGCAGACGGTTACGCATTGAAGTCTGTCAAAATGGCACCAGACTTTTCAACTACTGCAACATCAAGTATGCAAGATATTACTGATAGATATACTTTTGATAATGGTCAAAGAGATGCATTCTATGACTTAGCAAGAATTACACTTAAACCAGGTCGTCCTGCACCTACAGGTCAACTATTAGTAACTTTTGACTACTTTACACACTCTGGTGGAGATTACTTCTCAGTAGACAGTTATGATGGTGTTGTGAACTATGAAAACATTCCAACGTATACATCACCAGATGGCGATGGTAACACATATGATTTACGAGATACCTTAGACTTCAGACCTAGAGTACAAGACACTGGTGGTTCATTCACTGGTAGTGGAGGTTCCACATCAGAACTACCAATGGTAGGCGCAAACTTTGAAGGAGACTTCTCATACTTCTTAGGACGTATCGATAAGATTGCAATGAACTTTGATGGTAAATTTGTAAGAATACCTGGAGTTCCAGATATTCAACCTAGACCACCACTCGACCTTGGTAAAGCAATGACACTATTTGAAGTGGCATATAAACCATATGTTGTCGATACTAGTGAAGTTGTAGCGAGAAAAATTAAAAACAAACGCTATACAATGCGTGACATTGGTAAACTAGAAACAAGAATTTCAAATCTTGAGGAAGTCAGTTCACTCAACTTGCTTGAAAAAGCAACCACAGATTTATTAGTATTAGATGCTGAAGGCAACCCAAGACTGAAGAATGGTTTCATTGTAGATAACTTCAAAGGTCATGGTATTGGTAATGTCGGATCACCTGATTATCGTGTCGCTATTGACATGAAAAGAAAAATAGCACGACCAATGGCACATACAGAAATTGTGAAGATGGTTGAGGCAAATAGTACTGATTTGCAAAGAACTGCCGCAAACTATAAGAAACATAGAGATGGTATCGTTACACTAAATTATAGTGAATTGCCATTCATTCAAAACCCATATGCTTCAGATAGTATGGAAGTTAATGCATATAAAGTTTCTCCTTTTACTGGAGAGATAGTACTAACTCCTGCATCTGATGACTGGAAAGATACAACTCGTAGACCCGACCTTGTAGTTGTCGATGATAACAACTTTGATGCAATTCAATTCTTAGCAGATGAGATTGGCGTTGAAGGCACAGTTTGGGAATCATGGCAAGACAATTGGTTTGGTGAACAAGTCTTCACTGGTGAACGAGTAATTGGTGGTGGTCAATCGGGCGGATGGAATGGTAACATTCTACAGCAAGTAGGCACACAGCAAGTTGGCCAAGTTCGTGATGGTGTTGAAACAAAACTTATGAATTCATCTGTTGATAAAGCAATGGGTGATAGAATTGTAGATATGTCTATGATTCCATATATGCGTGAGATACCTGTTCACGTTTATATTAGTAACATGAAACCTAGAAGTAAGATTAATGGATTCTTTGATAATGTCAACGTAAATGCATATGTTAAACCAGATGATAAATTCACCGTAACGTCTACTAACAGAACAGACTTTCAATTTGATCCGTTACAAGACCCTGGAGTTGAATTCGATACTGATGATGCTCGTTACTTTGGTACATTTGATAATCCAGATTCCGATATTGCATATCCCGCACTTGCATTTTCACTTGGTGATGTTGTAAGAAATCAAGTACACACACCAACATCAGTTAGCAATGTAGTACAAGTTGGTAATGTTGTTACTGTTACAGTATCAAGTACAAATGGTATTTCGATTGGACATGTAGTAAGTTTTGCAAGTATCGTAGGTTCAGTAGAACTTAATGAGGGTAAATACCGAGTTGAAAGTGTAACAGCACCTGGAACACTTACAATCGTACAGAACGATGCAACTGGTTCACCTATTGGCACAATCACCTCATACACATCTGGTGGTACTATAACTAGACTTCAAGCATCTGGTATAGTAAGTTTTGCTGGTCACTTAAACACAGAGACAACAGATAATCTTCCTCACACATTCCATGTTTCAAACATTAAGAATGGATTTGCGATTGATGACCAACTTACAGGAACAATAGACAACGCATTGGGTGCGAAGAACTTGTGTACTATCACAGGTATAAACAATGTAACAAGTAATACATCAACTGACGTATATAAAAACTTAAAGCAATTCGGTAATGATAATATTACTGACAATGAAGGTACATATACTGGTGTGTTTGTTATACCTAACACAGATACAGTGAAGTTTAGAACTGGTGATAGAACTTTAAGATTTATTGATAATAACACAAACAACATTGAAATTGGTGTTCATACAACTAAAGCAGAGAAGATATTTCATGCTACTGGTATCAATGAAACTAGAGAAGAAACAATTCTATCTCTTAGACAAGCAGAATTTGTTCGTGACCGTATAAACGAAGAGCGAGAAGTATCTAGAAATATTACTGGTTCAACTCGTTTCCAAAGAACTTCAAGAGTTCAACCACCCCCATCTTCAGATGGTGGAGATGGTGGCGATGGAGGCGGTGGCGGCGCAGGTAGTGGTTGCGGTCAACATGATCCATTAGCACAGACTTTTCATGTCAATGAAGCAAAAGATGGTGCTATGATTACTAAAGTTGACTTGTATTTCAACGAAGCAGGCACAAGACCAATTCTAATTCAGATGGTTAATACGAAAGATGGTTTCCCAGCAGAGAAAATCATTCAGCAAAAGACTATTGAAGTTGCAGATGTGAAAGTATCTACAGATGCATCTGTTGCAACAACTGTTGTGTTTGATAGTCCAATCTTCTTAGCACAAGATAACACTTACGCAATCTTGATTAAAGTTGACCAACCTGGATGTAAAGTATTCTTCTCTGATATTGGGCAGAATAATCTTGGCGATAATAGAACTATTTCTAAAAATCCATTAACTGGAACAATGTTCTTGTCTCAGAATGGTAGCACATGGACACCTCATCAGACTAGAGATATTAAGATGACTATGTATCGTGCATCATTCACCGGTCAAGTTGCAGTAATGGACTTTAAGAATGTAAGAAATGGATTTGGCGTCTTAAATAATAATCCATTTGAGACTGCAGTAAACACAAATAAAGTTCGTGTCACACAGAGAAATCATGGACTAGCAGTCAACGACAAAGTAACAATCGCTAATGTCGCTTCTGGATTCTATGGAGCAAACTCAACTACAAATGGCATACCTCATACAGAGTTTAATAAGCAACATACTGTTGTAGCACCTGTAACAAATGACACTTACGTTATTGAAGTTGATGCATCTAATGTTGTAAATGGCATTGCTGGACTATCAAGTGATACTGTGGGGGGTGCGAATATTCAAGCAACTAGAAACTTTATTGCTGACCTTATTCAACCTACACTTACAAATATTCGTTTTGCACAATCATCTTTGACATATGATATGAATGTTCAGAACCAAGCAGGTGGCAACTTTACTGGATATCAACCAGTAGGTGAAAATGTTAATCAGATATATGATACACCTAAGATTATTAATTCTAAAGAAAATGAGACTGCAACAGTTGGATATTCTGCACAAATTAGAGCAACATTTAACACATTGAATGATTTTGTATCACCGATGATTGATGCTCAACGTGTATCTCTATGTTGTATCTCAAATAGAATTGATAGTAGAATTGAGACAGATATTAATCTAAGTACACATGATGATAGAACTGCAGTCGCCGCAAACACAACTGTTGGATTTGACACTAGTGGTATCATAACCACAACAAACACTGCGGCAAAAGCATTGTTTGACACACTAGATATTGGTAAGTATATCACTGTAACTGGTGCCGCAAATGCTACAAACAATCAAAAGTATTTGATTAGTAATTATAAGAATGATGGTACAACCGCAACTATTACTGTAACACCGGCACCTGGTGTCACAGAAACCGCATCAAATGCAGTTACAATCGTACAGCATGAGAAGTATTTGAGTGATATTGCACCAACAGGCGCAAGCAATCTAGCAAACTATGTGACTAGAAGATTTACTTTAGCAAATCCATCTACAGCGATTAAGATTTTGTATGAAGCAAATAGACCTACATCTTGTACTATTGATGTTTACTACAAAAGAATTACAGATGGTTCTGAACAGAAGTTCGAAACTATTCCTTGGGCATATCTAGCAACCGAAGTTGGAGATAGTCCAGATGGTGAACCAACTGTGTTTAGAGAGAGAACACACTTAGTTGATGGTCTAGCAGATTTTTCTGCAGTCGCAGTTAAGATTGTTATGAAATCAACAAACACATCGTTTGTACCTAAGATTAAGAATTTAAGAGTTATAGCACTGGCATTGTAATATGAGCAAACACATTAGAATTGAAGGACATAGCAACTTATATAGAGAACGAAGCAGTAAAGGTGTTGTCAATACTAATGCTGTTGAATATCAAAAATATATGGCAGTTCAACTTGCTAAAAAGTCTGAAAAAATAAAAATGCAGACTATGTGTGATGAGATAAATATACTTAAAGATGAGATGCGAGAAATAAAAACTATGTTAATAAGAGTATTGGAGAAGTAGTATGGCAGTTACACAAGTATTAGGAACAGATAGTATTGACACTTGGAGAAGTAAGACGAACACAATCTCTACTGCTTTAGGTGATCCTGCCGCACTTACAACTACAGCGCAGAACGTAGTGGGCGGTATCAATGAATTAGACAATGAACAGGGTGATTTATCAACATTAAGTACTTCAGCAAAAAATAATTTAGTTGCGGCAGTAAATGAAATTAAAACAGACTTGGACAATACAACATCGGCAACTGCATTAAGTAGACCGGTATTGATTGCTTTTGCATAATGGCAGTTATTAGTTTTGATAGATTAATAAGTTTCAAAGATTGGTTCACTAGAACTAATACACTAGGAACATCGACTGGTGATACAAGTGGTATTAACGGTGACTTAGGTAGTAATCTTGTTAATGCTGTTAATGTAGTAAGAACAGACTTAGGTGATGTATCAGCATTGAATACTACTAATTCAGTAAGTAATTTTGTTGATGGTGCGAATGATGTATCAAATGATATTGGTAGATTTCGTATTAATGAGGGTGAACCTCAAGCATATGATATGCATCCAATAGCAGTTTTCGGTAGTGATACCGATTTTGATGCCCATGGTATGGTTGAATAAATAGTAGAAAATAGAGGAACAAAATGGCAAACGATTTTCAAAATAGCATAGCGAGTGGAGTAGGATCATCTAGAGTTGATTTATACACAACTCCGTCTGCTACTGGTAAACGTAGTATGATTATTGGTCTTGAACTTGCGAATGTTACTGCCTCCGCTATCACAGTTGATGTTGAATTATATGACAATTCTGCAACAGCATATGTAGTTATCGGAAATGACATATCTATTCCAGCAAACTCAACGCTGTCTTTTATTAGTGGACAGAAAATCGTTCTTGCTGAAAGCGATAAGTTAGCAGTAACAAGTAGCGCATCTTCATCACTAAATGTGGTGGCAAGTATTCTAGAGGATATTTAAGTATGGCAAAATATGTAGGCGCACAACCGCGAGTATCAGGTAATAGATTAGATGGTGGTACAATCACCAACTTTGCATCAACAGGTATTGATGATAATACAACAGCGACTAAAATTACAGTTGCAGATGCATCGTCTACATTTGCTAACAAAATTCTAGCGAGTGTAGATAGTACACATGATATAGGAGCAAGTGGTACAGCATTTGCTAACTTGTATATTGACGATGTTGTAGCAACAACGTCTGTAACTGCTCCTACGATTAATGTTGGTACTGTTTTGCTACCTGACGCAAATGATGGTGCAGATTTAGGATCAACATCTAAAGGTTTCTCAGACTTATATCTTGCAGACAGTGCAGTACTCTATTTTGGTAATGACCAATACGTAACGCTTACACATACTCCTGACGTTGGACTTACACTCAATACTAAACTAACTGTATCTGGAGATTTTGAAGCAAACTCTGGTTCACAGACACAAAATCTTACCGTAACTGGTGGTACACCAATAATAACAATTAAAGATAATAACACAGCGACAACTGCCGCTGATGCAGAGATTGCATTTGTAGATAGTGCGAATACTACACAAGCACAAGTTGGTATTGAAAATAATAAACTAATGCTCATCACTGAAG
>Ga0181400_1000480_pt1 | contig 17159 bp, 14 predicted proteins | sample 23SPOviralmetaG_FD_130129 | JGI IMG/M metagenome (GOLD analysis project Ga0181400, IMG submission 130129) | Marine viral communities from the oligotrophic San Pedro Time Series (SPOT) site, San Pedro Channel, CA, USA - 23 SPOT_SRF_2011-06-22 | ecosystem: Environmental > Aquatic > Marine > Strait...
CTCATCACGAACACGGTCAACCGTATCGGCGACCATGCCATCGAAGTTTTCGTTCTCGATGTCTTCTCGAGATACTCGAGACTGCTGAACCACAGGGTCTTTGCTGAACACGCCCGAAGCGCCACCGAATACACCACCGCCAACTACACCAGCGGCAGCAGCGTTTACATATGCTGAGTACTTGGATTCATCGAACAGGGCTTCTTGGAATGCTCCGGCTAAATCAGAGTAGTTAGATTCGACATACTCCAGAGCGACATTCTGAACGATCTCCTGCATACCCTCAGTGATGCCCTCAACACCAGCTTGCTTGCCCATCTCTTTCAGGGCGCGAGAGTACAAAGGAGTTTTTGCTTGAGCCGCCTCAGCCATTCCCTTGGTTACAGACTCATACTGCCTGCCGGGGAAGATCCTCTTGAGCGCCCTCATAGGAGCGATAGCATCTAGACCACCGCTAGCTATACCTGTGACCAGAGCTACACCGGGAGCTTCTTCACCCTCCTCCTCGAGGATTCTGGTGAACGACTCACCAGCTCCCATGCCTGCACTGGTAGCAAATGCACCGATACCAGCGCCCGTTCTAGCTCGTTTGCTTAGTGCCGCCGCTGCGTAATCGTCAGCCACTCTCTTGCGGAAAGAATCCTGTGCTCGGTCAGTGACACGCTTCTTCGCGAACTCCGCAGCTTGACCCCTGATAGCTGCCTGACCAGCACTTCTAGCGGCAACACCGCCAACACCACCACCAACAACCGCTGTGGCTAATGATGGCAGCGCATTACCTGCGGTGTATGAGACCCAAGAAAGGAGGTCGTCAAAACCATCAATGTCTTCTATACGACCAATGTCTGCTTGGCTCTCAGACGCTTCTCGCATCTGCTCGTTGTAATAGTCCATCCCCGCGTAGAAAAGGTCGTCGTTGCCGAATGCAGAGCCTGCAAGCGCAAGCAGTCCACCGCCCAATGCTTGGGTCTGATCTATACCGGCAGATAAACCTTTGGTGAATTCAAAGCGATCATCTTCTCGCTGGCGAGGAGTGCCAAGGCGGGTACTTGGAGAGCCGCTATCCAGATAAAACGCCACTAACGAGGGACTCCATAGGCGGAACGGTAGCCCTCAAGCATCGCTCTCTGCTGTGGGTCTAATGCGTCCTGAGCACCCGCCCTTCTATCCGCTACGGCAGACACGGAGGCTCTGTTTCGCAGCCCGTTTCTCCAGAGCTGGTAAGCTTTCTTATCCGCTATTCTGGCGCTTCCATCCTCAGCGTCAAAAAACGAATTCAGCTCTAGCGTTTGCTGCAAACTTAACTCTTGCCCACCGTTATCAACTCTCTTAACAGTCTTGTACTCGTCGGTATCTCTGATGCTGCGGACTAAATTCTCAACCCGAATATCCTTCCCTGTGGTATCGGTCCTACCAAATAATACTGATTGTTCTGCCACTCGCTCTAGCAGCTCCCCATCATTTAGCAGGTTGTTGAAGGTGACACCGTACTGACTCATCATGTCCCCACGCCCGTCATCTTCGACGCTTTGCCTCAGAGCCAACTTGTAGGCATCTTTCTTAGCTTTAATCTCAGCGGGAGATCCAACGCTTTGAGAGACTGCCGATACAAGATCTCGGTAGTAGGGCTTCATCTCCTGCAAATAAGTCATGTGCCCCTGATAACCGTTCATCAGATCTTCTAGAGAGAACTCGACCTGTTGACCGGAGATGCCTCTCTTATCGGTCATAGGCGCTTGATATATCGCCTGCCTGCCTTCGCTGTTTTGTATGGTTACCAACACATTGCCTGAGAACTTCACACCACCAGCGGTGTTAGCTGATCCTTCAGATCCATCAGTAGCAACGGTTTGCAGGTCAGTGACCTTGCGGCTAACGATTCTCCAGTCACCACCCCTGTAAGCTTCAGGAGCGTACTGCGCGTCTTCGTTTATAACCTGACCGGATTGCGTTGAATTTTTTACAAGCAAGTTCACAGCATCAAGAACGTGCTGCTCATTAAACTGTTGACCAGTGGCTATGTTTTGCAATGCGGTGCCAAGATTGCGGTTTATAGAATCAACCGCAGGATCGCCTGCGATAGCGAAATCCATAGGTGTGCCAAATACGGTCTCGTATTCTTTGGCAATACGCGCTACAACCCTTTGGTCGCTGAGATCTACTTCTCCAGTGCGAACACCCGCAAACGTAGATTGCAGGTATTGAGCGGAAAGTCCTTGAGCTGCAATTCTTTCGTCTCGCTCTCTGTCTTTACGAGCAGCCTCATTAATATCATTTTGACCTTCGGCTTTTGCCTGCCGAAAATCCAGCTCACTTTGTCCAAGGTCCAACTGGTTTTGTTTTATCTCACGGTCTAAACCAGAGTTTTCTCTGGCAATACCCTCCATAGTGCGGCGGTATGTTTTTTCATCTCGCCGGTCTTGATCTGCTAACGCTTTATCTTCCGCCCTGTTCTGCTGCGCTAGACGCTGTGTTTCTCGCCGCTCCTTGATATCCAGCTCGCGCAGATCGTTGTATCGCTGGTTGTTCAGACTGTCCTGAACGATACCGAAACCTTTTGAGAACCCGTCAGCAAACCCGCCGTAATTAGTAGCCATGTATCACCTAGTCGAATAGTTTGTTGAGGAGATATGCAACGCCAAGACCGATTGCTACCGGAGCTGCAATCGTTGCGAGAGAACTTATAGCTGAAGGAGCCGCAGTAGCTACAGGGGTTCCAGCCGAAGCGATAGCGGCAGAACCAGCCTCCGTCACTGCCGCAGCACTTTTACCGGCTTCTAATGCCAACAATTCAGCGCCAGCCGCGTCTGCTAGAGCGGTTTTTGCTGCTTCTTGCGTAACGGCGGAAGCAGCTTTCGCTGCCCCTGCCTTCTGCATCCCGTACATAGCGCCGAAACCAGCGCCAGTGCCCAGCGTATTCATCTCTTGCGCTTGCTTGGCTTGATCAATAGCCGCCGCCGTTTGGTTCTCTCTCGCTTCCAACTCGGCGCTTTTTGCCAACCCAGCAGTAGCCATTCTACGGAGACCAGCTCCTCTAGCTAAAAGGGTCATGAGTTACTCCTTGCTCTTTGAGCTACTGCTCCACCAACGCCTGTCAGTAACTGCATGCGCCTATCTGAATCGCGAAGACGGGTATCGTTCAAGCCGCCTACAAGAGCGCCTACAGTGTCCATGCTTGTACCGATCCCGCTGTTACCGTAAATACCTAAACGCTCCATAGAGCGGTTCTGCTGACCCTGAACATTCATTCCAGCACCTAGTACAGCTTCTCTTGTACGCTCAAGATCTCCGGGTAATGCAGTGGTCCCTGTAGGGGTAATCGAGTTGACCAGCTCGTCCTCGACTGGCGCGAACCTGTTCAAATAGTCTTGCGTCTGCGCTCGAATCAAATCTGCATACAGCTTGTCGCCTGGGTTTTGGTCTCGACCCATGCCTGAGTATGCGTAGGGGTCGATTTGTGAGTACGGATTGCCGTAAGTGGATCTAACCGCAGAAGCCGCATCTGGGTTCAACGCCATCATGTAAGCTTGAAAATTCATTACGCCGTCCTATAAGGGTTAGCCCCGTAACCAGCCGCCATACCGACACCAGTACCAGCAAGGTTTTGCAGGCTACTAGATCTAGCGAAGTCATCTTTAGCTGACTCTCTTATTCGGTCTGAAGCCGCGCTGGCTACATCCATCTGACCTTGGAACGCCTCTGTTTGAAGCCCTTGACCCATCTTCACAATGTTCTGAAGACCCGCGAAGCCCATGTCAGTGTTGGATATTCCGCGATCAGCGCCAGCTAATCCCATACCTCTAGCCTTAGCTCCACGCAGAGCTTCTGACTCCGACTGGAAAGCGCCAGATGTTGGGTCGAATCCACGATTAAATGCAGCCGCTTGCATGTCTTGAATTGCTGGCTCGTATTGAGCTGCGGCTTGATTCATTCCAGCAGCAATAGAACTGTCGTAATTTGCATCGCTGAATTGATTCTGGACCGTGTCCATGAACTGGTTCTCTAGACCAACAAAGGTGTTGCCGTATCTTCGGAGCATGGTCGCCGCCTGTTGCGACAAAGCTAACCTCGACTCCATTTCTTTAGGCTTATCGCCACCGCCTCCGCACATATCAAACCTCTTTCTTCATTACCGATCCGACTTCTCTGTAACCGATACGCTTGATCAACTGCTCGTATCCGGGTCCAGCGATACCAGATGTGATACCAATACAAATTTCATGAGCGCCTTTATCGACAGCCCATGCCTCGAAATCTTTCAGCATCTTGATGGTGGGTTTGATTATTCCCGCTCGTTTTTGCGGGAGAAAAACCATCACCAAGTCCTGTGCAATCTTTTTCGTGGAAAAGAAGTATTCAGTGATGTGACCGAGAAAGAAGCCGACGATCTGCCCCTCGCTTTCGACCACTCTCATAAAGGTGTTGGAGTCTGGATATGTGCCCTCGACCACCCATCTCAACGACTTCTCGTCTGACCAGCCGCATGTGGTGTAAAGACTGTTTTCCTGAAACCAGCGACCTATGAGATTTATATGGTCGAAATCCTCGATAAGAGGCTTCCGCACGATAAATGCCATCACTGCCTTTCCAGCAATCTTCCTTGAGGTTATTGAACGGAGATGTCCGATCCGGGAGGTTCCCGGTCTCCGATTGGATACCAGAAAGGTATCCTTGAAACTACGATTCTAGACCGTTTTATGCTTCCAATGTTACTGAATTATATGCCTTTTTTCACTTTTTATAACGGCGGATCTGGGAACACAACGTCGTCAATACTCGTCACATGAGCGAAGTCTTCAGGCAAATCACGCAGCTCTTGCCGGTACATCTGCCATTCACTGCGCTGCTCTGCGGTAAACGGCGAATCGCTGAGTTGGGTGTAGTCGCTGGAAAGCAAAAGCTCTTGCCTGATAACTTTAAGTTCAGCCATTGCTGCTACCGACTTTTCAGCATCTGCTGGTCCCGGCTTGGCAACCAAAACCCCTTCCAAAAACATTTGTGTTGCGTCATCGGCGACACCCTCAACAACAACCTCTCCATCTCTCGCCTGCAAGGCTAGATCGCCGTCAGCACAACTCCCAGCTCTAAGGATATTTCCTTCGGTGTCATGAACAAAGAATTGCTTCATTTCTTTACCTCGATAATAGCTAAAGAGCGGAGCGTTACAGAGGTAGTGGTTGCAGAAGCTTTTGGGTTGCTACCTAAATTATCTATCGTTACCGTGTAGGTTCGAGTGCCCGTTCCGGTAAAAAAGTCGGTTGCAGAAACAGCCCAAGTTAGCGTACCACCTGATTGCCTTTGCTCTACGATAGTGGTCCCGTTCCTTTTGATTTTCAGCGTAGCTGAGTGACCTCTTCCGCTACTTGGAGCGCCTTGGCATGAAGCTATAATCAATGCGGGTGACCCCACCGATGTGTATGTAACCGTTTGGACCGTTACATCTCCAGAACTGCCCGAAACATTGATTTGTGATGCCGTGTACGCTGAAGACGGGATGGTAACCGCGTTACCCTTTATCTGAAGAGTATCTACACTTAGATCTTTGATACTGATCCTGCCAGCGGCGTTGGTATCAATGGTCTGACCATCCAGATCAATCCTGCTGGTGTTGATCTTTCCGCTGGTTATGACGTTAGCGTCAAGCTCATTGACCTTCAGTACCGCAACGCCTCCAACTATCTGAGAGGTAATCGTCGCGCCGTCAATGTTGAGTCTGGAGGTATTTATTTTTCCCGAAGTGATTTTTTCTGCGTTGATATTGGTGATCTTCGCGTCATCGATGGTGGCGTTACCAATCTTTGCGTTAGTGATCGAGCCGTTTTCAATAAATGCCCCATCCATGTACACGCCACGAGGCACTGAAACACCATTTATCTCTTCATCGGTATTGTTCACCACAACGAAAGGCAACAATCTATTACTGTTTTGAGTCGGGTTGTTGCTCAATTGATTAGGGGCTGTTGGGTCTACAATCGCGAACTTGTCCGCCCTTATGATGAAAGCAGAGGTGGGGGTTGCAGTATTAGATGTGCTGCTAAAACCAAATCCAGAGATATATCCGCGATTGTCAGCTTTAACACTGTACTGTGTGGTTAGCCCGTTAGCCCCAGAAACGATGCTTTGCGTTGTTTCGAGCGACCCCTTGATGCCTCCATTCCCATCGGCACCTTCAACCGTGACCTGCAACGTGTCTATCGAGCTTGCTGAAGCCGATCCATTAGGAAATACCTCTGCCGAGATGTCACTAACCACATCAGCAGACGCTAGTATCAGCGCACGGTTTGGGTTGCCCCTATCCCATATGGCTGACGATAGTTGATCTACGCGGCTGGTTTGTGCTGTGCCGTTGGGGAAAACCTCATTTGTAACAGTGCTCAAATTAGCCGCAGTCGCTAATCGAGCTGTCCCACCAATTGTTCCGTCCACGAACACTTCTGCCGCTAATGAATCGATGGAAGATGCCTGCGATGTCCCATCAGGAAAAACTTCTGTCTTAACGGTATTGAAAGCCTCCGCCGAAGCTAACCGCCCCGTACCGTTACTATTGAAAACCTCAGAAAATAGACCATCAATGCGTGAAGAGGATGCACTTCCAGACCCAAATACTTCGGTATTCAGAGTGCTTAGCGCAGCAGCAGTCGCAAGTCTGGAGGTGCCATCGTTAGAAAACACCTCACTAACTAAGTTGTCGATCCTAGTCGCGGATGCATTGCCCATCCCTACTTCAGTTTCTAAGGCACTCACCGCAGCGGCAACAAAACCCAGACCTGAATTAGGGTCATTTAACGTGGATTCCAAACTGTCGATTCGAGAGGTGGTAGCTGAAGTCGGATTGCTCACAGGCCCGTATATTTCATTTTGGATCAATGAAACCGCACTGGCACTGGCTAACTGGGTATTCCCAGAAGAATCAAAAACTGCGTTTTGTAGCGATGTGACTGACTCACTGATCGTCTTAACAACGCTGGAGTTTGATGGTTCATCTACATCATAAATTTGGGAAACATTGTTAGTGAGCGTGTTCAGTGCAGATGCCGTTGCCAACTTTGAAGTGCCATTGGCATTGAAAACCTCTGTGTTCAGGGAGGTGATGTCACCCTGCAAGGTTGTGACTAGGGAAGGCTGTCCCGCTCCGTTATATATCGCCTCGACTGACTGCGTCACGCCGCTCAGTGCGGTGGTTGAAGCCAGCTTCACCGTCCCGCTACCATCGAAGACAGCGCCATTCAAAGATGTAACGTCGTCCTGAATCGACTTCACAACACTGGCGTTCCCCGGTGTTGCTGAATCGTAGATCGCCACCACGGTGTTGTTGAGCTGCGTCAAAGCTGCTCCGGTGGCTAACTGTAAGTTACCACTACCATCGAAGACCGACGATTTAAGGTTAGTAACATCCCCTTGAATCGTAGTGATTAGAGAGGGGTTGCCGTCACCATTGTAGATTGCGCTGACCTCACTAGAGACGCCAGACAATGCTGAGGTCGTTGCAAGCTTCACAGCTCCCGAACCATCAAAAACAGCGCCTTGTAGCGCCGTGACGTTGGTTTGCAACGAACTGACAGAATTACCCTGAGTGTTGACTGTGCTTGTAAGGGCGCTCAATGCAGAACCAGTAGCAAGGCGAGCCGTCCCGTCTGAATTGAAGACTTCATTTTCCAACGTAGTCACATTAGCGGTTAATGTCGCAATGTCGCCATCGTTCGATGTGACTTGGCTGGTAAGGTTGCTCAGAGCCGTCGTTGTCGCAATCTGCGAGTTACCTGAACTATCGAAGACCACATTTTTCAAAGAGGTGACATCACCGCTCACAGTCGTAAGCGTCCCGTTGATGTTTGTAACCGTGGTGTCCAAAACATTCAGAGCAGATGCCGTAGCAAGTTTAGATGAGCCGTTTGCGTTGAATACCTCAGCATTCAAGGTCGTTATGCTGCTTTCGTTAGCTGCAATTCTTGGGTCTTGCAGACTGACCCAGCTACTCCCGTTCCAGAAGTACGGAGCCATATTGTTGTCGGAGTCATACCACCGAGAATTAGTAGTAATGCTTCCGGTAGGAGCATTTGCCTGAACAAAAACCGTACCGACATTAGCGGTTACATCCTGTATTGAACTTTGCAAGTTGCTGACGTTGGTGTTCAAAGTCCCTAAGCTGGTGTTTATTCCCGTGATACTGCTATTGATTTGTGTAACGGCAGACTCGCTACTGGTTATCCGCGAAAGTAGGTTGGCACCAGAGTATGAACTTGCAAATCCTGTGTAAGTTTCTAGAGAATTTATGGTGCCGGTCAGAGACGGAATCGTCGCAATTGGCGTTGCTAATGATTGCGCTAACTGAGAGCTAGTTATTTGCTCAGTCAGTAACGTCAGAATAAGAGAGATGTCTGGGGCTGTAGTTCCGGGTGTTCCTGACCCGCTATTAAAAGGACCAGAGACTCCGTTTTGATTTACAGCTCTTACCCAATAATATCTAGTAACGCCGCCACCGACAGGATCAGCGTAAACACCAGTAAACCCAGATACTTGCGCGACCATGGTTGCCGCGCTGATGTCATCCGTAGTGTGCCGAAAAACTTCAACATACGAGTGTCCCTCGTAAAGGGACAGATTCCACGTCAGTATGATGTTCTGAAATGCCCCATCCGCCTCAAGGTTTGTGGGTGCAGGCGGCACATCTAGATTGGGGATATCGTCACGAAAAGGAATCAGGTCAGATGATCCCCTGAACAAATTAATCCCCCGCGCAAGAGTTACTATGCCTGTATCCAACAGATCCTTAAAAGTGACGGCGCGGTCTAGCGCATCACCCCGATGACCCAGAAGAACATCTAAATTCTCTTTTACGCCATCAGCAAATCTCTTGTCCTGAGACGACCATCCCGGCGGTACTGTCAGATTGCTTTTACGCGACACCTATTTCCCCTGCCGACTCATACACGCACACCTCATTGACCGCTACAGACCCTTCGATTTGTATCTCAAACTCATGAGATTTATATCCTCCAGGCAGTCGGAATAATGAGCTGCTTGTTACTGACTGCGTATGTTTGAGAGACCCATCCGCAAATAACTTAAAAGTGGGAGCTGGTGAATAAGATTCGCATTCCAGCTTTGCGACACCGGGGTTAATCGGTCTCTGGGTATAAAACTTTTTACTCTTCCACGTCATAGCTAGATTTGCCCCGCCAGCAAACTTCACCACCGACCCGCCAACAACCAAGTACAGCTCATCATTTTCTAAGTCGTTGAATCCTGCTGTCGCGTGGAAATCCAGTTTAACGTATGAGTTCTTTCCGCCTCTCGGATCAAAAATAAAGCCTTTAGATTCAGTGCCGTTAGCGTAGAAACCTAAGTAGTACCCTTCCCAATGGAATCCGATCAGAGATGAAGGCGACAGCTCCTGCCACTGGTCTCTCGACAGAATGCTTTCTGTTGCTACTGATAGACCATTATCCCGCGCCATCACCAAACCATCCGGGCTGGCGTACATAACATACTCGCCCATATCCACTACGCTACGCTTACTAACGCACGATAAAGTGCTGTCAATCTCGATCATCGACATGCTTGACGGGTCTAAGCCTTGAATCAAAGCAGGCTTTTCTTTGGTGAGAACTAACAGCCCAGTATTCAGTGGAGCTAGCGCCACCACATCGCTCTTGATTGTTAATTTATAAGCATCAGGAAACGCATGAGGCTGAAACGCCTCTGAAAAGCAAACGGTTTGACCTGCAAACCCAGCCAAGAACCCATTAGGCATACTGACCAATCCCAACAAAGGGCCATCTTTATGCTCCGCTGACACCTCATCGGGCGGAGCAGTCCACGATGCGGAAGGAATTGCCTCTCCCAGATTAGAATCTGAAACCGTGTCATTAAATGTGTCTGTGGCAAGAGCTACATCGGCTACAAACCGAAACGTCCCGTTAGGGTCCGTGCGGTAAAGCCTCTTCTTCAATAAATTGTGATTGCCGCTTGGGTTACTAGGGAAGTTCACTGTTACGCTTTGGTCTGAGTACACATCCACTAACTGGCTGACTAAAGAGTTTGATGGCGCACCTTCCTCACCGTAATAACTTACATAGGTGAAAACGTAACCCCGTGTGATCGGGGTCTCCGTGTCTCCATTTGAAGTGGTTCCTACGAGCGTTACCGAATCAAACGGATCAGGATCTGGAATGCCCAGCTTGTAATAGGTGCCGTTACCGATAATTGCAGAAGTGCTCATTCTAGGATATCCCGATGAACCACCGATCCCTGTCACATATATGCGCTCATGCTGATCCTCCGCAATAGGGCTTCGGACAATGTCTAGATCCTCATTCGATCCAATCCACGCAGAATCGCTGTACTTGAAAAGCGTTTTTGTCCCTGCGGTAATCGAATAGCTAGCCACGGGAGTGATCGAGGCAGAGCTATTGTCCGCCCAAGGATCTAAACGACCCGAATCCAACCTAGTGTTTATCGCCTCTTGCGCCATATCCTCCGGCAAAAGACGTGCAGATATTCGAGGAGCCTTGCCGGAAAATGTTTGGAGCTTAAACCCTGTCATTTCGATACTCCCTTGATGCGCTCGTAGGATCTAGCGCCACCCAGCCCAAGCATTCCCAAGAGAAGCGGCATCATCACAGATGAGTCAGCCTGTGGAATCGTCACACCAAACCCGGCAGCGATTGGCGAAACGAGAAAGTTGATTGCCATGCCCAATACGGTGACATAGCCAGCTAAGGGTCTCCAGCTCGATTGGAACCAGTTGCCCTTGGCATCGAGCTTCAACACCTCGATTTGTTGCAACACCCGCTCCTGCGAATGTTTCTCCGACATCGTGTTTATCTCATGCGCCAACTTGGCGGCTTGGTCCCGATCCGGAATTACCTTTTCGAGCAAGCCGGTTACGGGTTCTATAAGATCTCCCAAAATTTTCATTGCAGATACCTATATTTCATTACAGCCACGGTCACATCTGTAGCTAAATTAGGATGATATGTACGATCAATCGTAACCTCATAGTTATCAGCAGATCCGACCTTGCTCATGTGATAGTCATATAAGCCAGAATTCTGGTGACAGCTAATTTTGTATCCCGCTAATCCGAGTGTGTCGCGGATGTACTCCTTGGTCTGCGTAATGTACGCGGGGTCATGCAGCCATGCCTTGGAGCCATCGGCATCAGAGCCGTAGAGCGCGTAGACCCAGAGGATGTACTGCTCATCGTCAGGGTTGATTCGACCAGCCGCTAGATGAATTGGATGCCCATCTTTTTCCCAGTAAATGACCTTCGTGTTTGGGAGAGATATGAATTCCTCGTACTCATCGCGCAGCTTCGTCTTTTTCGCATCGTTGTCTGATGGGTTACCGAGATAGCGCCAATCAATCGTCCCAGACTCCATGATCGGCAGGCACTGGTCGAACAGGGTGTCAAAGTTGTAGGGGACAATGTTGCACTCGGTGATCGTATACATCAGCTATTCCTGCCACCATAAAACTGATTCATTGAGATGGTGCCACTTGCCGGTATGCTTGTGTTTACCGTCGTACTGCTGCCAACGGTTCTGCGTCTGATTCGATAATAATAGGTCGTTGGCTCTCCCTTTCCGCCTCCTCCAGAATCGGAGGTAAAAAGAGTGCCTTTTTGATACTCATAACCGCCAGTAGTGTACGTTGTAGCAGAACTTTGGAACCCTGCAACAGTGCTTCCATTCCAGCGTAGAGACACAGTTCCAGCGTTTTCCAAATCAGACCAGTAGTAGGTGCTGATATTGCCTTGATAGCTCGAATAAGAACCCGCGCCGGTACTAATTGTCGTTGGAACATAAGCGCCCCCTCGGTAGTACTCCGACATACTGATTGGATTGCTACCGCCAAACTCGGACTGCACATCTGAAAGTGATATAGCTCCTGTGGTTTGAAGTGGCATCAGCTAGTCCAAAGCGCGTTGCAGACCGCTTGTACGGCGGTGTCTTCGTTTGTAATCACAGTAGGTGTGCTGACCGTGTTGCCATCGCTATCTGTGGTTTCGGTATAGCGATTTAGAATCACCTTGCGGTCAGACGTAATCGGCAGTTCTGCGTCCTCGCTATCGTCAAAAGTCTCTTCATAGAAAACGACCACTAGCCAATCTGGATCGCGTGGATAAGTTTCTATTCGATTCACAATTCTTGTTCGGGTAATCGCCACTACGCTGCTTCCAGTTTAGTTTTCAGTTCGTCCACTTCGTCTTTCAAATCTTTAATCGCTTCAACAAGCAACGCGATGGTGCCGCTGTAATCTAGCGTCAGGTGCTCGTCTACCTCGCTAACCGCCTCTGGCAAAACAAGCTCAACGTCTTGAGCAATTAGCCCTGCGTAGCGCCGGTTGGCATCGTCCATGTCTGTACGGATGTAGGTCTGACCGTGTAGCTGCTGCACCTTGGCAAGTGCGTCGGTGATTGGCTCAAACTGCGCCTTAACCCTGCGGTCAGAGTAGGCGGTGATGTTGCCGGTGGCAGTGAACGATCCGTTATCGTTGAAGGTGTATCTAGTGGTGGTGCCGTCTCGGATGTAGAAGTTGCCAATCCCAGAGTTGAGATCCATGTACATATGCGAGCCGTTGCAGAAGAACTCAACGTCATCGCCGGAGCCAAGGCGCAGGATGTCGTTGTCTGCAAGGTCTATTGCTGTGCGCACGTTTAATGTGCCTGCAATGGTTACCGCACTGTTGTTAACCTCGAGCCGCTCTGTGCCACCAGTTACGACGCGCCACTGGTTTGCAGCGTGGAACTGCATGTAGGTGTCAGTGTCGCCGGTGTGATATATCTGATCGCCTACGTAGGCATCGCCTGACAGGTAGAGGTCTCTGAAGCGTCTATTGGTTCCGCCACTGCTATAGCCAATATCAATACTAGCGTCTACGTTTGCGCCAGTGGTGATGTTGTGCGGCATTACAGCGTTGTTATCTGCGTTAAATTGAATGCCTGTATCGCCGGTTCCAATCGTCAAAGCAGAACTTAAAGTACCAATACTACCTACGGCTGCTCCTGATCGTCGAAATTGTATAATGTCTCCATCATCAGTCATGCGGTTAAAATAACCAGAAATACCACCGCTGCGTGCAATACTTAAATAACCAGAGGCACCAATGGCTGCACCTGAAGTTCCTGAATTATCGTGTGGGAATATATCAGTACCCCCCACCAGCAAGTTGCCGCCAGAGATGCGCATGACCTCGCCAGTTGAGTCGCCAAAACGCAAGTCTGCGGCAGAGTTAGTTACGTCGTTACCGATGAAAGCCCAATTATTCTGTGACTGATTATAAAAGCGCAGTCCGTAATCTGCGTTGTAAGCTATAGCGACTTCACCAGCAACATCCAAAGCTACGCGAGGAGTTCTCCCAACACCCAAAGAATCCATCGTGGCTGTGCCAGTTACGTCTATGCCTGTGGAGGTGGTTGTCAGCTTTTGAGCGGAGTTATGGAATATCTCCGTAGCTCCAAGCTCGTTGAACTGCATGTACCAATCGTTGTTCTCATCGTCAAAGATCCCCGCTACTTGCCCATCGGTCATGAAAGACCAACGACCTTCGTTTGACGAATTGCGGATCTGAAGACCTGCCCAGCCTGCCGTGGTGCCGGTGATTTGCAGCAAGTCTGCACGGTCTGTGCTTTCGCTTAGGACTACTTCATTGCCGATAGCAACTGAGCCGGAGATGTCAGCAGAGGCACCGACAAGTGCCGCTGTAGCCGTCACAGAGCCGGTAGCTGTTACTGACCCAGTAACCTGCGCTCCATTAGCGTCGATGTTCAGTCGCTGGGTTCCGTTAGCGGCAAAAGCAACTGCGTGGTTGGTAGGCGAATACATACCTGTGTTCACGTCGCCAATAAAACCGTAGCTCATTCCAGTTAAAGCGCCAAGGCCTGCTCTTAATGTTCCGCCAAAGTAATTAGCAACGGCATCAACAATGTAAACGCCGTAGGCGCTTGTCGGTAGCGTCCCCGCGTAGTTGCCGTAGTACAAGTAGGTCGTATTAGTCTGCGCGACACCTGTGTTGTTATCGTACTCCGCTCGGTAAACGTAAGTGTTGCCAAGTATGTCGGCAGTCCCTTCTACTTGAACTTCTGCATAAACACCGGTAGAAGAACCAATGGTTCCACTATCAGCTTGGTTATATGAAAGGAAGTAACCGCCATAGGAAGCATTAACGTCGGAGGTTGCGTTGTCACTGTTCGCATAACCCTGAACGCCATATATATTACTTATATCACCAGCGCCGCCGTTATCTTCGGCTTTAAAGAAACCGCCTACTACAGAACTTACTGTTCCAGTAGTTGGTGTAGCAACAACATCTGCATAGACTCCATACGAAAGGTCACTGTCGCCCGTAACGTCAAGGTCGACGTACACTCCATACGCTCTGTGCTCGTTAGCGGTATCACCTCCAGTAGTAGTGGCATTTACATCTATGTACAAACCACCTTGCTCACGGTCGCCGGTAGTGGTGGTCGTGCCGCTTAGGGTCGACACAATCTCTTGGGCAAAATACAAGTCCTGGTCTGGGTTCGTTTGGTTGGCTTCGATGCGCAACGCGCCGTTCTCTTCGTCGTCTACATCAATTATCACAGAAGAATTTGTGTGCAAGGGCTGATAGATATCAAGCTGAGGCACTGACTGAGTAAAGCGCATAAACTCAGAGCCGCCCGTAAAGAACCGCAGGCGGTTATCAGTATCTTCGCTGATGTAGGTGTGAGCGCCGCCTCCGAAAAATAGCTTTTGAGCAACAGGGATGGAGATGTCGCCGGACGTTGTAATCGAACCACTGGAGATGGTGCCGATGTTAAAAAGGTTGCGGTTGGTGTCTATCACAGAAGTACCGTCAACCTGCAAAGTCCCGCTCATCACGTTAAAGCCACTAGAAGACAACTGAGCCAAAGCTGTAAGGGTCACCGCACTGCCTGCGGTTACAGCAGCAGAACTTGCCTCAAACGTGAATACTCCGCCGCCAAGCGTATCCACGTTGGTTTCGATTCGGAGTGATGCGCCATTTACATCTGGGATGCCTCCGGTGTGATTGAAGGTGACGTTTGCGTTCCCGTAGCCGTCGTTGGTTGTTAGCGCAACCTCGCCGCTGCCGTTGCCAACTTTTAGTTGTGTGCCTGTGGTCGTAAACGAACCAGTGCTTGTGATGTTGGCTATGTTGCTTAGATTAAGGCTTTGGTCAATTATCGCAGTAGTGCCCATCTTTAATGAGCCGGTGGCAATGCGCACATCGCTTTTCGGTTCAAGGATGATGTCTGACTGCGTGTCAGCAATACCTGCCGCGTCAAGCCCTAAATATGCGCCAAACGTGCCGCCAGCATTTGTGCTGATAATCATGTCGCTGTTGGCGGTATTATTGCCGGTGTAACCAATACCCATAGCATCGCCATCGGTATTGCGTAACAAAATTTTTGCTTCAGCCCCGCCGCCACCACCGTTGCCCGTATCATTCAAAACAAGAGCTGGGGTACTGTTTGAAACAAACACATCGCCAAAGGTGGAGGTAGCACTTGTTGTAATGGATGTGGCTGTGATTGCTCCAACGCTTAGTAGGTCAGTGCTGTTGAAGGTAATGTCACCCGTCGAGGAGTTTAGGCTTAACTGACCTGTATCATCGGTTATGCCGTTCCTAGCCCTAATCGTGCCATTGAAGTACGCGCCTCCGTTACTGACAACGTAAAGATAGCTAGCATCGACAGTCACAACGCCGTCATTTCTGACTCTTAGTAAATTTGAACCCGCACTATTTTTTACTTGCAGTGCATACGCGGCGGTATCTGCTGTGCTGCCTGTAAATACTGAGTCGCCACTGCTCGTAATCGCGCCACTGGAGATGGTGCCGATGTTCGTCAGGTTGCGGCTGCTGTCGATGACGGTGGTGCCGCCGATCTGGACGGTTCCAGACGCTATGTTTGTTGCACCACTAGAGATGATGAGCCGCTCAGAACCAGCACCACCGCCAGCGTGAAAACTAATGCTGTCTGCACCAAAGTCGATGTAGGTGTTGGTGTCACCCGCGTGATAAATGTAACGGTCGGTTTCTAATGACGCGCCTTTGACTTTACTCGTTGAAGTGATGGCACCACTGGAAATGGTTCCCAGGCCCGAGAGATTGGTGTCCAAATTGAACGTGGTGCCGGAAAGCGACAGATTTGTGCCTGCGGTGTAGGTGGTATCGGTATTGTCTCTGAGATCCTCCAGAACCGCTGCAACAACTCTTAATGCAAATGCCTCGCCAGAGGAGTGCGTGGTAGCTGTCGTGCCATCCTGACCTCTCACCACTGTCAATGAGTTGCCGCTGATCGCTGTTACCTTAACGATCTCAGATGCGTTGGGTGGGCTATCAATGCTCGCAAAGAAAAAATCCCCAGACCCTAGTGCCGGGAACACAGACCCATCTGCAACCGTGATCGAAGTGGCTGAAGACGTAATACTGCTAGCCAGCGCAGTGCTAGCTAGATTAGAGAACTTTATACCCATAAGGCGTCCTAACTAGCTGTTACTGTCCAAGTGATACTGAGTGCGTCTGCACTTTGCTTGTTCACTACAGAAAACACCGTGCGACAAAGCATAGTTCCAGCGGAACTTGAGTTGAACAGCCCAGCCTCGGTGATAGCCGCCGCTGACGACGGAGTACCAGCCGGGAAAGTAGCCACATAAACCACGTCATTATTGTTCACAGTGGTCGAGGTCAACGCGACACGAGCCGACTCACTGCCGATAGTCGTATCACTTGACGCTGCGGCAGTCGTACCTGTGCCAATCGCCATATGGCTCATTACACTAGAAGACGTACCAGCCATTCGAGACGCAACAAAGTTCTTACCCGTTGTCACAACAAGGTTGTCGATTTCTTTTTGGTCTTTAATTTCACCATCAGGACTGGTTACGACAATGTTCAAACGCCCTGTCAGGCTAAGGTTGTCAGAGATCATTAGGGGACTCCATTAGTCAGCATTAAGGAGCATGAAACCAACCAAGCCCTTGTTAAGCACGGCAGAAGCCGAGAACTCAGCAAGAGCAAGGCTTTCGCCCATGCTCACGTTATCTGTCAAAACAGTCCCTGTGGTGCGCGATGCCTGATCGGAAATCGCGAAAGAATCAGATGCCGTGGTAGCCAATGATTTGGCTGCTGCATCAGTGAAAATTATAGAC
>Ga0181400_1000481_pt1 | contig 17156 bp, 14 predicted proteins | sample 23SPOviralmetaG_FD_130129 | JGI IMG/M metagenome (GOLD analysis project Ga0181400, IMG submission 130129) | Marine viral communities from the oligotrophic San Pedro Time Series (SPOT) site, San Pedro Channel, CA, USA - 23 SPOT_SRF_2011-06-22 | ecosystem: Environmental > Aquatic > Marine > Strait...
AGGAGGTCTAGGATCTAATCCCGAAGAACCTTCAACAACCTCAATCTTACCTTTTTCTGATATAACGACTTTATCAATACGTGGTAGATAATACTCAGCATCAGTTTGATATGACTCTGTAGGAATAGGCATCTCATAACCACCAGAAATCGATTTCAATTCGAAAGTTTCAAGTGGGTTTTCTGATGCACCTGACATTGCCGTTGCGCTAGTAGCAGTGTTATTGACATATGGTCTAAAGTCAATACAATCGCGGAGGTCAAATGTGCCAAGTTTCTTTGAGTGATATACTGGGATTTGATATGTAAAGATACCAGAACCACCTGTGTCATCGATAGGATATGAGTCGATAGCGAAGTAAGAACCTACTGAGCCACCATAGTTAGGATCGAAGTGTGAGAATTTAACTACGATATATTTTGATGCTGTGCTAATGGTCGCGCTTGGCTTTCTGACCAGTTTAGAATGACCATAGTAGTTATCTGTTTGACCATTATCCAAAACGAACTGTTCTTTATAATCAGTTCCAGATTCTGAGTAAGCTGAACCATCTACATAAACAGCTTCAATTTTATATGCATCTGTAATACCCAAGTTCCATGGTCCAAATGTGCCGCCCTCATTCGTAGCAGTATTAATTTTTACATATCTTGATGTAAGAGCATTTTTAGGCGTAGGTGTTACATCAGTCTGCTTCACCTTGACTTTCATTGTCGCATCAGTGGCAGCACTTAATGTTGTGCCAATATCAATATTAACAGCAGTATTACTGATTGATGTAATCATGGAAGGTGTAAGTCTAAAGACCTCACCAGCTTTATATACAGTGCTGTCGATAGTTACATCAGCGTGGAATGATAAGTAAAATTCTGTATCTAACTGTGTTTGTGTAGGCGTAGAAGAATATGGGAACGTTTCTGTGCCTGTAACAGTCAGTGTTGTTGTGCCTGATGTTGTAAATTCAGTAGAGAAATCTTTCTGATAAGTGTAATTGTTATCATAAGTGCCGCCTGTGTCAGTAGCTAAAGTTTTAGCAGCAGCGAATGGCGCACGGAACAACAACGTATTTTGTTTTGACTCTTTTAATACTGCTTTAGAACTTTCTAAAACAGGGTCAGCGAAACCATCGATGTTTGCATCATCGTGATAAATTGTTCTGATGGCGGCAAACGCACCGCCGAACATACGGATATCATAAAGGTAGAGGCGATATTTACAAGAGGCAGTATTTACTGTTCCTGTGTCATAGCGGATTTGGCGGACGCGAGCCTGTCCTATGACTGTGGATGGTGGAGCGTGAGCAGAGTGTGTGTTATCAGTAACAGCATTAGACGCAGCATTACCAAATTTAACGAGTGCACCTTCTTTTAGATTCCAATTACCAGCAACCTCATCAACTAGAATATAGTTACCATACGATGTTGAAACCGTAAACCCTTCTTCAACAATCGTATCATTAGCTTTACGAACTTTAACATAAGTCGGTGAAAGGAACTCACGACGATAACCGTTTACATATGCAAGACCACGACCAACACCAACTGCGATGTGATCAGCAGAACCACCATTTGCCTGAGTAAGTAAACCCCTGTTACCAGTAGCAGCGAGGTGTTCACGAACTGAAACCTCAAACTGTCTGATTACATAGTTGCCGCTTTCTTCTTTCGTTCTAGCAGCAAGAACACTACCGAGTCTGTTATAAAAATCAAGATCGCCTACATCATCTCCACGAGAAATTTTACCTTCCTCAACAGTATATAGAGAAACGAAATCTGCATCATTCGTAGCTGTAAGCCCAAGTTTAGCGATGGTTGTTGAAACTTTATATCGGTCAGCACCTGGAGCATTAAAGTTAAATGTTCCTGTGGCTGGATCGTTCAAAGTAGAATCGCCATCTGCGTCAACCTTTGAATCGACAAACTTAACACCAACATAAGAATTAGCTGTTAATTTATATTTCTCTAGGGTAATTTCTTGCTGATCATGGACAACGAAATAACCATCGATGTAAAGAATACCGTCTTCAATAACGAAGTCGATACCTTGTCCAAAATAATTTCTAGTTTTGTCATTAGCATCAACGCCATTATCTACTACAAATGTATCGCCGTTGCGGTCTGAGACAGTTGATGTAACAGTAAGAGTTTCACCAGCATCGAAGTGTAGGTATGTGCCTGTGCTGCTACCGCCTGTGTATTCAACATAAAGTGTTTTCTTATCAACAGCATCAGTGTCGAGACCAGTAGCTGTTTTTGAAATTTTAGCAGTAAGACCGCTAGTCCCGCCAGTTACAGTATCACCGACATAGTTAATGAGTGTATCGTTTGACACCGTTGCTGAAGAAGCATCGAGGTCATTAATCTTGATAAAGTCGCGTTTGCGAATTACACCATTTGCTCCCTTAACTCTAGCACCATCTTTGAATATATGGTCAGCGAAATCATTGATAGAGTTTTGAAGGATACTTTGAAGTTGTGTCAGCTCTCTAGCTTGAACAGCAACTCCTGGTTTAAACAGGATGCGTGCAAACTTTTTCGCTGCATCATAATCGTCGAAATATGGACTTGTATTTAGATTGAGAGCCATTTCTTTACCTTAGACTTAGAAATTAAATGTTACCTTCAGTGTTTCCACTTGATTTTCGTCACGAGTAATAGGTCGGCGGTTGTCAATATAAAGAATCTCGCCAGAGTGATTACTAATCTCAGGATTCGTCAATGTATTTATAGTCATTCCTGTCTGACCTGTCGTATTATTAGTCATTACTGATGAGCCGCTGATTCCAGGAAGTATCTCTAACAGATATACAGTTTCATTCGTATTATCATTATTAGTATCAATAATTTGAATTACAGAAAATTTACCACCATCATCCGTGACAATCTCGTCATCTAGATTGAATTTTGAAATATCACTAGATGATACTGTAATAACATGACACGGTGTTCCAATTGATGCAGTATATGATGCTGTTTCTTCATAATTGTGAACATTCTTGATAATGCCAACTTGTCTGAATTCATTACCGATAATAATATCAGCATCATCGCTTGTAAATGAAACAGTCAACCCAACGTTTTTAGCGAACAATTCTCTAGGAGGATTGCCGCCATGTCCCGAGAATGGAGATACAATAGGTCTCAATGTGCAACCTGTGCCGTTACCAACGGTCTGAGTCAATGATATTGTAGCGAAAGTATATCCTTGTCCAGGATCTGTTAAACTGACAGAAGTGATCGTGCCAGCAGGGTTCACTGTTGCAGATGCAGTAGCACCAGTCCCGTCACCAGTAACTACAACTGTAACATCACCTTCAACATAGTCAACACCACCATTAGTTACAACGATACGATCCACCGTTCCCGACACGGCAGCAGATTCAACGGCTGACTGCAGACTAGGAGTTTCTGTAGAGCCGAGAGATGCTGTTGCAGTAGCACCTGTGCCACCGCCACCTGAAAACTTAATGAATGCGAATGAATAACCACGACCAGCATTTGTAATCGTAACACCATTTACGGCATTACCAGAAAGGGTGGCAGTAGCGACCGCACCAGTTCCATCACCCTCGATAATTACTGTAGGAGCTGATGTATATCCAGACCCACCTGTTACGATAGTAACACTATCAAGTTCACCATTAACATCGAATGCAGGATTACCAGCACCCGATACTTTACGAACAGGAATAAAGTTTTCACTTAAAAATTTAGTTCTATCAGCTGAACCAACTTGGAACATAAACTTCCATGTGTATCCATCATCTAGAACGAATGACTCTGTTCCCGTAGAAGTAGGTTTTACTGTGCTTTGGGAATTGCTATTATTATCAAGACATTTATAGACATTAAATTCATCTGTGATGACATAAAACTTAGAATCTGCTAGGTTTGTTGCCCCACTGTATGCTGGGTGACCAGAAGCATATTCATCATCATACTGATCATAGATAGTTCCAGACAACCAATCATAACGTGGTGAAAGTAATACACAATCTGATGCTTGAATTCTCTTAATAAAAAGCATATCTTGACGATATTGTGCTTGATAGAATTGAGAATCCCGTGGCGTATCAGGTGATGTATCATCTTCCCAAGACGTTGCTCGGGATGCAAACATGTAGAAGAAATCGTTCTCATTATAGATATCTCTATAAAAAGATCGAGCGTTTTCTACTCTGGCAGCTTGTCTAAGTAATAGTGACATTATCCGACTCCTAAGTTAGATATTAGGAATCAGATACAGTCAATGTCCAAGTAATTTTTAGCGTATCAGCTGCACCTTTGTTCACAACTGAGAAAGTTGTGCGGCAAAGCATAGTGCCACTTGAAGAAGCATTAAATACACCAGCCTCAGTAACAGCACCTGTGCCTGTGCCAGCTGGGAAATCACCAACATATTCAACAGTGTTTGTCGAAACAGTTTGTGATGTCAGCGAAACACGAGAAGAAGAAATAGCTGAACCCAATGCAGTGTTATTAGCAGCTGGGCTGGCTGTTCCTGTGCCAACTTCCATATGTGACATACGAGTTGCAGGTGAAGAAGCACCGAGACGATCGGCGATGTGGTTGAGACCAGTAGTTACAACCAAGTTCTTTACAGTTTGTTCTTCTTTCAGATTTCCCTCTGAATCGAAGACTTGAATATGAACGCGACCAAGTGCATTCATTTTATCTACATCAATAATCATTGTTTTCTCCTAGTTGATGTGTATATTTCTTTTATTTATAACGATATTTATAATTTCTAACTCTTAATCATGTCGGCTTCGTATTTTGCAACGCCAACATAATCTTCAGCAAAGTAATTACTAGCTGCATAGTTTTGAGCAAATAAGAACAAATTATCACCTGTAGTTGTGACAACCCCTGCCTCACCCATATCAGTTGAGTCTGTTGCAGTAGCTCCTGCGTCGAAAGTCTGGGATTCAGTTGCCGATGTTGATTCTGTAGGATTCGTTCCCACGTCAAACTTATCAACAGCATCTTGGAATTCGAAGACATCTGTTTTAGTGAGCTCGGCTGTTTTAGCAACAGCTTCACTCATATCTATACTATCTGTTTTACCCAACTCAGAAACACGAATCACAGTTTCTGCCCAGTCAACCGTTTCAGTAGGCGAACGGAACAAGAATTTAAGTGTTTCAACTACCTCTGACATTTCAACGCTATCAGTAATCGCTGGTTTATGTGGTGATAATGAAGGTGCATCATTGACATCAGGCGATTCGGTTTTATTCAATACAACGTCAAATTTGTCAAGAGCATCTGTTGCTGGTGTTGTTTCAGTCTTAATTAGATTTGGCTCAAGCGATTTAGGGTCTGCCAGTTCTACTGAATCTGTAATGGCTGGTTTATGGAAGAATAATGCAGTAGCTTCAGTGGCAACAGGCGTTTCAACTTCAGCGAACAAGCGGAATACGATAACATCTGGTGTTGCAGCAAAATTATCACCCATATTAATTGTTTGATTAATCTGTAAGTCAGTCCATGCAATCATACCAGCAGGGTGTGCGATACGATCCATCAACTCACCCCATTCAGTTTTAGGTCTCGAAGTCCTTACCTGATAAGCAAAGTTTTGATAGACAGCATTATCCTGCAATCTGTTAGCATCTGATAAGAAGCCTCTAACATTTTTATGCGCTCCTGGATAGGTGTGAGAAAACCCTGTGCTACATGTAATCGTTGCAGTTTCGTCATTACTTGAACGTAGTATGAAATCAAATGAAGATCTCGCAAACCCTGTGCCAGTAGAAATAACTTCCACACCTGCAGGGTAATTGCTAGAATCTACACTCTTTACCCGAACCAATGCATTGTTACTGATACCTGTAATGGTATAATCTTCAGCAAAATAATCAATGGCATAAACACCGAGAATATCACCAGTCTCAGAAACTAAGAAAGTATCGCCAACAGAAAATCCTCCGTTGGCAGCTCCACTATTAGTTTTTAACACAGCATCATTCAAAACTCTTGTTAAAAATGCTGTCTTATTTGCTGTAGTGTCAGTAGAATTTTCAAAGCCGATCCAAGTCCGAACACTATCTGTATCTAAGAATAAAGTTGGAACCTTGTTATAACCCAACCCTTGCACATTATTGACAAATACAGTATTTGTGATAGATCCGTCAGTCAAACGAGTGGCAATAACTGCCTCTGTAGTGATTGTATCATCTGGATGTGGATCTATAACAACAACGGGGTTAGCAGAATAACCTTTACCAGCATCAGAAATTGTTACCGAGAAAATTTTACCGTTTGTAATTGTTGCTACTTTGAATGTAAGTGCTGCAGCACCGCCACCGCCGAGCAGAGAGTCAGGAATAGTAATAGTTTCATCTGGTGCATAATTATCACCGACTGCATCTACTGTGATTGTCGCTGCACCAGAGCCATTTACAACAACTGTAAACTGTGCACCCGTGCCGTTGCCATCGGTCGTGAACCCACTATTAATATCGTATGACCCAGCTGCTCTCAATCCATCAGCAGCACCGATAGTTCCTACAGTGGCTATCCGACCACCAATCACGGCAGTCAGATCACCCTCAACTCCTGGACCAGGAATAATTGTATTGGCTGGTATGTCAATTGTGAGTTCAAACGCTTCAGGAGCTGTGTATGCAATTTTCTTAACCCTAGAAACTGAAGTATTGATGCGATTTCTACTCGTAATGGAAGCTGTTGATGTGTAGTAAACAATATCAACTTTCTTGCCTCTCAATGTGAATGGATCCCCATTTGGGACTATTTCAGTAGAACCATATACCTTGACTGTTACTTCATTTTGCCAGACACCATCAGATGGTTTTAGAATAAATTCTGAAGGTAAGACAACATCTACTTCTTCGTTAAAGATCAAGCGGAAGAATAATTCAACACCTTTTCTAGAACCTTTTGCTTCCAAGAAGTCTTGTAACTTTTTAATTAGATCTTGAGAATTTACTTCAGCAGTTTTAGGGAAATCAATAGCATATTGTTCTAGAAACGCATCTAAGAAGAAAGGATTTTCATGGTCGATATTCAGATTATCGATCATTTCTTCTAGAAGATAATTTGCACTTTGATTTCTATCGCTACCATGCTGACCGTCAGGATGGTCGTGTGACGTTAATCCCAAGTCTTCATATTCATCTGGACCAAGATCTAAAAACTTATAATAGTCTTTGATAAATTTCGCGAGGTTTGGATATTCTTCGTTTACAAAGTTTGGTATTTGTGCATCAACAACATAATTCATTGAATCATGTTTATATTCTACACTTGCAGCGATAACATCAACTTCTGGTGTTAAGATCGCACCATTACCGCCACCCTTTAGTTGCGATACAGTAAATGTCATATCAGGAGTATCACCATCGCCGCCGATAGATATATCTTGGATGATTACAGTCTCACCTTCCATGTAGACACTACCACTTGCAGTGACATCAACGGAAGTAACATTACCATTCGAGTCGATTGTTATTGTTGCAGTCGCACCAGATCCAGCCTTATTTGAAATTACTGGAAGATTAGGATATGTCCCAGCATCTCTGTTTGAATTAGCCGTGCCAGTGAATGTCAGAGCTGAAGTTCCAGTATTGAGACCTGATTGGATATATACTTGTGGAGTAGTCGCATATCCGTCTCCTGGTTCAGTAATAGTGATGCCAGCAACTGAACCATTCTGAATATCTACTGTTGCGGTCGCTTGGGTGGGATTGGCTTCAGGAGCACCTGAAGGTGCTTCGATGAAAACAATCGTGTCTCCTGATATCGAGGAGTAATTTTGACCAGCATTCGTAATCGTAATGCTTTTGATATATCTTCTAAATGTCGGAGCTGAACGAGCCATAATTAGTCAGAAATTTTCTCTGTTAGAGTTACAGTCAAACCTGCTCTGGTATTATTTGGAATATCAGCAGTAGATTCGTCGTTTATCAAGATGATATTTTTCGAAGGGAGCGGAACAACAGCAGAGGAAACCAATTCCTCCGAAGTTCTTTCTAACACTTCAGTTTTAATGTCTTTAGAACTTTCGTGTGGGGTGGTCGATACTCTCAGTTTTGTAGCACTACCAGATATTGCTGATACATTGAGAGATGTTATGTCAATTCTACCAGTATCATAGTCAAGAGTTCCAAGGTTTGCATCAACTACAACATTCTTATCAGAAGTCTTGAGAACCAAGACACCCTTACCATTATAATCTGGAGCAACAACATCGTCATTAGGAACATCGGTAATGTAGACATTATATGTTCCGTTATTAATAGTGGCATCGAAATAGTTTGATGTCACTGAATTCGGAATAATCTTGTTATTGAATGGCAGAAGATATCTAGTTTCTGCGTTTAATACTGGTGTTGATTCTTTCGTTAATCTCAATTCTAAGTTAACAGCCGTGAACGAGTTAGAGACCGCAACGATACGAGAAGACAATATTGAGTAATAGAAGTTCTTGTCAAGTGTATTCAATTCAGTATCAAAATAATTATTGATTTCTGAGATCACGCTCGTCTTCAAATTACCTTGTGTGATAGTGGTCTTCTTGCTATCATATGATACATTTACTTTGAGACCGATGAATGTAAACTCAGGATCCACGAAGTCAGTAGTAATTGATACAGGTTGGCGCGGCTCAATAGTTTCTCTCAGGATAATGTCTTTATCATCTTGTGTGATAACAGTCCCATCTTTAGGTTGCAATGAAACAAACACTTTACCATAGATTGGTGGATCATTATCTTCACCGCCCCAAACAGCGACAGATTTGATATTAGGGTTGGCAGCTAAGATGAGAGCTTTATAATCGTTTGCTGTGACAGCTCGGTTTTTTGTAGCATTAAAGCGTGGAGCATTAAAACGAATGCTATCAACTGATTCCTGTTCAGAGCCACCAGCAGAAGAAGATTTCACAGTAAGCGTAATTGTTTCACCAGATCCAGTGAGAACTGAGGGAGCAGTAAATACATTAGCATTGTTGGCATCCTCGCCATTAGTGGCAAGATAAGTCAGTCTAACAATATTACCAGCTACCAGTTTCTTACCAATAACACCGTCGCCAAAACGAACCTCATAATTACCATTCACAGCTTCTTCAACATAAAAAACTTCTGAAGTTGATGTAACATCAATAATATTATCTGAGAACGTATAAGTTTGAGTCTGTGAATCACTGATACTGGTTTGAACATCACAGATAACAGTCGTTGTATCAACCTTTGGGTTAGCCATAACGACTGGACCTTGTTCCTTACCAACTTCTATAATCTGCGAATTATCAACGAATGACCCCTCGGCAATCACAATGTCTGTAAAGTAAAATCCATCTACACCATTTACTGTAGTTTTATTTACACTATAGCTTTGTATAGGGAAAAACTTAAATGTTTTACCATTCAATGACGTTGTAAAGGCAGTCCTGTTAGATAAAGTAAACGACCCACTTGAATACGTTGATGGCGGAATAACAGTTAAGTCAATCGTGGCTCTTGATGCACGGGCAGAACGAGCAGTGTATCCCATAGTCTTAGCGATGGATGCAACTGAGTTTCTCTTGACAGCAGAATCAATGAACGCTTCATTTGACACCATATGTGCTAAGAATGCATTGTATTGGGTATTATATGCTAAGAGGTCTATGAGGACTGATAACCCTGACGCTTCAAAATTGAAGTCAGCATAAGTATCTTGTGATTGTAAATAGGTTTTCAGATTGGTCTTAATCTGATCAAACTCTAATTCTGTTAATTTTCTTACTGCCATTTTTGACTCTTTTTGTTTTTATTTATTAACCTATTGTAACATTGATGGAGCTTGATATAGTATGTGCACATGTAGCTGCATCTCCACTCACACAGGGAACAAACCCGTTCATAGTAACATTCGTTACACTACTTGTCATAGTTGCAGCTGCATGGGGTGCTTCTCCATGTGATGCAACAACTGAACCAGTGCAAACTACAGTTTTCCCGTCAATAGTAACATTCGTGGTTTTACCAGCTGCTGCTCCACCCGCTACATCCCCATCTATAGAAACCGAAGGCATTATCTCAACCTTTCGAGGATGGTTGTATATGTTTGCAATTCCCTGATTCCTTGCACAAAGAAATCTACTCGTATTTCATAATCGTGTGTATCAGGAGATGCTAACACAGTGATATTCTCAACAGCAACCCTTCTTTCATAGTTATTAATCATAACTTCGATTTCTTTTTCAATGATACTGGCAGTTATGTCATCTACTGGTTCAAATAACATATCTCTAACACCAGAGCCGAAGTTTGGATCAAACTTTTTCTCACCGCGTTCATACAAGAACAAGTTTTTCAATGCCTGCTTGACAGCATTGACGTCTAATTTTCTACCGATATCTTTAGTGACTGGATTCAATGTGAAATCCATGTCGATATCAGTGTATATTTTTACGGGAGTTTTTCTATTTAAAGCCATATCTTATTTATACTCAGAATGTAAACGCGACCTGCTCAGCCTTGGAAATATCTACTTCTTTTTTATTTGCAGCCCTTTCTTTATTGTAAGCATCAGCCTTTGCTTTAGCTGAATCAAAAACATCTTCATACCTATCCAGAACAGCATTCTTGACTGCCGTGATTGGGTTTTCAGGTCTTTCTATAGTTTGTGATACCGCTTTACCCTTTTTGACAAACTCACCATAACGAGTTTGAATGTTTGGAACCACTTCACATAATCTACCTAAATCACCTTGAAGTTCTCCAATCGCCCCAATTAATTCTTCAGGATCCCCATAATCAAAGTCGCCATATTTTTCGCCCAAAGACCCAATAAACTCAGCTTGGTCTGTGATATTACCAATCAAATCATTACCAGCAGCAATAAATGTCTGGAATTCCGTTGCTAATGATGGGACTGCATTCTCTAATAGTGCAACAGGGTCATCAAGCATTGCTTTAAGGTTTTGCAAATCTTGCTGGATTTGAATTGCCACTTGCAGCTCTGCATAACCTGGAATCGAAGCGACCCCTTGTGGTAAACTGGCAATAGTGTCTTCAACGATACTAACAGTGTTGTTAATACCGTCAACTAACTTACCAACTGATTCTGCTGGTCCACAACTCATTTCTTATCCTCCTAGTTAAGCGATATGCCACTTGATCCATCAATATCGACGGTCGTGCCATCAACAGTTATTGTTGCGTCGGCATCAATTTTAATGTTGGCGTTAGTGCCTTTTGCCAGAACATCAACGCCAGTCGCACCATCGAGTGTAGCTTTTCCTGATGCATCAACTCCAAATGTCGTTGTCGTAATTTTTGTATCAGTAATTGAACCGATATATGCATTACCTGCTGACAACGAAATATTAGAAGTAGAACCTGCAGCAAGGTTAATGTCCTTGAGTGTTGTAATATCAGCTGAACCTAAACTACTGAACAGCTTGAATCCAGCAACAGTAGAGATAACATTCCTGCCACCAATGTTCTCGTTTTTATTACTTGCGATTTGAGTCTCAGATTTACCCTTGACAACGAGGTTATCAGTCCCAGCTGGAACGCCGCCAACAAATGGTATGGTAACATCTGGATCTTGACTTTGACAACCAATAACAGTAAACCGAGAGCCATCAACACTCAGTTTCTGATCAGAGATAACTTCAGTAACATCATTACCAACGATTTTCGTAAATCTGCCGCCACGGATCGTTGTATAACAATCGCCACCGATATCCTCGATTTTGTTACCATCGACCTTCATATTGACATCACCCTTGACTGACATGGTCAAATCGCCATCTACATAAAGGGTCTTGTCTTTATAGATTATTTCGAAATCATCGCCAACGATCTTTTGAACGTGGTCACCATTATCGTGATATTCCTCGAATGAACCTGAAGTATGATAATTTAAAATCCGTTTATTGTCAGGTGTATCATCAACTTCAAATACATGACCACATTCTGTTTCTCTTACTTTATTATATGGATATTCCGAGACAGACTCTTTCACGCCTTGTGGATCAGGCTCGTCCCAGCGAGGAATATCATCTTCAGTTTCACTTTTATTACTTACAGTCGGTGCATTATCTAAAACACCAGCAAAGTTATCTGGTCTAGCCATTGGGACTGCAGTGACTCGCATAGCTCTTCTCGATGCTAAAGATATATGACTCTCAGCATCATCTCCGCTCCTTGCTAAACGAGATAATGATGACTCATCGAGAAACTCTTCTTTTGGGTAAACACCGTTCGGATCTGAAAATGCTGCTTCAACTGAACCCTTGAATGCATCAACACCTCCCAATGAACCCATTACAATAGGCAATTGCTCTGCTTCACCATCTGCAAAGAATCCTATAACAGTCGACCCAGTAACCAACCCAGTGCCATCATGCCCAACACCAGAAACTGCAGCTGAACCCACTGGCTGAATAATGCTTGCCCATGGTAAGTCTTCTGTAGGCAAAACTGCTTTGTCATTATCATGGTATCCAAGTATGCGAACTCTATAACGACCGATTTTCATCGGATCGTTACGGTCTTCAACAACACCTATCCACCATGTAAAATTACCATAAATCATTTAATTCCCCAAACTGTCACGCATTAATCTGAGAGTCATGTCGTGCTTACCATTTGTCACTGTGTGCCTAATAGCTGTAATCATATACAAACCTGAAACGAATGGATCTTCTAGGTTATCACGTTTAGGTTGACTCGTCTTTTCATCTGTGAGTGGAAAGATTAAGTTTACCAACAACCCTAAATCAACATCAGTTTTTCCAGGTATAGTAATTTCCAACACATTATTTTCTAATTCAGCTAGAGCATTCGTTCTGATCAGCTCATTACGAACTTGCTGGACACCTCTAGAGTAGGAAGATCCAAACAAAGATGTATTCATCGGAGTAAAACTTCTATGTGCCATCGCATTGGTGAGGTGGCTTTCATGAATCGTGTTTACCTCGCCCATCGTCTCAAAGTCATCAAATTTTTCTTTGATAAACCTTCTATCATTTTCAGCCAATGCCTCTGCATTAGGACTATTGTCATATTTCATATTCAACATAGTCTTATTGGTGAAATCATATGAAAATATAGATGTGGCATGAAACCCTGTAATGTTGTTCAACAAAAGGCTTTTAAATCTTGGGTATGCCATCGACTTAATCGTGTGGTATCTACTATTCAAATATTTACTTTGATATTTAAATGTCTTATCACGAGAATCATCAAATGTCGGTGCATCTTGACTTTCGACTTTAGTATATTCATCATATATAGAGTTAGCAGCTTTTTGTCTTTTAATCATTGATTCCAGTGAACCAAAGTAGTAGCTGCCAGCCCTCTCAAAAAATAATATATTAGTTTTACTCGAATCTCCATGTCGACTTCTGGAAGCCAAGAAGTTCAAGCATTTGAATGGTGACCAATGATTTGCAATAAACTCAAAATTATTAGAAGCGAATGGTCTGTCAGGTATCTCCATATCAATTTTACCTAACCCATCACCAGATTCAGTCTTAACCCTGTCACCTGCGATCTTCACGTATATTTGAGCAGCAAGTTCGTCTGTAGACCCAACGTATTTTTCAGTCAATCTGGCTGTTAGATCCACATAACCTTCTGATGTTATACATTCTAATGTATATCTTTGTTCTCTATCACGAACCAGTGAACGATTAGAAATAGTATGCACTACAAATGTTCTGTGAAATGCATCGTCGATATTAGGTGTTCTAAATTTGACTGTGATAAACTCTTGTCCTATAATTGGGACAGCAGTTATAAGCCCAGTTGCATCTGTTATTTGAAATGTTGCAGTGATTGAATTGACATCAACTGCATGGTAGATATCAAACCCCATGATGAAGTTTCTCAGGTCAGTGACACCGCTGATTGGTGATATAATGAAGGCTTCTTCAATTAACACATCACCCGCAGAAACGTTGATATCTTCTCTCATATTATACTCTAATCAAATTTTCAAATTCTTTTAAGAAATCTCTTATAAACGATGGTGATATCACCTTAATGTCTTGTTTATCATCATTAACTAAATCTTCGTGTTCTAAATTAGAGATTGCAACTATTTCGCCATTAGCTAATTTTACAGAGTCATATTCAACAGAAATTAATGGATTATCAGGTAACACCCAGTGATGTGTGGTATTTAAGAAATTTTCGCCATACTTATTTTTAACGAATTCTTCCAATACATCTGATGATAGATACCAATCATTGATAGGATCTATAACGTCATTGACTAAAAGAATAGTCCAATATAGAGTAGGGTCATTATATAATCTGAATGCAACATCTTCAGGATTTTCGCCGTCTTCGATGGTATATGTCTCTAAGTTAAAATTATCTAAGCTCTCTTTGATAACAGCTGCTCTAATAAAAATATCAGAAACATTTACAAATCGATTATCTGAAGCATATGCTAGTGTTGGAAATTTTTTAAACATTAGTAACCCGATGTGCTCCCGTTTGTGAGTTGACCGTCTTTGCCTTTTGTAAGCAGAGATATCTCTCTGAATTGTAATGCCAGAGTAACTTCAGACGGACTACCTTTTGTTCCTCTGAAGGTGGTGAATACACCCTCGGAGCCGTAATCGACTGTCATATCAGTTAACACTGAAGTGGCAATTTTATTTACAAATGTATTGCGTTTCTGCTTATATCTATATTCAATATCAAACAAAGACGGGAATAGGAAGAATGCACCATCGTCTGCCTTTTCAGGGTGCATATGAAACTTGAACAAGTTGATAATCTTTTCTACACTATCAAGCTCTTTCTTATTTCTAGGTGCAAACTTATATTGAAAGGCGAATGACCTGAAGTTCATAGTTCTAAAAATTTGCTCTTGATAAGGGTTTCGGACTTTCTTACTTGCTGCTCTGGCTAAACCGCCAAAGTTAACATTACCCAAACCTAATTCTTTGGGTATCGTAGCAGCATCGATCAATCCCCTAGCAACCAACTCGCCCGCTGTTCCATTTGCCACAGCTTCAGAGATGGCATTAAGAGTGCCTGTCCCAGAAGAAGTAGCTAATGTCCCCAGAACTGTGCCGATACTTTCGTTTTCGAATTCGGCAGTATATTTCGCTTGTGGTGATTGAGATATATGCAGTGAGATACTGTCTTTGATTCTAATCGCTGGAGTAGATTTTATTGAAGTTGCATCTCTCGAGACATACGAATCCACAGCTTTAGCCGCGCCGACACCAGCAAAAATCTGTGCGCCTGCCGAGACCACTGAACCTGAATTTTTAGTAACAGCCTTTGCGGATTGTTGAGCAATTACAGATGCTGTGAACGCCACAGCTTGTCTGCCAAGCTGTTCGACATTTTGTCTGTTTTCACTAGAAATACCATTACCAGTTCTTGCAGAAGCAACGCCTTGCTGATCAGCAATTGAAGTGCTATTTGCAACCAAACTACTACTCTCACCAGCTCCTGGAACATACTCACTAATGAAGAAGTTAATGCTATGTGGCTGTTCACTGGTATCTAGATTATTCGGATACCTTACCCGCTCACCTGCTTTTTGTCTACCAGTAACCCTCGATTTGGTATCACCAAACTCAGAAGTTTTGGAGAGCTCGTTAATTTCGGTTGTGGATTTTTGACTTGTAGTATTAGCGGTTTGGTTTGATGGACTATTGTCGGACATACGATTCTCTATAAATAATCTTTTGTTTAGTCTTATTTATAATGCCATATTCTAAGAAAACATACTCTGGAAAATTTATTCCTCGAAATCCCCATAAATATCGCGGTGATGTGAAAAGCATCATCTATCGCTCATCATATGAGTTAAAGTTTATGAATTGGTGTGATCTCAATTCAAATATTGAAGAATGGGGGTCTGAAGAACTTGCTATCCCATATCGTTCACCTGTGGATGGCAGGGTTCACAGATACTATCCTGATTTTTATATGAAACTGAATAATAAGAAGTATTTGATCGAAATCAAACCCGAAAGATTTACCAAAGAACCGAAAATTCCAAAAAGAAAAACAAAACGATTTATCGAGGAAGTTAAGCAATATGGCACAAACATCGCTAAATGGGAAAGTGCCACTGAGTTTTGTCTCGATCAGGGTTGGGAATTTAAGATATTAACAGAAAAAGAATTAGGCATTTCGTATAAATAGGGGTATGGCAAACCCATTTGAACAAATCAGAGCTAACTCTAACGACCAGCAAAAAAGTTTTAACTGGTATATGACGCAAGTTCGTCAACTTGCGAGTAATATTAACTCGCCTGCACAAGCTATGCGTTCAGATATTTTTGAGACTTCTGGAACATTTGAAATCGGCAGTATGTATCTGTATCGATACGATCCAAAAACAAAAGATAAACTGCCCTATTACGATACATTCCCGCTTGTGTTGCCTTATGAGCCAGCACAAGGAGGATTCTATGGGTTGAATTTACATTACTTGCCGTATATGATGAGAGCTAAATTGCTTGGTGAGTTGATGGAAACTGCTAACAGTAGAACGATTAGCAGAGACACAAAAATGAGATATAATTGGGCATTGTTAAAACAAGTAGGAACTGCTGTCCAACCTTGCGTTAAAAGATATCTATTAAGTAATGTTGTGACACAATTTTATAAAGTTAATCCCGAAGACTGGAAAGCAGCTATCTTCTTACCTATTGAGAATTTCCAAGGTGCTACTAAAGATGAGGTCTTCAGAAAATCGAGAGCAATGATCTAATGGCTAAACTTGGCGACCCAACCGACTTCTCATACCGAGTATCTCAAGTAACAAAAATTATCGACGGAGACACATGTGATGTAATCCTTGACTTAGGGTTTGACATTTACCATAAGTGCCGCATCCGTCTGTTTGGTATTGACACACCTGAATCCAGAACACGCGATCTTGAAGAAAAGAAGCGTGGTCTATTATCAAAAGAATACCTCAAAGAAAAATTAAAAGCTGAAAAGCTGACTGTAAAGACATATAAAGGCGAAGAGACTGGTAAGTTTGGTCGAGTGCTTGGTGACATTTATGCTGACGGTGTTTCTATCAATCAAACAATGGTTGAAGAAGGTTATGCCGTTGCATATTATGGACAAAACAAAGATGATGTAGAAGCTGCCCATATGGTAAATAGACAACTACTAATCGAAAAAGGCATCCTCGATGGCTAAATCAACATTC
>Ga0181400_1000482_pt1 | contig 17153 bp, 20 predicted proteins | sample 23SPOviralmetaG_FD_130129 | JGI IMG/M metagenome (GOLD analysis project Ga0181400, IMG submission 130129) | Marine viral communities from the oligotrophic San Pedro Time Series (SPOT) site, San Pedro Channel, CA, USA - 23 SPOT_SRF_2011-06-22 | ecosystem: Environmental > Aquatic > Marine > Strait...
CTAAGACGAGCGTACTACAAGGCAATGTGCAGCGTCAGTTTATATTTTTGAATGAAGTGAACGACTTTCCGTTTGTTACTTTTATACCGCGTGAAGAGGTTAGGACACATCGAGGAGACGGACGTAAGCTTGCTTCTCTTCAACTATCACTTCGTGCATACATCCATAATGGCAATCCTGGAGGCGAGTCAATTCGAGATGCCGAGAATATAGGAATACAAATAGAACAAGATATCATAGATCAATTTGCTGCGTCACACCGTGACCTTGAAGTAGAAGAGGCTCGTGTGTTAGCTTTTAGAACTGATGAAGGGTTGATGGCTCCTTATGGCATTGCAGATCTAGATATTGTTATAGTTTACGAGGTGAACGTATGAAAAAGACAAATAATACAACAGTTACTACAACCGTTGATGCGCTAAACCGCAGCTTAGAGGCTCCGCCTCTGGACCCGGTTGTGCTTGCGCTAGCTAACGATTACCTATCCGGTAAGGGCGTAAACGAAATAGCTGATGAGTATGGCATTTCAGAGGATCGTGTGACTGCTGTAATTGAAAAGAAAGAGGTGAAGAACTACATTGATTCAGTCTTCGCCACGCAAGGATATCTTAATCGAATTAAGCGCATCAATTTAATCAATTCAGTCATCGACCAAAAGATACAAGAAGCTGTGGAAACAGGCATCTACTCTAAAAAAGACCTTCTCGACTGGATGAAGCATCTACAAGAGGTGGAGACAAGCTTGAAGCCGAAGGCTTCTGGCCCTGCTGTAGCGGTACAGATTAATAACTATGACAAGCTGATGCGAGATTTGATGGAATGACGAACGATCCTACTGACGATTGGGATTGTGCTCCCCCTAGAGACGACAGAACAATGGAGTGGGTGAGGGCATATGTCAAACAGCATGTGCATAACGAATTGCATCGTGTGAGCTGGGACGAAAGACATAAAAAAATCAAAAGCGCTTCGCGCAAAGCAAATGAAAGCTGGGTGCCGCCCCGCGAGGAAAGATGATGTTTTCAAAAGCATGTAAAGCTCATCTAAGTAGTGTTAATGAATCAGGCCTACAACACGCATATCAAGCGATTGTAGTTGCTATTCGCTTACAGCTTGTAATTCCTGCTGTTATTATTCACGCTATTATCCCCGGCTTGTTTACTAACACTGCTACAAACGTAATGAAATCAATATTGGAGAAAAGACATGAGCAAACAACCAAGAGATGATGGAAACGATCCAATTCCCGTACTAGCCTTCAAGCAACATCGTGGATATCAAGTGCCTTTTACTACATCAGCTAACACATCACCACAGATATCAGACGCTACCCGTGTAGTGACTCTTTATTCTACGGTAAACGCATTTTTTGAAACTGGATCTGGAACTATTGAGGCTAACACCTCTAACTCACATTTTATACCTGCCCAAATTCCATACGACATTTCACTAGGCGCAGACAACGTTCCCGCACAAAACGATAAGTATATTTCAATTATTGCTACTACAGGTACAGGAGTGCTATATATAAGTGAGCGTGACTAATGATTACGCGCCTTAGACTCGCTCTATCACTGTCATCTATTAAAAGATTTTTTGGAGCAGATGCAGTTGTACCTACTCCTGATACAGATGATGGCGATATTACTGCTATTCTTACTCAGTCAGGTGAGTTTATCCAGACTCAGGCTCTTGACTTTCTAGTTCGTCAATTTGCAGGAAATGAAGATGTGTTCGGAATTCTTCTTCAAGCAGACGACCAACTATTATCTACAGAGTCAGACCAGTTTATACTACGTCAAGCAGCTCCTAGTCAAGACGGATTTGGCGTTGAGTTAGAAGACGGTTCTGGATTTATTCTAACTCAAAACTCAGAAGTTATAATTAGACAGCTTGCTGATAAGAACATTATAATTATGCAAGATGGATTTGAGTTACATACTCAACAGGGTGGAAAACTGTTTATAACTCAAGATTACTTAAATTTACAGAAGCGTAATAGTGATACAGAACTACGCGATTTTCTGTTAACTCAATCAGGCGAGGAAATGATCATTGGCTAATAAAAAGATTACTGAACTTAATAATTTACAAACTCCCGTAGCAAATACTCAGTTTGTAGCAGTTGATATTGAAAATGATGAAACCAAATCGGTTACTCTTGCCAATCTAATCTCTACTATTGATACTAATGAGAATCAAAATGTCGTGCAAATTCAATCGAATGTTGCCTCAATTGTTGATACTGATGGTCACACAGTAACTCTAAGCGCTAATTTAATTCCTTCAACAGATGGAGTGTATGACCTTGGTTCTGCCTCTAAAAAATGGAAAGATCTACATCTCACAGGGTCCTCAATTAAACTTGGTGGAATTACAATTTCTGATCTAGGCAATGAAGGAATTAACATTGCTGGTACATCTGGTGCTCAAGCTAATATTACAACTCCTGCTCTAGGTGGAGTGGCGAACGTTGCTCAAGAGTTATCAGGCCTTCAATCTAGACTTACTACTAATGTAGCTATTACTACCGCTGTAGAAGTTAGAAGAGTTGCTAACGTTACAGTAATGAATACCGAAGATACAGCTTTACAGTCTCGTTTAGCTACTAACGTTACCGCGTTTACTAACGAAGATACAGCACTTCAAGCTAGAATAGATGCTAACGCTACTCTTTCCACTGCTATAGAAGCTCGTCGAGCTGCCAACGTTATTCTAAGCGACGCAGCAGATACAGCTTTACAAGCAAGACTGACTACTAACGTTACAGCGTTTACTAACGAAGATACAGCGCTTCAAGCTAGAATAGCGGCTAATACTCTTGTAGCAGCTGCTAATGATTTTGTAAGCTTCACTCGACTACAGGCTAATATTGATTTAGTGCAGGATAATGTTTCTACCGCAAGTGGTGGATCAGATGGTGTAGAAGCTAGGCGTGTAGCAAATATTGCGGGTGCAGTTTCAACAATTACAACAGGCAACCTTACAGCATCTCGCGCCTTAGCCTCTGACAGTTCAGGAAAAGTTGGCGTTGCGACTACTACACTAGCAGAGTTAAACCATGTAAGTGGAGTTTCTGGTGCGATCCAGACACAGCTTGATGCGGTTGAGGCAAGACGAGCCGCCAATAATATTACTACTACATTCACTGATGATGTTGTGATAACTGGAAATTTAACAATCAATGGTGACACTACTACAGTGTCTACAACTAACCTTGATGTGGAAGACCGTATAATCATGCTAGCTGATGGAGTATCAGGTTCTCCAAGTGCTGATGTAGGTTTGCTCTTTAATCGTGGTAATCAAGGTAATGCTGCTCTTTTCTATGATGAATCAGCGAAAACATTTAAGCTTAGTGACACTAAAGATCCAAAATCTAATACATCACTATCTCCTGTTACTGCTTCTAATCTAAGTGTAGGTATCGTAGACGCAGCTACCCTTAAATATGATGGATTATCTGTACACACTGCTATTGCAGACAATGCTACTGTTGCGGCAGCAGCTTCTACGGCAGTTGAAGCTCGTCGTGTTGCTAACATTGCAGGGGCAATATCTACTGTCCTCACTGGTGATTTAACCGGTGATCGCGTGATGATTACTAACGGCGACGGTAAAATAGCAGCTTCTAGCGCAGTCACACCTACCGAGCTTGGTATGATTGATGGAATTACTCTAGGCACTACCGCCGCTTCAAAAGCAGTTACCGCTGATGCTTCGGGAGACACTAGTTTCTCAAATGATTTAGCAGTAGTAGCAAACACAACTTTAGGGACAAACGCTTCAAATACAGTTACTATTGTAGGTATATTAGACTGTGGAGCCTTCAGTTAAGAATTATATTGACCACGTAGGTTAATTATGTTAGAAAGGTTATTATGAGTACAAAAGTTTCACCGTTTATGGGAGGTCTTGGTAAAGATCTAACAGATAAAATTATGATTGATACTAACGGTAATGTAGGCATCAATATAAGTAGTGCGGCAACCGTAGATAACGCCTTATTAAGCGTACAAGGTAATGTAATAATAGGAACTAACGCATCAAACGTATTTACAGTCACAGGCCAATTTGACTTAGGAGCACTTTAAGGAGCAATAAATGAGTACACAACTATTATTAAGACGAGGTACAACAGCAGAAAATAACTCGTTCACAGGTGGGGCTGGTGAGTTATCTGTAGATAACAACACTAAAAATGTTAGAGTTCATGATGGTTCAACAGCTGGGGGGTTTGAGATCATGCCTTCAGGATCAATTCTACCTTTTGGAGGAGCTGCTGCTCCTAACGCAGCTTGGTTGCTTTGTGACGGTTCAGATGTTAATCGTACAACTTACGCTCGACTATTCGCCGTAATCGGCACTGCCTATGGTACAGGTAATGGCTCTTCTACTTTTGGTCTTCCTGATCTTCGTGACCGTGTTCCTCTAGGTAAAGGCTCTAATAACTCTACACTAGGTACAGAGACTGGTTCCGCCGCTGCTTCTTCTGTTATCACTAATGCCACAGGTAATACTGGTACTGGTACTACTGGAACAGCTAACACAGGAACTGGCACAACTGGGACAGCTAACACAGGTACAGGTACTACAGGAACAGGAACTACTGCAGAAAAAACAAGTCTTGTAACGGTGGCTAATGATACGGCTACTGGGACTACTGGTGGTGGAACTACTGGAGCTAAAACAGGTCTTGTAACGGTGGCTAATGATACGGGTACTGGAACGACAGGTGCTGGCACAACTGGCTCAGACGGTGATGGAGACTTAACAGTACCTACAGCTACATTTGCTACTTCAGCTAAGGACTCTTCTACTAGCACAGCAGCGACTGGGGTAACTCAGGCTGCGCATACACACTCTGTCCCTGGACTATCAATCCCTGCTTTAACAATTCCTGCATTGGCTGTCGCTAATCACGACCACTCTGTCCCAGGCTTGTCAATACCTGCTCTGACAATTCCTGCATTGGCTGTCGCTGATCACGATCACTCTATGCCCGGTCTATCTATTCCTGCTCTTAGTGTACCAGGCTTGTCAGTTCCCGCTCTCAGCGTACCAGGCCTATCTATTCCAGCACTAAGCATTCCAGCTTTAACAACAACCTTGCCAAGTAGTGTTGTTAATTATATAATCAAAATATAACTGCTAATGGAGGGTTAATTGATTACTTACACAGTAAAATTCAAAAGGCAAGGATCTTGGACTTTTGAAACACTTAAAGGCGTAAAAGAAGACGGAATTAATGAGGGTGCTCAATCTCGATTTTTTATTTTACAAGATGATTCTAGGGTAGAGCTGCCTGTATCGTGTTATTTTGTTTTTAGTAAAGAGCGTTACGAATTAATTACACAAATAAGACATAAAGAAGCTTCGCAAGCCTCTGGGTCAGGAGTTCCAGGGGTACCTGCCTTACCAGGGACTAATTAATGGCTCCTGTTAAAATTGAAAATGCCTTAACCCCTGATACTTGTGATTTTCTTGCGAAGTTTATCAAAGATAATCCAAAAGCATTTATAAATGAAGCGCAAGTGATAGGGCAGTTTAAGAACAAAACACTTAGCTATAAAATTTTACATCGAAATATGCAAGAACCGTTTGGTAGTGTTGAACGTACTTTGAACTACGCTCGATTTTTAGGACAAACTTATGTATATAAAAATTTTGGTGAACTGGCTTTTCCCGATAATACGGAATTGACCTTCTGGAATCCTGGTGATAGTATGAGTGTACATTCTGATAACTCGTGGCAAGAAGATGCTCCTGATCATGTAAAAGATATGGAACATCCAACAAACTACAGAGACTATTCTGTAATATTTTATTTAAATGATGATTATGAAGGTGGTGAGATATATTTTCCTAATCATGATATAGAAATTAGTCCTAAAAAAGGAATGGCCGTTGTATTCCCTTCTAATGGTGATTACAATCATGGCGTAAAAGAAATAAAAAATAGCCAGCGATTCACCATTCCTGTGTGGTACTCTAAACAGTTGGTTTATGCGGAGTAGTAATGGAACATACAACCAGAGAATTAGATCGGGTGCAAACTGAGTTAGACAGACTTCATGAACGCTCTCAGTCTAATAAAGCTAACATCTCCGCACACGAAGCAGTGTGTGAAGAGCGTTATGCACAAATAATTTCTTCTCTTGCCTCCGTGTCTGAGGAAATGAAAATCATGCACAAAAAACTTAATGATGTGAATAATCTTGCAACTCAAGGTAAAACATCTCTAAGAACTCTTCTCTGGGTAGGCGCTTTTGTGGGTAGCGTAATAGCTACCCTTTCTGTATTAATTAGTATGTTCCCTAAGTAATGTCAGATTCTTTTTTCCGTCTAAATGTTGATAAACTATTAACTAAACTTCCCACCCCTGTTCAATTTAATGAATCCCAAAAGGCTATGATCGAAGGTCTAAACGAGAATAGATTTTTTGTCCATATTGCTGCTCGTAGAACAGGTAAGTCTTACGCAGCAGCTATTTTAGCTTTTGCGAAGCTACTAGAGCCTAGTCAGCAAGTAATGGTTGTAGCTCCTAATTTTTCACTTTCATCTATTATCTGGGATTATGTTACTGATCTTATAAAACAATTAGATATTGAAGTAGATAAATTTAACCAAAAAGATAAAGTTGTTAAGTTGATTAACGGTTCTGTTTTCAGACTTCTTTCTGCTAACAATCGAGACTCTCTTGTAGGGCGTGCTGCTAATTTACTTATAGTAGATGAAGCTGCCATTATACCTAATGATGAATATTTTACTAGAGATTTAAGACCCGCTCTTTCAACTTTTAAAGACTCCCGTTGTCTATGGATATCAACTCCTCGCGGAAAAGGTAATTACTTATACAATTATTTTTTACGAGGAAGCGATCAAGAGTATGATGATTGGGGCTCTTCAATCCACAGCTGGCGCTCTAACCCTTTACTCTCTGAGAAAGATATTGACGAAGCTAGAAAGTCTATAACACGTGCTTTATTCGCCCAAGAGTACGAATGTGAGTGGACTACTACAGAATCTCAAATTTATGAAGCATTAGACGAAGCAAAACATATTAATGATTATGTGGGAGAACGATTTGCTGAAGTTTTAGCAGGCCTTGATGTGGGTTATAGAGATGAAAATGTTTTTGTAGTCATTGGTTTTGATGGAGAAAATTATTTTCTAATTGATGAGTACGTATCGAAAGAATCTACTACTTCTGAATTAGCTGCTGCTATCCAAGAAAAAATAGATGAATGGAATATTGATTCAATATATATTGACTCAGCTGCGCAACAAGTAAAAGCTGACTTTGCTTATGACTATGATATATATTGTGAGAATGCAATTAAATCTGTTAATGATGGTATTAACTTTTTACAGGTATTAATTGAGTCAAATAGGCTATTCTTTGATACATTAGGTGCTTCTCATACATTTTCAGCCATGAGTTCTTATAAGTGGAATCCTAACACAGAAACACCTAAACCCGTACATGATTGGGCTTCTCACCCTTGTGACGCTGTAAGATATGCCATCTACACTCACTCTAAAATGAGTAATATTTCTATCTATGCTTAGTAACGTAAGATTAATAGTTCTTAATTATAAAAGATTTGATAATGTTTTTAGTATCATCAATGCTTATAGAAATATTATGCCCATTACGGTTATAAATAATAATACTGAAGATCATTTTCCTTATTTAGGGCAACCTATAGATGTAATTAATAATGATACGAATTGGTTATGTATGGAGCGCTGGCATAGGTGCTTTGAGTATGACGAAGAGTTTAAACTAGTAATTGATGATGATTTATTACCGCACCCTAATCTTGTGAAAAAAATGATAAATCTAAACTTACCTATAACAGGCGTGTATGGTAAGACAAAAGTAAGTTCATCTAACTCTTATCAACAACTTACTGATCACTGGTGCGAAGACAAAAATGTTGACTTTCTAGTAGGGTCTGTTATTTTAGTAAAGCAAGAAGCACTAGAGGCCATTCAAGACAGTATAGAAAAAATTGGATATCCTCAAAGAGGAGATGATATTATTATCTCCTACTTGATACGAAAAAAATATAATTTAGATTTTTTAAGATCAGTATCTGGAAAAGTGCTTAACTTACCTGAAGGGGGTGTAGGATTAAACAAAAATCCTAATCACTATTCTATGAGATGGAACATAATAGAAAAATTTAAAAATAACTCTTGGACAGATAATGAAAGTATAGTACAGTGAATAAATTAAAGCGTATTCCCATCAAATATATACGAGATTTTATCAAAAAAGATTATAAACTTCGTGAAGAATGTTACATATGCGGGAAGATTGATACTTTAGAATTGCATCATCTATTCAGTGTGAGCGAGCTTTTTAATAATTGGTGTGACAAAAATAAAATAACCGTAATTGAAGATGTAGAGACTATAAATACTTTAAGAGTTCAGTTTTCTTTAGATTGTGAGATTGATCTAAGTCACAAGAATTTATTTACTCTTTGTAGTGCTCACCATAAACAACTCCATAATATTTACGGACAAAGGTATTCTAATCATCTAACTCCTAAAATTAAAAACTGGTTAGATATTCAAAGGGTAAAAAATGGCAGATGAAAATAAACTAGGTCTTAGGGGGTGGATGGCAGAAAAACTTAATCCAGCACAACCCTCAATAGCTGCTCTTGAACCGTATGCATCCCCCGAAACTATTGTTGACTATGAGCAAGCTTATCGAGAGATTGAGGTTGTTCATCGTTCAGTTGAGATGGTTATTAATGGGTGTGTTGAAATCCCTCTTATTGTAGAGGGTAATTCTCCTGCGAAAAAAGTAAATAGAATGTTAAACCATAAACCAAATCCTTTTGAGGATAGGGTTCGTATGTTTAGGCGCGCTTTACTTGATTACATGCTTGATGGTAACGCATTTTTTTATTATGATGGGCAAGATTTATTTTTATTACCAGCTAACGATGTCGAAGTAGTCCCTGATGCTCAAACATTTGTATCTCACTATAATTATTTAGTTCATAATCAGCAAGCAAATGATTTTTACGGTTTCGGGGCAGGAAAACAAACTCGTAAGTCAGAAGCTATTCGCTTTGAACCTCATGAGATTATACATATTTATTCTGAGAATGAGAATTCCATTTTTCGAGGCGTATCAAAGTTAAAATCTATTTTAGGATTAATGGAAGTCTACTACTACATGATTAAATTTCAGCGCCAATTCTTCAAAAACAATGCGCTTCCTGGATTTGTTTTAACTACTGATAATATTTTATCTCAAAGAGTTAAGCAAAGGCTCTTAGAGGCATGGCGTTCTACCTATACTACTATCTTTGATGGGGCAAGAAATCCGGCTATTCTAGATGGAGGATTAAAAATTGATAAGTTCTCTACAGTAAACTTTGATCAATTAGATTTTGAAAACTCTATTGAACGTATTCAGCAAGACATGGCAAAAGCTATAGGAGTTCCTTATGTTCTCCTTAAATCAGGTAATAATGCTAATATTGACGCCAATCAGAAACTATTTTACCTACATACTATCTTACCTATTTTAAATCAATTCTGTTCAGCTTTTGAGCACTTCTTTACTGGTGGTGTTACTATACGACCCGATAGACTATCCGTTCCAGCTTTGCAACCAGATAACAGAACACAGGCAGTTTACTACTCAACTCTGGTAAACACTGGAATTATAACCCCAAATGAAGCTCGTGAAGGATTAAGATTTCCAAAATTGGAAGGAAATGATAGTATAAGAGTACCACAAAACATCACAGGTAGTGCAACTGATGCTACTCAAGGTGGAAGACCCCCTGAAGGGGAATCAGAAAACGAGGAAGTAACTGATGAATAAGACATTTTATCTAAATAGTGCTTTCGAAACAAAGAGCGTAAAAAAAGGAACTAAAGCTCTCAAGATTGCAGGTTATGCAAATACAACAGCAAAAGATCGTGCTGGAGATATTGTTACTGCTGAGGCCTGGGCAAAGGGCGTTGAGAACTTTAGAAAAAATCCTGTTATGTTATTCCAACATAAGCATGATTGTCCTATCGGTCGTATTGATAAAATTACAGTCGATAAAAAAGGTATCTTTGTTGAAGGTGCAGTTAGCGAAGCAGCAGAAAAGACTCATGGTGTACAAACCCTGATCCGAGACGGTGCTTTGAAGAGTTTTAGTGTAGGTTTTCGTGTCAAGGATGGGAAATATAATAGAGAAGATGATTCAATGATGATTACTGATGTTGAACTTCTTGAAATTTCTGTTGTATCCGTGCCTTGTAACCAAGATTCACTATTTTCAATTCGTAAATCATTTGATTCAGATGATGAATTTAATGAGTTTAAAAAGTCTCTTAAAGAGGCTGACGATCAAGAAATCAAGATGATGCGTAAAATTAAAGCTGGAATTACTGACGTGAGCGAAGGTCATTATCATACCGTAGAAATGGATGATGCTGGCAATGGTGTAACCACATACGCATCGCATATGGCTAACCACGCTCACAAGATTATTGGAGGTGTCGTATTAGAGGCCGAAGGCCATATACACGACATTACAATGATGGGAGTTCCAATTCATAATATGGAGGAGGGCGAGGTTGTAAACGAGCGTCCAATGTCTCCAACCGAGGAGGAAGCAATGAGTAACTCAAAATCTGAGGAAGCTGTTGAAGAGAAGACTGAAGAAGTCATCGAAGAAGTAGCTGAAATGGAGGTTGAAGTGAAAACTGAGACTGAAGAAGTCATTGAAAATAAAGATGATGATAACTCAGTCGAAGAGAAAACTGAAACTGATGATGTTGAAGTCAAAGCCGAAGCCGAGGAAGCTATTGAAGACGAAATGGAAAAGGATGATGAAGAGGAAGTGTTTGTAGCACGTGATCCTAATGAATCTATCCCGTTTGTTAACTTGCTTTCTACAGACGCAAGCAAACTTCAAAATGGAGATTTAGTAAATTTCCATAATAAAATGTATAAGGTTGCTACTATCGCAACTGAGCAAAGCCCAATCTTTAAGTTTTTACAGATTGACGCTGACGGAAATGACTGTGATAATGTTCTTAATGTGAACGCAGATGAACTTTCACAAGTCGAGAAAACTCAAACAAGTGAAGAAGAAGATTCTAACGAAAGTCTGACTGAAGAGCTTCACAACATTTCTACAAAGGAGAAAGACAACATGGCTGATCAAGTCGTAGATACAATTGATCTCGAAGCTGCTAAAAAAGAAGTAGCAATCGAGACACAAAAAGAAGCACCACGTGCTCAAGTGTCTGAGCCTCAAGTTGCAGAGCTGGTTAAAGCTACCGGTGAAGCTATCGTAAAAGAGTCAGACGCACAAGACCAACAAACTCTCGTGAAGGGCGAAGCAGAAATTGCTTACACACCTCGCGAATCTGAGCAAGTCGCAGAACTTAAAGCTCAGATGGAAAAATATAAAGAAGAGGTCGCATCTCTTCAACGCTCAAAGATGCAATTCCAAGAGCAGTCACGCAATGCAGTTCAGTTCTCTGAAAAAGAAATGGCTAACGCTGTTATTCTTTCAAAGTTGCTGAATCGTCGTGACCCATTTGACACAAAACTAGGTCAAAAAGTTAAAGCAGTCACATCTGTAGACCAGTTCTTGAGCAACTTCTCACAGAACATCTATACCGAGATGGAGCAGCAGCTTGTAGTTGCACCTATGTTCCAGCGTATGGCAGTGGATGCTAAGACTTTCCGCGTACCAGTAGCTGACGAAGATACTGACGGTGATGTTGCAATGTTTGCTTCTGGCACATTCGCAACTGGTATTGCAGAAGCAACTCGTGTTCCTGCGTCAAACCAGAACACCATCAGCGCAGTTGAGTTTACACCACATAAATTTATGGCATCAACTCACCTCGCAAAAGACGAAGAAGAAGATACAGTTCTTCCACTCCTCGACTTCTTGCGCGCTGCAGCAACTCGTCGTTTGGCACGTGCCATCGATAAGTCAATCCTACGTGGTACAGGCGCGTTGACAGGCTTTACAGCTTCTCCAACTAACGCTATTACCGCAGGTACAGGTTACGCATCTGTTATCGAAGGTATCACAAACCTCGCATCTGACGCATCACTTTCTGTTGCAACAGGTGGAGCAAACGATAAGGCTGATCCAACAGATATCGCAGGTGCTCGTACAGTGCTTGGTAAGTATGGCTTACAGCTTGGTAACGACCTCGTGTTTATTACCTCAATCGAAGGCTATAACAATCTTGTAACAACTTCTGATTTCCAGACTGTTGACAAGTTTGGTCCAAATGCAACTTACCTCACAGGTTCAGTTGGCGCCGTTTACGGTATTCCAATTGCTATCTCTGAGTTCATGGACAACGTTGGTGGAACAGGTCGTCATCTTGGCGCACTAGTCTACAAGCCAGGCTTCATGATTGCAGAACGTCGTGGTATTGAGATTGAGAGCGAGTATGAGCCACGCCAGCAGGTCACAGCAATGTACATGAGTACACGTTTTGACTTTAAAGCCCTCACAACTAACAGCGCTGCTGCACTTGACGCAACCAAGTATGCATACGCTTGTGTGATTGATGCTGGTTAATAGCTAATTAGTTATAAATCACTGAACTACACTGGGGGAGGCGGTCAACGCCTCCCTTAAGTTTTTAAGGAGAAAGAAATGGAAGAAATTAAAGGAATGTCAGACGCGGAAGCTCGCCGTTGGTTACAAAAGCACGGATATGGCGTTGGAGAAATTGATGGTATTATGGCAGGTGAAGACATGTGCGCTAACCCCGGACCACCACCTGCACCAGTCGTTGCAGCACCGGCACCGAAGTCTGTAAAAAAAGTTGAAGCAAAACCTGTTAAAGTAGCTGTTAAGACGGCTTCTAAATCAGGCATGTAAGGAAATAAAAAATGGTAGATCGTTTTGAAGAAGGACTAGGGAAATACCCTTATGTTAATTTAGCCCAAGTTAAAGATTATCTCAGTATTTCGTCTAGTACTCAAGATGCTAGATTATCTAATATCATCAGCTATGCTACAGGGGTAGTTGAACACTATATTGGTCATGCTATCTTAGCTAATGATTATGTAGAAGTTTTTGATGGTGGCAAAACATCTGTTATGTTGTCACGTATACCTCTTAATAATGTTTATCAAGTTACCGAGTTTAATGGAGTTGATCATGTAGTACTAGCAGACCCAACTACTATCGGCACACCTGTAACTACTAGCACAAACGATCTACCCCTTTCATTTAAAAATGACGCACATATTAATTCTAGAATTAAAAAGTTTGGTAAATCCTCATTGGAGCTTAATATCGATGACTTTATATCTTCCGCTACAGTACCTGAACAATTAAAATTTGAAGAGGGTGATTTTACCATTGAGATGTTTATTCGAGTTGATGAAGAGACTATACAAGATAACGTGATATTTTCAATTAACACAGACTCCTCAAATTATATGCAGTTACGATTATCAAATGCAAATTGTTTAGCATTTGAATCAAATATTTCTGGAGCTGCAAATGTTGTGACAGCTCCTAACGTTTTAATAGAATCACAACAATTTGCTAAACGCAGATGGGCGCATGTGGCTGTTTCCCGTAAGTTAGACGACGAAAAGTTACATTTATTCTACAATGGTAATGTAATTTCTGACGCTTCAAACGTTTACGCAGTATCAAATCATACTTTTACATCTAATGTTGAAATAGGTACGACATTCAAAGGATATATTGACGAACTTCGTGTATCTGATAAGGCAAGATACACAGCTAATTTTACGCCTCCTACAAATAGATTTAGACCAGATGATGATACTGTTATGTTGGTACACTTTGACGGTAAGAGCGGAGATACTGTAACTAAAGATGTTCATGCAGAAACTAATGAGTATAACTTTAGCCGTGACATGGGAGAAGTAACTCGTGACGTAGGTGCTGTAGGAGTAAGAGGTGTGTACCCAACTATTCGAAATTCTTATCCTGCTCTTACTTTATCAGGACCTCCCTCATTTCAACCATTTCCTTCCGGGGTCAAAATAGATTATCGCGCGGGATATGAGTCCAGCGATATCCCTCAAGATCTTCAAATGGCAACTCTTGATATGATTAAAATAGTTTATAAACAAGATCAAGAGAAAAAAGGATTTTCTTTTGAAGGTGAGAGAGGAGAGAACTATTCACTATCTAGTAATTTCCCACCACATATTCGTCGTATATTAGATTTATATAGAGTGATTCAATAATGGCTGTACCGAGTATATCTGGTTTTTTAACAAAGATTCAGACTCAATCAACACTCATTATTAATGGTCGTGTAGCACATGCGAGAAAAGGTATCCTACCTTTTAACCAGGCAACTAGAATTTACAGACAAGTACAAGGCCTTTCAGGATCAAATAAGATACCCGACGATATTAGATCAAAGTTAGCTAAGATAGGATCTAAACTTAGTACTAGTGCTTTGGAAGAGCCTCTTATAAAACTATTTGGCGCACGTAAGATTGAGAGTGGTGGTGGTGGTTTCCAAGCAGACTTTAAGATCCAAGATCAAATCACTGGGAAATTTAAAGAGACTGAGATTAAGAATATTAAAGCTGAAGCATTAGGGTTTGATGAAGGTGCCGGTTTTACAGGACTGACAAGAGATACAGTTAGTCCTATTAGTCTTGGAGGAGGTAAAGGCGTTACCATTCAATCAGGTCGTCAACAAGTAATAACAGGTTTTGATCAAGATATTGGAGAGTATAACAAAGAAGAAATAGATGTAAGCCCATTCTATAGAGCCTTGGATAGCGCCTACAAAAAAGGATCAAATCAAGCTGACATTGTAAAGGCTCTTGAATTAAACGATCCATCAGCACAAGCTTATAAGGCTTCTTTAACCAGTAAAGCAAGTGATATTGTAATACCCATTACAATCGGTAATAGAACAATCGTAAGATCAATTCAATTCACCTATGCAGATATGAAAAAATATGCTCTTGGAGGTAAAGGAAGCAGAGGAAAGGGAGGAAGCTTTAAACTAAAACCTGGCAAAAATGGTGCTTATTTTTTACAATTTTCCTTTTCTCAGTCTACTGTTGCAACTGCTCTAAACGACATGAGCAAAGGTATAGCACGAGAATTTAATGAGGGAGTTATAGGTCAAGAATTTGTGGACGCTCTTGCAGTAACAATAGCAGGAATTGATCCTAAAACACTTAGTGCTATGCGAAAACATCTAAAAGATGCGGGATTTACTATAGCCCTAGAGTATTTGAGCGGATCACTTAGGGTTGCGTCAGGAGTGTTACTTCGTTCACCGAAGAAAAGGCAAAAAAATACTCAACAAAGATATATATCTGAAGTACAACTATCTAAGATGATTCAAGAACGTCTGGCTCGTACAATGGAGCGTGCAGGTATTCCTAACCCCCCTGATCTAAAGTATAGATCTGGTCGTTTTGCTTCAACGGTAAGAGCAATTCCAAATTATAGAAAAAGTATTATTACATATTTTTTAAATCCGATATATACTTCACTTGAGAGTTACGGATACAATCCTGGTAGGCAGGTGGAAGTTGCTACTCGCGAGGTAGTACAGGCCTTATTTAAACAAAGATTCAATATTTTGAGAGGTAACTAATGTCATCCAGGCGAGGAAATATAGTAGATTTTTTAGTTACTAGCTTAAAGAATATTAATGGTAGTACGTCTACCTATAATAATGCTTATACGTACAATAATAATTTATTCGATAATGTTTATCGCAAACTAAAATTTTTAGATGAGGTAAATGACTTTCCAGCACTTTATTTATCTGCCGGAACCGAAAATAGAAACTTTAATTCTTTAAGTTTGACGGTAGCAACATTAGACGTTACTATAAGAGCATACGTATATGGAGAAGATAATTCTCAGAGCCTTGCAGATGACATGATACAAGATATAGAACATGTTATCTACTCGTTAGGCGATAATCCTGATAAAGGAATATTAGATATAACTATAGATAGTATTTCGACAGATGAAGGGTTAGCTGCTCCTTACGGAATAGCCGAGGTAGAATTAACCGTAGTCTATAGACTAGAAAATTAATAAGGAGAAAATAAGATGGCATCTCTTAACTTACAGAGAAATTCAGAAGTATTTCTGTCCACCAAAGATATTATTAATGGTGCGGCTGCAGTTGATTTGCGACCAACAAATACTTGGAAGCTAGAAGTTCTTGCTGGATTTGCAGTAACTTCCTCATCTGCGACTCAGGACATTACATCCCTTGAATCCGGGACTGACCCTGATCGCTCGCAACAAAGATTTAACACAGCTATTAACCCTGTTGACTGGAACTTTCAAACATACATTCGTCCAACAGGTGTTGAAACTGGCGCGGCCGGAAACGGAACTACTGCACTTACTAATCAGACAGGAAACGTTAAACCTGTAGCTGATTGGTTTATGTGGCAATCACTGGTATCTAATACTAAAGTAGTAGCTACAGACGCTGATGGGTTACACGAACGTTCCGTTTGGGTAACTGGTGGTAAACTTCCCACAACTACTGTAGCTAAAGGCACAGGTAGTTCTGCTACTAGATCAAACTTCTCAACTGCTGTTGAGAATCACTTATACTTTAAATTAGATAATGTTATATACCAAGTATCTAACGCTACTGTCAATGGCGCAACTGTTGATGCAGGTATTGAAGAAATTGCTACAACTACTTGGTCAGGTTTTGGTACAACAATGAAAGAAATCACTGGAAGTGCGCGTGACGTGGCTATAGCAGTGTTTGGAGGAATCCAAAACGGGGGTTCAACTATTGTTGCTAACTCAGGATTCCAAACAATGAGCGCTACAGGTACCGAAGCAGCACATTATCACCCATTTAACCAAATGAACGTTGCTGGTGTCAGTGGAACTAACTCATTCATCAAGAATCGTCTTAGTGCTATTGAATTTCACCATAAAGCTACAGCAGGCGGTTCAGACGAGAAGTTTGTATTCCCCGTCACATCGCTATCATTTGATTACAATAACAATATTACTTACTTGACACCTGAAGAACTATCAGCTCTAAACGAGCCGATTGGTCAGTTTACAGGAACTCGTTCAGTCACAGGTTCGGCTACTATGTATCTCCGTACCGGAGACCTTGAATCAGCTGGGTTCTTA
>Ga0181400_1000484_pt1 | contig 17106 bp, 20 predicted proteins | sample 23SPOviralmetaG_FD_130129 | JGI IMG/M metagenome (GOLD analysis project Ga0181400, IMG submission 130129) | Marine viral communities from the oligotrophic San Pedro Time Series (SPOT) site, San Pedro Channel, CA, USA - 23 SPOT_SRF_2011-06-22 | ecosystem: Environmental > Aquatic > Marine > Strait...
AAGAGAAGTTGTTCCTAGTATGAAAGAAAACAAGTATGGTGTTATTGTAAATATGTCATCAATATATCACAAAGGAGAATCGTTTCAATCTCCATACTCTGCATCTAAATCAGCAGTTGTTGGGTTTACTAATTCTCTTGCCAAAGAACTTGGTGAATATAATATAAGAGTACACACTGTATCTCCTGGATATACTAGAACTGATATGACAAAGATATGGAGAGATGGGGGTTATGAACCAGAGATTATATCTATGACTCCATTAAGACAGGCAGGAATGCCTGATGATATAGCAAACCTTGTAAACTTCTTATGTTCAGATGAGGCAAAGTTTATGACAGGTAATATAAACCATATTGATGGAGGATTGTCTTTATGAATTTATATCATGACTATTATTGGTTTAAAGAAGCAATCTCTCACGATGTATGTGATGCCATTATAAAGATGGGTGAGAAACAGTTAAAAGCAATACGAGAAGGTGGTGGAGAGGTCTCTGGTACAACGAGGAGCAACGATGAAAGACAATCTGGTACAAACTTACCTAGTGTCAAAGAACTAACACCTAAAGAAGCAAAAGAAAAGTTGGGTGACTATTATATCAGAGATTGTAATGTAGCATGGTTTAACGACCAATGGTTGTATGATTTAATTTGGCCATATCTAGAAACTGCTAATAGTGAAACAGGTTGGAACTGGGATATAGATTGGGCAGAGAGTTTTCAATTTACAAAGTATGACAAAGATGGGTTATATGGTTGGCACAACGATGGTGGTTCAGACCACTTTGGAAAATATATTTTAGGTGAAGAAGATAAGGAATCAAGCAATCCATATACAGATGATAAAACATTTGAAGGAAAGGTTAGAAAGATAAGCATGACTTTAAATTTATCAAGACCTGAAGATTTTGAGGGTGGTGAATTAAAATTTGATTTAGGTAAGACGCATGATACTGGAGTTGATATTATGGAATGTGCAGAAATAAAAGCAAAAGGTTCTATGATATTTTTTCCTTCATTTAAACAACATACAGTAACACCGATAACAAAGGGCACTAGATATTCATTAGTGCTTTGGGCATTAGGAAAACCTTGGAGGTAAAATATGTCAATTAGAAAACAGTCGAATGAGTTTTTCAATGAGAATGGTTGGGTTATACTCGACAATTTTCTACAAGACGAAACAACTTTAATATTATATCATCACTTGAAGATGTCTGCCCAAAAAGCAAAATATGTTCAAGAAATAGAACCAGATTTATTTGATGATGAACAAGTACATTATGGTGAGTTTAGTGATAGTAATTGTTTAAATAAAAAGGTTTGGAACAAATATGCTGAACCAGTTATTGAAACTGTCTTAGCATTAGCAACACCAATGGTCCAAGAACATATGGGTATGAAACTTATTCCAACATATAGTTGGTCTAGAATGTATACAGAAGGCACTGAAATGGAAAGACATATTGATAGGAGCGAGTGTATTGTAAGTGGGACACTTTGTTTAGGATATGACTTATCTAACATGCATGGTGATAAATTAAAGGACACATATTGCTGGCCAATATTCTTTGGTGATAAGAGTGGCAGAAAGAATACGAAAGGAACTCCTGTACAATTAACTCCAGGACAATTATGTTTATATAAAGGAACTAAGATTGAACATTGGAGAGAACCATTTAGAGGAGTAGACCACGCACAAGTATTTTTACATTGGGTTGAAAATAAAGAAGATAATGTAAATCTGCATTTAGATAGCAGACCTATGTTAGGAATGAACAAGGACTTTGTTAAATAATGTATCAAAAACTATTTAAGAAAAAAGAAAAAGAACTGTGTCAGTTTGTTCAAGACTTTCAGATTAATATAACTGAAGAACAAATGTTTGATATACTAAGAATGAAAAGGAGATGGCCATTCGTACATCCTACTGCACCTGACCAACAACCTACTGTTGAAATAATATCTATGTATGGAGAGAAGCATAGTTATGTAAATGACGGAACTGGATTCCTTGATTTCGATAAAATGAAGTCGTTTTATGATAAGGGTTACACTGTATTATTGGCAGATATATTAGACCTTACAGAGGAACTCAGGACTCTTGAGGAGGAACTTATAGATAGAACTGGTATAGGTAACATACGAGGTAATTTCTATTTTGGTAATGGTAAAAAAGATGTTCATCCTAGTTTCAATTTACATAATCATGGGTATAGTGCTATATCAAAACAAATCTATGGTACAAACTATTGGACTGTAGATGACCAAAGGTATAAGTTACATGAACAAGAAATTATACTCGTTCCTGCTCAAGCATGGCATGAAGTTTACAAGTCAGATGGTAAACGACTTTCACTTACTATAAATTTGGGATATGGTGATTAATACAATTGACAATTTTCTAGATGATAATTATCTAGAAGAATTAAACAATGTTAATCTTTGGGACTTATTACACAAACAAGATATGAAGTGGGTGAGTTTAAGTAACAGACCTACAAATATATTTGAAAGAATAGTATACAAAGAATATAGAAAAACATTTAAAGATACATTTCATAGATATGCTGGATATGAATATTGGAGAGTTAAGATTTCTTCAAACTCTACAAATAACTTACCACCACATCAAGACTTAGATGAGACATTACAAAAAAGAACAGGAGTAAAGAAACCTGCTTCATTAAGTACAGTGTTTTATGGGTATCCACATTTTGTTAAAGGTGGTAATCTAATGTTTGAAGATATGTCTCAATACGAACCAAAATACAACAGACTAATATATTTCAATTCAATTATACAGCATCAAGTATTGCCTGTAACATTAGGTGATAGATATGCTCTTTCTGTAAACTTTTGGGAAGAAAAACCTGAAGGATATGTTAAAAGTAATTTTAGAATAAAAAAAAGGGAGTCTGAATAGACTCCCTTGATTTAAAATGATTATGATAACTTATATGGTTTGATAACCTGCTACCTTATTCATCTCTCTTGCTATCTTCTGCTCACCTTCTGTTGAATCATGCTTATCGATATCTTCTAGATATGGTTCGATAAACTTTCTCCATAGAGGTGGGAATAAAGCAATTGCGAACAATGTAAAGTATCCGTGACCAGTATTTGGTGCACCTACTTCATCTAACTCCCAGAAGTGTGTTTCTCCACGATCGTGGTGGTCACCTTGACGACCAATCTCAATAAAGAACCAACTTGTGAAAGCACTGTTTGTATCCCATGAATGTCTGTAGTCAATAGGTTGACCTTTCTCACGGATTAATCCATAGTGCTCCAAGTAGTTAAGTGTTTCTAACTCGAAGTTGGATATCATCCACATTCCAAACAAACATGCTATTCCTACCCAACCACCTGCGAACCAGAATAATCCGATTGTTGGTAATGCCATAGCATAACCTCTTAACCATCTGTTTTGCCATGTTAGGAAAGGTACACCAAGTCTGTTTAGTCTTGATTTCTCCATTAAGAATAAGAACTTAGATTGTCCTAAACCTGATTTGGGGAAATGTGCCCACAAACTACGACCTCTTGGTGCTGTTGCTGGATCGTCTTCATGTGCTAGTTCTAAATGGTGATTGTATACATGAGCATAACAGAAGTGTGCTTTAGCAGACAATGCCATCATCCAACGAGCAATTATGAAACTAAATCCTTTAGTATGAGCAAGTTCATGACCATAGATAATTCCGATACCCAAGAAAATACCTGAAGACATTGTAGCACCAATCAACTGTGAAGTTGTTAATGCGTCTACAGCACCACCTGTGTATTGCCAGATTCTCCATGCTAATACTGCTTGAAGTAATACAAACACTGGTAACATTGTATACATTACTGCATTTTGGAACAATGGTACACCATTTGTATCTCCGTTTTCATCGAAACCTGCACCTGGAGTTCTTGTTTTCACTAATGTGTCAACAACAATTCCCATGCCTAGAAGAACAACTCCTGTCCATACAAATGGACCACCTGCGTACACACCAGCAACTGCTGCAAGTATGAATAGAGGTGCTAGTAAGTAACGAATATTGATTAAAAATTTCTTCATTTTACTAAACTCCTTTGTTTAATTTACTTCCATGATTATACTCTATTTACTTAGTTTTGTCAATAGATTCCGTATAGATTTATCTATACATTACCTATACTAAATAAAGCAAGATAATACTATTTATTATAATACTATACTGAAACGGAATTATCAACCTATACGAAACATATACTTCTAAATTATTTGACATTTCTATTCAAGTCGAGTATAATACTATAAAATCGTCAGGTAACTATTTATTATGCAGAAAATTTATGCCACACTAGAATGGATATCAGCAGACTATCAAACTAATTCATTTAGATTTATAGTTGAAGTTGTCGCTTGGGCACTTAGTATCGGATGCTCTATTGTCATGGCATTAACTGTACCCAATCCACCATTACTAGAATTATACATAGTTTGGATCTCAGGTTGCTTAATGTACACTTGGTCAGCATGGACAAGAGGTTCATTTGGTATGCTAGCAAACTATCTTGCCTTAGTTGTTATAGACATTGTGGGTCTAGTTCGCATTATTATTTCTTAAAGTCAATACTAATTCTTTTATAAATAGATGTGTTAATACATCTAATTGGAGAATTGAGGTAAATGGCAGCAATTTCTAACATCTTCATCGATCAAGGTGCAGATTTTTCAACTACAGTCACTGTGTCAGATTCTGCTGGATCTGCTTTAGACTTAACTAATTACACTGCTTTAGCAATGATTAGGAAAACATATGATTCGACATCAGCGACTTCATTTACATCAGCATTTGCGACAGACAGAACTACAGGAAAAATAACTATTTCTCTTACAGATGTACAAACGACTGCTTTAGAGCAAGGTCGTTATGTTTATGACTTATTAATTACAGATGGTAGTGGCGATAAGACCAGAGTTTTAGAAGGCATTGCTACTATAAGTCCAAGTGTATCAAGGAGTTAAGAAATGTCTATTACTGCAACATTAAATAGTGGTACTACAATTCAAGGTTCTGTTTCAGAGGGCAAAACTGCTGCTGTAACAAGAGTTACAATACAAGGTCCGAAAGGTGACACTGGAGAAGCAGCAACTTCATTCGCAGCACTTAGTGATGTGAATACTACAGGTCTCGCTGATGGAGCATTAATACAATATAAATCATCTACAGGAAAGTTTACTGCAGTGAACGAAATAGATACTACATCAGGTACTCTTAGAATTACTGGTGGAATATTTTAAAGGAATAAAAGAATATGGCAACAACCATTCAAGTAAAAAGAACAACTACAGCAAATCTTCCTTCTACACTGGAACAGGGTGAACTTGCTTACATATATGACACATCAGCAGCAGATACAGATGCTGGTGGTAATGGTGGTCGTCTATTCATAGGGGATCCTACATCAAACAGCAACACTCCATTAAAAGTTGGTGGAAAATATTACACTGATTTAATGGATCACACTTTAGGAACTGTAACTGCTAGTAAAGCATTACTTGTAGACTCAAATAAAAAACTTAATGAGTTACTTGTAGATAATATTACTATCGATGCTAATACTATTTCTTCTACAAACTCAAATGGTGACATTATAATAGACCCAAATGGTACTGGTAATGTTAAAGTTGGTAACTTTGAATTTAATGCAGACCAAACTGTTGGGTCAGGACAAGACAATTATGTTTTAGTGTACGACCACAGTTCAACATCAATTAGTTTAGAAGCAGCAGCATCTAGTTCGTTTACACTATCTGCGGATAGTGGTTCTAATGACACATTTAGTACAGGTGGAACTTTAACTTTTGATGGTGGTACTGGTATTGACACTACAGTATCTGACGACCAAATATCATTTGCTATTGATAGTACAGTTGCTACACTTGGTGGAGCACAGGTACTTTCAAACAAAACTATAACTAATCCTATATTAACACCTACTGCTACAACTGCTGGTAAAATAGAATTCTTAGAGGGTACTAATAACGGAACTAACAAAGTAACATTAATTGGTCCAGCATCGACAGCAGATGTTACAGTAACATTACCTGCTGCTGCAGATACATTAGTAGGTAAAGCAACAACTGATACATTAACAAACAAAACTATTAATGCTAGTAATAACACATTATCTAACATTGCTAATGCTTCATTAGCAAATAGTTCTATCACTGTAAGTGATGGATCTACTACAACTGCTACTGCTTTGGGTGGTACTATAACATTCGCAGCAGGTGAGGGTATGGATGTAGGCGAAAGTTCAGGTACAATAACATATTCAGGTGAAGACGCAACTACATCAAATAAAGGTGTTGCTTCATTTAGTAGTGATAATTTTGCTGTATCGTCAGGTGCAGTAACTATTAAAGATGGTGGTGTTGCTAATGCTGAATTAGCAGGTTCAATAGCAAACTCAAAACTTGCTAACAGTTCTATCACTGTAAGTGATGGATCTAATACTACTGCTACTGCTTTGGGTGGAACAATTACTTTCTCTGGTACTGCTAATGAGGTTACAGTAGCAGAAAGTTCTGGTACAATTACAGTTGGTTTGCCAAATGATGTTACAATCGGAAATGATTTAGTTGTAACAGGAGATTTCACTGTTAATGGTGATACTACAACTATTGCTACAACAAACAAAGTTTTAACTGACACATTGATTGAGTTAGCAAACGGAACAACAGGTACTCCATCACATGATGCTGGTATCGTAATAGAAAGAGGTAGTGCAGCAAATGCATTTATAGGTTTTGATGAAAGTGCTGATAAATTTATAGTTGGTACTGGTACATTTACTGGTGCTACAACAGGTAACTTATCTATTACAACTGGTACACTTGTTGCTAACTTAGAAGCAACAACTGCTACATTAGGTGGTGCTGACATTGTTTCTGTTTCTGCTAGTCAGACTTTAACAAACAAGACACTAACTACACCAACACTTACTACACCTATTGCTAATGCTGGAATACAGTTAAAGAATGGTGCTACTAGTGCTGGTTTCTTAGAGTTCTTTGAAGATTCAGATAATGGTACAAACAAAGTAACATTAATTGGTCCAGCATCTACTGGTGATGTTACAGTAGTATTACCTGCTGCTGCAGACACACTTGTTGGTAAAGCAACAACTGATACACTTACAAACAAAACAATCAATGGTCCAGATAATACTTTAACAAACATTGCTAATGCTTCGTTAGCAAATAGTTCTATCACTGTAAGTGATGGATCTAATACTACTGCAAGAGCATTAGGAACAACAATAACTTTTGCTTCTGGTGAAGGTATAGATGCAACAGAAAGTGGTGGTACAATAACAATTGCTGGTGAATTAGCAACAACATCTAATAAAGGTGTAGCATCATTTAGTAGTGATAATTTCACTGTTAGTTCTGGTGCTGTTACAGTAACCACTGTAGATGGCGGAACATACTCATAGGATAATTAAATGGCAATCCCAAGTACAAAATCAACATTTAAAGAATACTGTTTAAGAGCATTAGGTAAACCTGTAATAGAAATTAATGTCGATCCCGACCAAGTAGACGATCGTATAGATGAAGGATTACAATATTTTGCTCAATATCATTATGATGGTATTGAAAGAATGTTTCTTAAACATAAAATAACTGCTGCAGAAATTGCTAGAGCAGCAACTAATGCTACTACAACAGCAACAGACACTGCTGATAATAGCATTACTGCTAATTGGTTAGAAGGCAAAGGATTTATTCCTATTCCTTCCCCTGTAGTTTCTATAGTTCAAGTATTTCCATTTGATGACTCGTCAACTAACAATATGTTTGATATGCGTTATCAATTAAGATTAAATGATTTATACGATTTCTCATCAACATCACTTGTTCATTATGAAATGACAATGAGTCATTTAGACCACCTATCACATTTATTAGTAGGTGAAAAACCACTTCGTTTCAATCAACACCAAAACAGATTATACATTGATATGGATTGGGCGAACGATGTGGCGGAAGATGACTTTATCGTTATTGAGTGTTTTAGAAAAGTAGATCCTGATACATATACTGATATTTGGGATGACATTTTCTTAAAGAAATATTGTACTCAATTAATTAAAAGGCAATGGGGAGCAAACCTTTCCAAGTTTCAAGGAATCCAGATGCTGGGTGGTGTACAAATGAATGGTGAACAAATATACCAACAAGCAACAGAAGAGATTCAAAAACTGGAAGAACAGATACAACTTGCTTATGAGTTGCCTCCTATGTATCAAATAGGATAAGGCAATGCCAACAAATGTATATTTTGACACAGGAACTGTTAGAGAACAAGAACTCTATGAAGATTTAATTATAGAGCAACTTCGTATATATGGTCAAGATGTATACTATATTCCTCGTAACATTGCTTCAAAAGATTCTATTTTAGGTGAAGAAGATTTCTCAACTTTCGATGATGCATACTTGATAGAAATGTATATTGAGAATGTAGATGGTTACGAAGGGCAAAAAGAACTGATGTCTCAGTTTGGTTTAGAAATAAGAGATGAAACAACATTTATAGTTTCAAGAAGAAGATGGGAACAGTTTGTATCACAAGACTCAAACCTTACCACAAGCACTAGACCAAATGAAGGAGATTTAATTTATTTCCCTAAAGGCAAAAGATTATTTGAAATAGGTTTCGTAGACCATGACGATCCTTTTTATCAAGTCCATAATTTACCAACATATAAACTCAAGTGTAGAACATTTGAATATGGTTCTGAAGACTTTGATACTGGTATTAGTGAAATAGATGGTATAGATGATGCGTTAAGCATAGACTCTATGCAACATCAATTTACTATGGAGCAATCAACTGCTCAAAACGAAAATATTACAATACAACATGCTCAAGGAAGTTATGGTGTATTATTAGAAGAAACTGATGGTGATAACATCACTATGGAAAATGACTCTACTTCAGTTGGTGAAAGTATATTACTTGAAAATGATACTGACGCAGATGATTCTGATTACTTGATACAAGAAGACTATATAGTAGGAGATGGTGTAAACGATAAGTCTGCACAGAATGCTATATTTGATACACAAGATGATAATGTATTAGACTTTACAGAGTCTAACCCATTCGGAGATCCAGGAGTAAATGAATAATGTTAGGTAATAGACAATTTTATCACGAAACAGTAAGAAATATTGTAGTGGCATTTGGTACACTATTTAATGACTTGCACATCGTGAAGAAAAATAGTAGTGGAAGAGTTACACAATCTATGAAGGTGCCATTAGCATATGGACCAAAACAAAAATGGTTAGGAAGGTTAGACCAAGATGCTAATTTAGATAGCAAGGTTGCTATTACACTTCCTAGATTAGGATTTGAAATACAAAACTTACAATACGATCCTACTAGAAAGTTAAATCGTGTACAAAAGTTTAAAAAAGTAAAATCAAGTTCAAGCGATTCTAGTAAATTAGATACACAATATATGCCAGTTCCTTATAATTTAAACATACAATTATATGCTATGGCGAAACAATCTGATGATGCATTACAAATAGTTGAACAAGTATTACCATTCTTTCAACCAGACTATACATTAACAATTAATGATATGGCAGATATGGGTGTCGCAAGAGATATTCCTATTGTATTAAATGGTATTGATTATGAAGATAGTTACAAAGGCGATTATGGTGAAAGAAGAGCAATTATATACACATTAGACTTTACTACTAAATTCTTTCTATATGGACCAGTTACCTCTAGCAAGGTTATTAAAACTGTTCAAGTCGACCAATATACAGATTTACCTGATACTGCTCCGAAAAGAGAACAAAGGTATTCTGTTACACCTTCGCCAACAACTGCTGATGCCGATGATGACTTCGGATTTAATGAAACAGTATCTTTCTTTGAAGATGCTAAAAACTTTGATGAGGAAAGTGGCACTGACAAATAGGACACATTATGAGCACTAAAGATATATTAAATGAAGCATTGAATATTGATGACAAGTCAGAGTTAATCACAAAAGATGAAACCATACCTGTTGTTCCAAGACCTAAAGAAAACTTGGAAGATATGGATGCTGACTACAAATATCAAAGAGAAAATTTTTATAATTTAATTGAACGAGGTTCGGATGCTATCGAAGGTATACTAGATCTCGCTCGTGAGTCTGAACATCCAAGATCTTATGAAGTTGCTGGTCAACTTATTAAACAAGTTGCTGAGGTAACTGAAAAACTTGGCGACCTTCAAACTAAAATGAAGAAGTTAAAAGAAGTTCCTAAAGATGCACCACAGAATGTGACCAACGCATTGTTTGTAGGTAGTACAAAAGAATTACAAAAGATATTAAAAGGCAAACTTCAAGAGATAGATGATGTCGACAACAAAGGCAAGTGATAATCAATATTTAGGAAATCCTAATTTAAAAAAGACTAATGTTCCCTTTGAGTACACTGAGGAGCAGGTTGCCGAATACGCAAAGTGTATGCAGGATCCAGTATACTTTATAGAAACATATATGCGTATTGTTTCTCTTGATGAAGGTCTTGTACCATTTAATATGTACAACTTTCAAAAAGAAATGGTTGGTACATTTCACAACAATCGTTTTACTATCTGTAAACTTCCTAGACAGTCAGGTAAGTCAACAACAATCGTAGCATATCTCTTACACTATGTTCTATTTAATGAGAATGTAAATGTTGCTATTCTTGCAAACAAATCATCAACTGCTAGAGATATATTAGGCAGACTTCAATTAGGATATGAACATCTTCCTAAATGGTTACAACAAGGTGTTATATCTTGGAACAAAGGTAGTCTTGAATTAGAAAATGGTTCAAGTATGTTGGCAGCATCTACTTCTGGTAGTGCGATTCGAGGTGGTTCATTTAACATTATTTTCCTTGATGAGTTTGCTTATGTACCATCTAATGTTGCTGAAGAATTTTTTAGTTCTGTATATCCTACTATATCATCTGGTAAAACAACAAAAGTAATGATAGTATCTACACCACATGGTATGAATATGTTTTACAAACTGTGGACGGATGCTGAAAATAGTAGAAACGATTATATTCCACTTGAGGTGCATTGGTCTGAAGTTCCAGGAAGAGATGAGAAGTGGAAACAAGAAACAATTCGTAATACATCAGAACAACAATTTAAGACTGAGTTTGAGTGTGAGTTCTTAGGTAGTATTAATACACTTATTAATCCAAGTAAACTAAAAACTCTAACATATCATGACCCAATACAAACTAATGCTGGGTTAGAATTATTTGAGCAACCTATAAAAGATAAAACATATATGCTAACTGCTGATGTAGCACGAGGAACTAACAACGACTATTCAGCATTTTTAGTATTTGATGTGACACAAGTTCCATATAGGGTTGTTGCTAAATATCGTGACAATGAAATTAAACCTTTGATGTTCCCTCAAAAAATACACACTGTTGCTCAAGCATATAACCAAGCATTTGTATTAGTAGAGGTGAATGATATAGGAGAACAGGTAGCAAACGCATTACAGTTTGATTTAGAGTATGACAATTTAATGATGGCATCTATGCGTGGTCGTTCAGGTCAAGTTTTAGGTGGTGGATTTTCAGGTGGTAGAGCACAATTAGGAGTTCGTACCACTAAAGCAGTTAAAAGAGTTGGATGCTCTAATTTAAAACAATTAATTGAAAGTGATAAAATTATTATTCAAGATATTGATACAATAAGTGAGTTGTCTACATTTATAGTAAAGGGGAAATCTTGGGAAGCAGATACTGGTTGTAATGACGATTTAGTTGCTTGTTTATTCTTATTTGCTTGGTCAATAGACCAAACATATTTTAAGGAACTTACTGATAGCGATATTCGTCAGAGAATGTTTAGAGACCAACAAGAACAATTAGAACAAGATATGGCACCATTTGGGTTTATTGATAATGGTATAGATGAACCAGATGTTCAAGTTGATGAGTATGGTACAAAGTGGACTACTGTACAAAGAGATTATAAGAGTGATTGGTAAGCAGTATCCATTAACTCATTATCTATCTTTATCTTACAGTTAGCACATACTATAAAAGAATCGTTGATTAATTTTTCTACTTCTTTCCTACTTTCAACATTCATACCAACTCGTTTTATCTTATTTCTTATCTCTTTATCATGTGGATGAAACTTTAAACAAGCAATTTCATTTTCATCACAATATTGACATTTAGTATTTTCTAAATACTTACTCAAAGATGAAACTCGTTTATGATAGTTTCTTTTTGAAACTCTTTTGATAGTTTCTTTATATTTTTCATAATGTTCATTCATAAATCTATTTATATTCTTTTTGACTTATAAATTAGATTATTGAAAGTTGTCAATTTATAAATAAAGTGACAAAGTAATATTTAATTAATTTTAGGAGTAAACACTATGGGATTTCAAGTCTCGCCTGGAGTCCAAGTAAAAGAAATTGATTTGACGAATGTTGTTCCTGCAGTTGCAACTTCGATCGGTGCGTCTGCTGGTGCCTTTGAAAAAGGTCCAGTTAATTCTCCAACTCTTATAACCTCTGAAGAAGAGTTATTAAGAATATTTGGAAGACCCCAAAATACAAGTAATCAATTCGAATCTTGGTTCACAGTGGCAAACTTTTTAGCATATACAGATGCTTGCTTCGTTACTCGTGCAGAATCTGCCATCACCAACGCAGGTGCTACTGGTGGTGTTCTTATTCGTGACGATGAACACTATGAAAATAGTTTTAATACTGGACAAGGTTCAGTAGGTGAGTGGGCAGCAAGAACTGCTGGTACTCACGGAAATTCATTGGGTGTTTCTATATGCCCTTCGGGAACTGCATATCAACAATCACTTGGTGCTAACAACTTAGTAAACCAAGCAGATGTAGCAGTTGGCGACAATGCAATTACAGTAGATAATGCTGACGAATCTGGTTTCGCTATTAATGTAGGTGATTTATTATCATTCTACAGCGATGCTAACTATACATCACCAGTAGATAACTTTAGAGAATATGAAGTTACTGCTGTAAATACAACCAGTAATGTTATAACACTTAGATTAAAAGATAACCCAGACGGAGTAGGATTTCAAACTGCTATTCCTGACAACTCGTTCGTATTAAGAAGATGGAAGTTCTATGATTTATTTACTAGTGCTCCAGGAACTTCAGCATATGCGACTCAAAATGGTCGTGGTACTGGTGACGAAATGCATGTTGTTGTTTATGATACTACAGGTGATATAACTGGTAACGACAACGATGTTGCAGGGCAAAACCAAAGTTCTGTAATTGAAACATATTCTAACTTATCTAAAAACTCATCTGCTAAATCACCACAAGGTGATAGCATTTATTATGCTGATGTAATTTTTAGACAATCTGCTTTCATTTATTGGATGGATCATAACTCAGCAGGTACAAACTGGGGAACTGATACAACTTCTGCTTACACAGCAGTAAACACTCCAACATTAACTACACTTTCTGGTGGTACTGACGATTATGCAGTAACTGCTGGTGAGATGCAATTATCATTTGAAAAATATCTAGACTCAGATAACATTGAAGTAAACTTACTTCTTGGTGGTTCATCAAGTTTAACTACTGATAGTGCTGCTGGTCAAGATACTTTTGTAACAATGATTACAAATATAGTAGAAACAAGAAAAGATTGTGTTGGTTTTGTTTCACCTTATCGTTCTGCTACAGTTGGTGTTGCTGATAGTAATACACAAACTGACAATGTTCAAGATGCGTTTGACTTATGTCCTTCGTCATCTTACATGGTATTCGATAGTGGTTACAAGTACATGTATGACAAGTATAACGATGTATATCGTTTCGTGCCACTTAATGGTGACACTGCTGGTTTATGTGCTAACACTGATAGAGTTGCAGACGCATGGTTCTCTCCAGGAGGTTTGAATCGTGGTAATGTAAGAAACGCAATTAAACTTTCATACAATCCAAACAAAGCAAACAGAGATTTCTTGTATCGTGCAAGAGTTAATCCTGTTGTAAACTTTCCAGGACAAGGTGTAGTTTTATTTGGAGATAAAACTGCTCTATCAAAACCAAGTGCGTTTGATAGAATTAATGTTCGTAGATTGTTCTTAGTATTAGAGAAAGCGATTTCTACTGCAGCCAAGTTTCAACTCTTTGAATTCAATGATGAGTTTACAAGAGCACAGTTTAGAAACTTAATTGAACCATTCTTAAGAGATGTTCAAGGTCGTAGAGGTATTACAGACTTCTTAGTGAAGTGTGATGCTACTAATAATACAGGGGAAGTAATTGATAGAAATGAGTTTGTTGCAGATATATTCATCAAACCTGCTCGTTCAATTAACTTCATTACACTAAACTTTATTGCTGTAAGAACAGGTGTTTCTTTCAGTGAGGTAGGAGGTTAATCATGGCAGCAATAGACGATTTTAAAGCGAATCTGATTGGTGGTGGTGCTAGACCTAACCAATTTAGAGTAACGATTACTCCACCTAGTGGTATTGCTATCGGATTAGATGTTCGTAGAACATCCTTTCTAGTAAAGGCATCAAACTTACCTGCTCAAGCACTTGGTGAGATTGCTGTACCTTTCCGTGGAAGAAGTATCTATATGGCAGGTGACAGAGAGTTTACAGATCCATGGTCAGTAACTTTCATCAATGACACTGACTTTATGATTAGGAATGCTATGGAAAGATGGTCAAATGGTATCAACGATTTAGCAGAAGGAACTGGTGTAGTTGCTCCTGCTGACTATCAAACTAACTTGTTTGTTGAGCAGTTAGATAGAGATGATACAGTTCTTAAGAGTTATATCTTTAGAAACGCATGGCCACTGACTGTTGCTACAATAGAGTTGGCCACTGAAACTAACAATACTATTGAAGAGTTTGAGTGTACATGGAGATACCAACACTTTGAAGCAAGTGGTGTAAACTTCTAAATTTAACGAGTATAAATAGTTATACAATTTTAAGTTTGGAGTAATTATAACATGGCACAACTTTTTGGTTTTAAGTTTGAGCGAGTCAAAGACGAAAAAAGTCAAGAGAAGTTCACTTTACCAAGTACAGATGATGGAACGACCGAAGTTGCTGGAGGAGGTTTCTTCGGTCAAGTTCTTGATACTGATGGTAGAGAAAGATCTGAACAAGATTTAATTCGTAGATATCGTGACATCGCAACTCAACCTGAGTGCGATTCTGCAATCGAAGACATAGTAAACGAATCAATTGTATCTGATGAAAAAGATCAGTCGGTTGCTATCGCTCTCGATAATTTACAATATTCAGAAACTATCAAGAAAAGAATTCGTGAAGAATTTAACACTGTATTAAGATTATTAGACTTTAATGTAAAAGGTCATGATATCTTTAGAAGGTGGTATATCGATGGTAGATTATTTTATCACAAAGTTATTGATAAGAAGGATCCAAGAAAAGGACTTGTAGAAGTTCGTTATATAGATCCTAAGAAAATTAAGAAAGTAAGACAAGTCAATAAACAAAAAGATAATGCTACACAAGTTGATTTAATTCAAGATATAGAAGAATACTTTATCTACAACGATAAAGGTTTAAAGATGGGTACTACAGAAGGCATTAAGATTGCTGCTGATAGTATTACATATTGTCCATCTGGTGTTATTGACCAGAACAAAGGACATGTATTATCATACTTACACAAATCAATTAAACCTGTCAATCAATTAAGAATGATTGAAGACAGTTTAGTTATATACAGAATATCAAGAGCACCAGAAAGAAGAATCTTTTATATTGATGTTGGTAACTTGCCGAAAGTAAAAGCAGAACAATATCTAAAAGATGTAATGAACAGATATCGTAATAAACTAGTTTACGATGCATCTACTGGTGAGATTCGTGATGATAGAAACCATATGTCAATGTTAGAAGACTTCTGGTTACCTCGTAGAGAAGGTGGTCGTGGTACTGAAATTACTACACTTCCTGGAGGTTCTAATTTAGGTGAGATAGATGACATCAAATATTTCCAGAACAAGTTATATCGTTCATTAAATGTTCCTGTTTCTAGAATGGAAGCAGAAAACAATTTCAGTTTAGGTCGTTCAACTGAGATTACTAGAGATGAATTGAAGTTTACTAAATTTGTTCAAAGGATTCGTAAGAAGTTTACACCAGTATTTACTGATATGTTGAAAACACAATTAGTATTAAAGGGTGTGATATCTCTTGAAGAGTGGGATAGAATCAAAGAACACATTCAATATGACTTCTTACAAGATGGTCACTTTGCTGAATTAAAGAAAGCAGAGTTACTTAACGACAAAGTACAAACCTTACAATCTATTGAACCATACATTGGTCAGTTCTTTAGTAAGAAGTGGGTACAGAAAAATGTTTTACAATTTACAGATTCGGAAATTGACGAAATGGCGAATCAATTAGAAGACGAATCTGAAGACGATAATCAAGACGGAGAATTATAATGGCAAATACAAAAGATATGATTGACGCACTAGCAAAAGGTGATAACTTAGAAGCAGAGAAAGCATTTAACGATGTTATGTCTGGTAAAGTTGGAACTTCGTTAGAAGATAAAAGGGTTGAAGTAGCAAACTCTTTTGTTAAAACACCTGTAGAGGCGAAGGCAGAGGAAGATGATTCTTAATTTTCAAAATTACTATACATCTATCACTGAAAAAGATGACCACAAGAAATCTAAGGAGTATAAAAAATTAACTCCAAAGATGAAAAATGCAGTGGATGAAATTTTTAAATTAATGGACACTACTAAAGGACTAAATATACTAAATAACTTCGAAAAGACACTTCGTAATGTTTCAAAAAAACATAGAGTTACTGAAAGAGAACTCACTAGTTATTTTGAACGAGAAGTTTTATCGATTTAAGGAGAAAAGATAAATGGCATACACATCACAAACATTAGCAGACTCTGATTTTGAAGTAGTTGTTAAAACTACAATCACAGGTACTAATGGCACAGCACTTAAAGTAATCGATGCAAGCACTTTTGAGTCTGCTGCAAACGA
>Ga0181400_1000487_pt1 | contig 17030 bp, 28 predicted proteins | sample 23SPOviralmetaG_FD_130129 | JGI IMG/M metagenome (GOLD analysis project Ga0181400, IMG submission 130129) | Marine viral communities from the oligotrophic San Pedro Time Series (SPOT) site, San Pedro Channel, CA, USA - 23 SPOT_SRF_2011-06-22 | ecosystem: Environmental > Aquatic > Marine > Strait...
CAAGTAGTACCAAGTATACATAAGCTAAAGAACAAGTATGAATTACTATGGGATCAAAGATCACCTGAAGGATATTTACAAATTATGGCAGTATTACAAAAGTATATTGACCAAGGTATTAGTGTTAACACCAGTTACAACCCTGTATTTTATGAAGATGAAAAAATTAGCATGAGTGAAATGTTGAGACATTTAATGATCTTCTACAAGTATGGAGGAAAACAGTTGTATTATTTCAACACCTATGATGGACAAGGTGAATTAGACATTGACAAATTAAATGAATCAAGTAATATAACTATACCCGAAGATGACTATCAAGATGAAGACTGCGAAAGCTGTGTAATATAAGAAAGAGAAAAAATGAGTGTATTAAATGCAAATCAAAGGAACAAGCACCTCGAAAGTTTAATGTTCCTAGATCCAAATGGCGGCGTTGATATTCAACGCTATGATACTTTGAAATATCGTCAGTTTGATAAACTGACAGACAAACAGTTGGGTTTCTTTTGGAGGCCCGAAGAAGTAGATGTGTTGCGTGATGCAAAAGACTTTAAAGAGTTAACAGATCACGAACAACATATCTTTACCAGTAACTTGAAGAGACAGATACTACTGGATAGTGTGCAAGGTAGAGCCCCAGCCGACAGTTTTAATCCACTTGTAAGTTTACCCGAACTAGAGAATTGGGTAACAACTTGGACATTTAATGAAACTATCCACAGTCGTAGTTACACACATATTATTCGTAATGTGTATTCAAATCCTAGTATTATCTTTGATGGTATGATGGATATCAGTGAGATTACAGATTGTGCAAGCGATATTAGCAAGCACTATGATGACCTCATTGAAATGGGCATGTGGTACAATCTACTAGGTGAAGGCAAGCATACAGTTAACGGTAAGAAGATCGTTGTAGACAAGTATGAGCTTAAAAAACTATTGTGGAAAGCTATGATGAGTGTAAACATTCTAGAAGGTGTTCGCTTCTATGTAAGTTTTGCATGTAGCTGGGCATTTGCTGAACTTAAAAAGATGGAAGGCAATGCTAAGATTATTAAATTAATCTGTCGTGATGAGAATGTACACTTAGGTAGTACGCAAACATTGCTAAAGCTAATGCCAAAAGATGATCCAGACTTTGCTAAAATTCAAGAAGAAACCAAAGACGAAATGGTACAACTGTTTATTGATGCAGTAGACCAAGAAAAGGCTTGGGCAGACTATTTGTTCAAGGACGGATCGATGATCGGACTAAATGCACAACTATTAGGTGACTATGTAGAATGGACTGCTAACAAACGTATGACGGCAGTAGGACTTGAAAGTCCATACAAAGGTGTAAGTAATCCTTTACCTTGGACACAAAAGTGGATTGCAGGTGCAGAAGTACAAGTGGCACCACAAGAAACTGAAATTAGTAGCTATGTTATTGGCGGAACTAAACAGGATGTAAACGGAAGTACATTCCAAGGTATGAAATTGTGATTACATTATATAGTAAGCCACTGTGCGGGTACTGCGATATGGCGAAGTCGTGGCTTACTAAACATGGATTCGAATACGAAGAAGTAAGAGTAGATACCAATCTGGAAGCTAGACAGTTTTTGATTAGTGAAGGGCATAGAACTATGCCACAAATTTATCATAATGGAAAACTATTAGTAGCAGGCGGAGGTCAAGCTCTTATTAAAATGCAACCAGAAATGGTAAGAGAACTCATAGGAGAAGTTATAGATGTTGGTGACATTAAATTATAAAAAGAATGATATTATAGGCATAAAATTAAGTACAGGTGAAGAAGTTGTAGCAAGATTTGATAAATTTGATTCAGCAACTAATCAAAAAACATTACACATTGTAAAGCCAACTGTACTAACACTAAATCCACAAAACGGACAAGTAATGCTTATTCCATGGCTAATGAGTTTGGATGTACACAGTAGTGATCCTATTACAGTTAGTCAAGAACAGATTGTTGCATTGTACAAGCCATCTAAAGCTATTTCAAATGTTTACATGCAAGGGTCTAGTGGCATTACATTGCCAGACCGATCAGATACAGAAAAGCTCACAGGACTTTTATAAATACTTGCATGGCAAGATTTATTCATAGACAAGGTGATAGTAGAATATGCGGAGCAACTACTGTCACTAAAAATACTACAGTTAGAGCGAACAATAGATTTATTAGTATAGACGGTGATAATAATACACACGGCGGAGGCGCACTTATAGCAACAGATACTGTTGGTAAAGTTCGAATCAATGGTATTCCTGTTATATTACTTAACGATCCAGCCAATCCTGATAGCTTATGCCCAATCCCTCCACATTGTGGGCCTGATGCTAGTAGTGCTAGTCCGAATGTTAGAGCAGGCGGAAATAACGGCGGACAAGGACCACAATAATGTCATTTAAAGATTTTAAAGCTGGATTACAAAGTGCCAATGACTATTTAGATACTAAGCATCATCTAAGCGGAACAAAAGCATCAGGAACAGATGCATTTAGAGGTGTTATAAGTGCCGAATATAGTTTTACACTCAGAGAATTACTTTGTGGATTACTAGCAGGTAATGGTGTAAAATTACCAAATGTGCAACTATGTTTACATACTAACATTGCTGCACTACTTAATTTACCAAATATACAAGGCGAATTAGCTGATGCACTAAATGAATTACAATCTGGTGTAGAACAGTTTATGGACCATACCAAGTTAGATAACGTACTTGGTAGACTAAATGGTGTATTAGGTGAAGCTCAAAATGTAGCTAATATGATTAACTTTTGTAAAACACCAGTTGATCCTATTGCTATTCCTAATATGTTAGAACGTGCTATGGGTAGTTTCCTTGGTGCTGGTAAAGCAATTACAGATGATATTGGTTCAATCGCTACAAATGATATGTGTGCATGTATTAGTGCAGACGGTAGTTTTAATACTAATATATTCAATGGCGGAATACTAGGTAGATTAGCAGATAATATTTCTAAAGTTACAAACGGAACGCTAATTGCTACTGAACTAGATGTAATTAAAAATGATATTTCAAGTATTAAGAGTACCATTAGTAATTTAGTTAAGTTTGAAAATGATATTGGTGGAAGTTTTAGTAGAGGTGGTAGTCAATTTGCTACTCCCGACTCTAACTGTAATAGTGAAATAGGTGTACTACATAATAGTGCAAGCGGTGGAATTGCTGGTAATGCTAGACTTGTTAGTCAATTAAAAAGTCTATATGATAGACTAGGAGGATATCCAGTACAATATAGTAGAGGACAAAGTACAGGTCAAACTGAGCAAGGTCATCAATATGATACAAATGGCAATAGAGTGTTTGGTGAAGAATCTATCGAATATCCAAATATTTTTAGTGTATTAATAGATCAAGAACTATTAGATATATTATTACTCAATGATGATCCTCAACCTAATATAGATACACAAACACCGGTTTATGATTATTGTGGTAATGTTATTGGATTTACACAAAATTTCCAACAACGTGAAACAGAAAACAGTGCTGGATCAACTCCAACTATTCCGGATAGTCCTGGTCATAATGCTGGAGGATTTATAACAGATAGTACTAATATTGCAGGTGCTGGCGGCACAGTTAGTGGTACTACTGTAATACAAAATTTTAATGGTACTTCAAATACACTATTTGTTGTTAGCAGTGAAGCTGCACAAAATGCACTAACAACAAATGTAAATGATATTGTTGTTCGCAGTGACATACTTACTATGTTCACTAGGAAAGATCCAAATATTAGTGATACTGGTACAATAGCAGATTACCAACAAGCAACTAGTACACTATTTGACTTCCTCAGTAACCTAAACACTGAGTCAGGAAGCGGACTTGTAGTTAAAGATGCAGGTGTTAGTAGAGCTAGAAAAGTTGAATCAACTAGTGGGCAATTAAAAGTTACTAATGCTGATGGTGTTGGTGGTGATATTAAGATTGAATTAGAAGAAAACACTAGAATACCAGGAACAGCAGCTATTAAAATTCCAGTTGGAACAACTTCACAAAGACCACAAACAGAAGTTGGCGAGATGCGTTACAACTCAGATACCCATCAAATTGAAGCGTACTATGGTGATACTACTAGTTGGAAAGATTTACTTACTAGTTCAGGTGGCGCAAGTGGTGCAAATTTAGGATCTGGTAGTAATGTATTTGCTGGCAACACTGGACAACAACTAAACTTTAGATCACTTTTAGGTAGTACAGGTATAACAGTTACACAAGGAACTAACGAAATTACTCTTGCAGATAGTATTACTGCAAGTAATGTTGGTACTGGAACCGGAGTGTTTGACGCTAGAACAGGCGACAACTTTGCATTTAAAAGTATAACAAGTACAGACGGTACAGTAACAATAACAAATACTGCAACAACTGTAGATATATCAAATATGGGAGGAGTACCAAGTGATCCTCTTACTACTACAGATGGTACGGCTACAATACTACAGTTTAATGGTGGCACACCAGAACCAGCTAGTGATAAGACTTGGTTCTTTGAAGTAAGAGCATTAGGTGTGGCAACTACAGGCGAAAAACAAGCATTTAAAGTAGAAGGCTTAGTAACAAATACTGGTGGTAATTTAAGTCTAGTTGGTACTCCTATTAAAATAGACTATCAAAGAAGCGGCACATCAGATTTAGGCGTAGCTCCTTGGGACGCTATGGCAAGTTATAACTTAGGTGATGTAGTTGAATACGAACTAAACACTTACACTGCCAATACAGCAATCTCAGGCGGCGAATTAAGTCCAGATCAAAATAGTAATTGGACTGTATCATATACAGGTTGGAATGTAAATGCAGAGATTATTGCAAACCAATTTCGTGTAAGAGCAAAAGGATCAACAGGTAAAAACGTTACTTGGAGTTCAGCAATTACATTTATTGAAGCATAAATACTGTGTCAAGAAGAAAGATAATCTTTTTTGTCTTTTTCGCTTGACAATCGAGTCATCTTGCCATAAACTCTTACTATAGTAAGAATGAATGGAGAGATGTCATGGCACATCGAATACTAACATAGGCAATAGAAAGGCAAAACAATGAGGTCAACAGACACTGGCGATGGTAGAAAGATCTTGGCAAAAGTAGAGGTCCCATTAAGTGTAGAAGATATTGCAACATTTGCAATGCGTTATCTGGATGAAATAGATGATGACAACCCCGCTGATACACTAATAAATGCTAACAAGCGAGAGATATTTAATATGGCAAAAACTGCTATATTTAAATGGGGAACACAAGAACCCAAATTATATGTAGCTGAACACATGAATGGTCATTTTGAACCAATTCATCAACTGGTAAGAAAAAAGTTTCCGGAGTGTGACTAATGACAGCAGAAATATTTAATTTTGATGTAGAGCGAGCTAAACGTAAAAGTGGACTACATGATACTGCACTATTAGAAGATATGGTAGCCGAAGGATATGATCCTTGCGATCCAATTGATATCCAAAACTACTATGAATGGAAAAAGTTTCAAAATGTTATATACACTGATATAGATACTGGTAGTAATTGGACAGATGAGGCATTGGATAGACTATTCGCAGATATCAAAAATGTAGATACTAGCAAAACATATACAGTAGAATATAGTATAGATGATCTAATAGCTGGTGATGATTTTAATTTAGATTTTACAACAAAACCTCCAAAAAACACTTGACAGTATGACATCTTGGTGTTATAGTGTATGTATAAGTTAAACAAACAAGGAGTTAAAAATGGGTTTAGAACGTGTTGTGATTGAGAAAGTTATCGAAGAACTTCCCAATAGTGATCCAAACTTTGTTTGCGGATGTTTGTTTGCTTCTGTAACAGAAGATGAAATTGATGATGTAATTGGTGCAATTAATGAAGTAGTTGCAGATCATGTTAAAGTTGAAGTTAACGGCCCAATACAGGGCGAATATGCTTTCGATTTAATATAAGAAAAAGGTTGACAGTATGACGTCTTGAACGTATACTGTAAGTAGTTAATAAGGAGATAAAGATGCAAGTAGCAGTTATTCACACCGCGTTTGAAGATTCACCCCGTACAGTAGCATTTGTTGATGTCGATGACAATATGAAAGTAAACGAAGCACTTGAGTATGCATATCGTTGGACTAACAATGTAATGGGTAGTTGGAGCCGTAAAGAAAAAACTTTCGACGACGGTACGGAAAATGGCGATTATAATGATGCTGTTACTGTAATGGCACCACTAAATGAAGGCGGAATGGGCCTACGGTCAACTTCAATGGGTGACCAAATGTTGTTAGGAACAACAAAATACAAAGTTGCAATGTGCGGCTTTGAAGCAATTTAAAAACGGGAGAGTATTTTTGGGAGGAAATTTTTTACCCGGGCAATGATGCCCCGCTCAACAGAAGGAATGATAATATGAGTGAAACAATGCAAACCGTTGTAGAAGCAACAAAAATTTTAGTCAAATGGATGGTAATCATTGCTGTCATATTTGGCATGATAAATGGATTTCAATGGATCTATACACAAAATGGTGTTGGAAAAGTTGAAGCAGAACTATACGGGATATTGACTTTCGGATTACCGTTTGGTATTGTTATGGTAGCTACAATAATATGGTCAGAAGCCAAATATCGTGTATGGAAATCCAATAACGGCATAGAATAATTAATATGCAAAAAAAGATAAAAAAAGACGTCTTAATGGCGTCTTTTTTGTTGACAACAAGACATCTTGGTGTTATAGTGTATGTATAAGTTAAACAAACAAGGAGTTGAATATGTGGACCAACAGTAATTTAGAGACAGTTATAGACGCTTTAAATGAAATGATTCCGATGCAAGGATCAGTTCCAAACATCAACAAAAACAGATGTTTAGAAAGATTTAGAACTGCTCAAAATGTTGTATATGATATATTCAATAACGGACTTGGTAACCGAGGCAAACAGTTAAAAGTCCTTAAACTTAAAAAACATGACCTTGCACTTCCAGAATACTACGGAAACAACGGTTACTATGCAGGTAACTGGGACCAAGTAAAAGAAATGGTTGAACCTGCTTTTGAAAAAGTTATACTAGATGCTGCTAAAGAACAGGGCATTAAGTTAAACCTTGTTCCTAGTACTGAAACTGGTATATTAGAATTAGAGGCTGCATAATGAACGATTTAATCCAAGACATCGAAATACTTGAAGGTGCAATCATTAACTTGACAGAAGGTGCAAGTGATGAAAAGCGAATGGCAGTATATTCGCTAGAGAATATGATTGCCCAAAAGAAGGCAATCGTAGAACAGTTCGAAGCAGAAAATGCTCCAGACTATCAATTCGAACTTGACATTTCGTAACTGAAGTATTATATTATATACAAAGGATGGTATATATTATGGCTACATACGAAGTTGAATCAGTTTTTTATAATAATTACGGAGGTGTAAAAACCAAAAGTTGTGATCTCTTTGGAGACAAAACTAAGGCTGTCAAACACATGAAACAATTAACAAAAAATAAACATGGTTTGAAGCAAAAAGGTGACATCAAAGATGGTTCAGTCGATTTTGTTGACGACACAGGTAAAGTAAAGGAACGAATCATTTTTGGCGAACTATAACTTAAATAATAATGAGTGAGGCAAATATATGTATAGAGTTTTTAAAATAATGGCAGTGAGCCTAAATGCAGTCATGGTGGCATTTTTTGCGTTCTTTATGTTTTCATTAATTGAAGAAGGCAAAGCAGGAAATATGGCAGGTGCTGAAACACTAGTTAGTTTTGAACTAATTGAAGAGGTCGAAACCTTATATCCAAAATTAATAGGCAATGATGAACAAGCAATTTGTATGGCGCTGAATATCTATTACGAAAGTCGTAGTGATAATTTAGCAGGACAATATGCAGTTGCAGATGTAGTGTTGAACAGAGTTCATGATGATAGGTATCCTAATACAATTTGCGAAGTAATATATGAAGGTCCCACAAAGGAAAGTTGGAAAACTAAACAGGATCCAGAGTTACCCGATGAAGAACGAGTTTTTAATCCTATTAGGCACAAGTGTCAATTCAGCTGGTACTGTGATGGTAAAAGTGATGATCCCAAAGATGAAACAGGATGGGTACAAGCACAATATGTAGCTGGTGCTATACTGTACAGTGACAAGTACAGAGGTATCACAGAAGGTGCGACACACTATCATGCAACGTATGTTAAGCCAAGATGGGCCAATGATAGGGGTATGAACCATATTGGTCGTATAGGAGCACACATCTTTTACAGATGGGACTAAGCCTATTTTAGCATAAATATATGCATGTTAATAAATGAAGTAATACAAACTAGTATAAATGAGGGTCCAAATGATCCTCATATTTTTAAGGCAATATTCCTTGCAGGTGGACCTGGTTCTGGTAAAGGATTTGTTGCTAGACAAATGATGACAGGCTTTGGTGTAAAAACAGTCAACAGTGATGACGTATACGAAAAGCTAGCACAGTTACAAGATTTAGATTTAGGTAACCCAGATGTAGTTGGAAGTCCAGAAGGACAAGAAGCTAGAGAAAAAGCTAAACGACTTACTGACCTAAGAAAGAAGAATTATCTCGCAGGACGATTAGGTCTCATTATTGATGGTACCGCAAAGGATGTTGCTAAAACAGCAAGAATGAAACAATCGTTAGATGCATTAGGCTACGACACCATGATGGTTTATGTAAACACCAGTCTGGAAGTAGCACAACAAAGAAACACTAAAAGAGCTCGTACTATACCAAGTGACATGGTAGCCAAAATGTGGCATTCAGTACAAGACAACTTAATGAAATTCCAACAATTATTTGGAAATAACAATTTTTACTTAGTAGACAATAGTGGCGGATTAGAGGACAAAGAACGTAAAGAAAACTTTGTCAATGTTGAAAAAGCAATTAGAAACTTTGTTTCAACACCGCCTAACAGTCGTATGGCTAAAGCATGGCTTGCATCTCAGCAACAGTCCAGAGCAAAATCCAATAAATAGTATAAAATAATAAAGGATTTTGCAATGTACACATATAAGTGCAATACAATAAGAGTGATAGACGGAAACACAGTAGATGCAATTATTGATTTAGGATTCAATGTGACAATTAGACAGAGAATAAAACTTTATGGTGTCAATGTAAAAGATATTAGAAGCACAGACGAAGAGTCAAGAACAAGTGCAATTAACAGTAAGAATAAGTTAACAGAGTTATTGGGCAACGAATTTGTCTGTGAAACAATGTTAAACAAACGTGGCAAAGCCGGTAGAATTATGGGAAAGTTATCTAAAATAAATCCAGACGGAAGCAAAGCTGATATTAATAAGCAACTCATTAATTTGGGGTTTGCAGAACAGTTTGGAGAGTAAATGTTTTTAGGTTTCTTAGTTTTTATAACAGCCTTATCAATTTCAGCAGTAGCAATATATTATAGTATTGCTGGACTTGTGGCGATTTTTGCCGCCGCCGCCATACCTATTATGGTTATGGGTGGTGCATTAGAAATAGGTAAGTTGGTAACCGCAGTATGGTTACACAAGCATTGGAAGCGAGCCGCTTGGTGGTTGAGATACTACCTGAGTGTGGCTGTGCTAGTATTAATGTTTATTACAAGCATGGGTATATTTGGCTTCCTTAGTAAAGCACACATTGAACAGACCAGTGCTAGTATTGAAAGTGTAGAAAACTTAGGTAGAATCGAAACTGAGATAGCACGACTAGAATCACAAATTGTTCGTGCAGAAGAAAAGATTGTAAAAGCTGAAACAAGTACAGGCAATCGTAATGATGATATAAATGCACAAATAGAAAAAGAACAAGCTCGTATTGACACAGCCTATACTAGAATACAGCCTGCAATAGATGAACAACAAAAAATTATAGCTGATGCAAGAAGTGTAGACAGTGATAGAACTAAACCCTACGAAGATCAGCTAACGAACATTAAAGATGAGATAGTCCGATTAGAAACAAGTGCAAAAGAATACGAAGAGAAAATAGCTGGTCTCAAAGTAGATAACAGTGCAGTACAACCACTGTTAGATCAAGTTGCTAATATACAAGCAACCATAGTTAAAGTTGAAGGTCAAATTGCAAGTGGTGAACGTGAACAAGTAAAACAAGCACAAACAACAATAGGAAGTGTAGCAGATGGCAGTGTAGGTCCAAGAACAAGAGCCAGTGCTAATGCATGGATTGAACAACAGAAATTAGTTATAAACGGAATCAATGACCAAATAAGTCAACTTAGAGCAGAAGCAAAAACCACAGTTGATGAAGAAAGAACAAGACTTAGCGGTGTTGTAAAAGACATTAGAAGTAATCAAATACCAGCACTTAAAACTAGAGAAGTGCAAATGTTAGAAAAGATAGACACAGTACGTTCAGCTGAGTCTCCTATTGTAACTACTGCTAGAGATGAAATAAGCCGTATTAGAAAAAGTGCTGACGATAATGTAAAAGCAAGTCAAACACTTATTCAACAGTTAAGAGAGAAAATTAAAGTTGATGGCGGTGCAGACGTAGATACAATTATTGATGAACAGAATGCTAGAATTAAAACTGCTAACACAGAGATTGACACACTAACAGAGGAAAAGTATAGTATTGAAGCAGAGTACAGAAAGCTGGAAGCTGAAGTAGGTCCTATCAAATATATTGCAGAATTTATATATGAAGAAGCAGATAGGGATATACTAGAACAGGCAGTGCGTTGGGTTATTATTACAATTATATTTGTATTTGATCCTCTGGCAGTACTATTGCTAATTGCAAGTCAGTACACATTTGAATGGAGACGAAATGACAAAGCAAAAGAGCTATCCAATAAACATGAAGATGTTCCGGACACTGTTGAAGAGGATGCCAAAGATCCAGATGCCCAAATGGAAGAAGCCCTCCAAGGCGAAACGTTCAAAGATGTTGATGACCAAGTGCTCGAGGAAGAATACACATCGGATGATGATGGAGTAGAAGAACTGTTAGCTAAAGCTGATCCTGAAACATTGGAAGAAGTAGCTAAAGAACTTGGAATTGAGAAACAGGTTGACATCGAAGAGTATAACCCATATAATGATAATAGAGACGATACTGAATTAACAGATCAAGAACTTAGTGCTAGAACTAATATGAAACTATATGCACCAGATGGATCATTAGCGGCTAATCGTAAAATAAAAAAAGTAACAATTAAGAACAAAGAGGACAATTAATCATAATATGAGGGATAATCCTATTTACACTGTTACTCCACCGGATATGATTCTTCCAGACAATGGGCCTATTATAACTGTACTAAGTAGTAACGAAGACTTTGTTCATAGTATAGAAGCATTATACGAAAACTTATTTAAAACAGTAACTATAACACTTTGTCATCCAGGCGGCAAAGTCGATGATAAAAATTGTGCCTGGATAATTAGTATGATGAGATTTAGCGATACTGTATACGTTGACTTAGATAATTTAACTGAACTAGGTTTAGTATGTGCTATGTCTCAAAATTTAAATAAAACTATTTTTATAGTAGATAAAACTAGAAAGAGTGTGGCTAAACTTTTAAATACAATGCCAGACTATCATTTGTACAAAACCATAGAGGAGTACGCAGATATTATGTTGGACAGTTTTGAGACAGTTTAAACAACCCAGACGGGAATCTGACAATCGTCAGGTAAACGCCGCAATTATTTTTCGTGAATTGAGAGTAATTGGAGAGCAAGGACAACTAGGTGTAATGAGCAAAGATGATGCATTACGACTAGCGGAAAAACAAAATACAGACTTGGTACTAATAAATGCATCAGCTAAGCCAGCTATTGCTAAACTTTTAAATGCTAATAAATACTTCTACGAACAAAAACGTAAAGAAAAAGAAGCGGCTAAAAAGCAACGTGAAAGTCAAATCATAGTTAAAGAAATGCAATTTAGATTAGGCATTGATCAACATGATTTTGAGACAAAGTGTAATAACATAAAACGTTTCTTAGAAAAGAATAACAAAGTAAAATGTGTTATTAGATACAAAGGTAGAGAAAATGCCAACAAGCAAGTTGGTTTCGAAATAATGGATCGCATTGTTGAATTTATTGAAACTTGTGATTGGGAAACAAAACCTAGCATTAACGGTAACCGAATGATAGGTGTATTGATGAGGAAAGAATGAGGAAATATCATAAAAGCGACGAGATATCTAAGAGTGGATTATATGTCGAAGTAAGAAATAATGACGTCACTAGAGCATTAAGAAGATTAAAAAAGTTAGTAAATGCAGAAGGCATTATTAAAGATATGCGTAAAAAAGAATTTTATGAGAAGCCTAGTGCTGTTAAACGAAGAGAAAAAGCACAAGCTCGTAAACGTTGGTTAAAAGAACAAGAAAAAAATAAAAATAATTTGTAAAAAAAGGTTGACTTCGCAGTTGATCTATACTATATTAAGTACATAGCAAAGATTTAGCGGTCTTTACTAGATAGTGCAAGGAAACGATGCTTACAGAGGCATTAACTTGGCTAGCAGCTATAGTGGCACTGCATGAGCTTGGAGACAAGAAGATGCAGATTTAGGAACTAACTATCCTATGCTAGGCTCCCTGGGTAACACAGAGCTGATCTGAACCTGGGGTTGGGAGTATTCAGTAGTCTCCCCTATCACTTAATAACTTGACAGTAATAGGATTACAGTCAGAGCGAAACAGATAAGAACAAGACGTTAGAAGAAATACAAGTACATAGATAAGAAAGGGTAGCTACTTAATAAGCTCGCTAGGAACCATGGTTAGTTCCTAATTTACTAAATAAACGTGTAGATGCCAATGATGGGTCTACATACATTAATCTTGCTTAATAAAGGAGATAGCAAATGAATAGATTAACAACCCTCGACATTAATAAACTAACGCCTTATGCAGTAGGCTTCGATAGAGTATTTGACAATATGTTTAACTACATCGAACACAACCAAAATAGCACAGGCGGATACCCTCCCTACAACATTGTAAAAGACGGTGAAAAATTCCAAATTGAGATTGCCCTAGCAGGCGTTGCAAAAGAGGATTTGACTATCACAGTTGCGGAAGGTGTACTTACTATTGAACACAAACCAGAAGGCGAAGTAGAGCCTAAAGGATGGGAATGGCTACACAAAGGCATTGCCCAAAGAACTTTCAAACGTAACTTCACACTTACAGACGATATTGTAGTGCAAGGTTCTAGAATGGAAAACGGTATGCTTTATATTGAACTAGAGCGAATCATTCCAGAGGAAAAGAAACCTAAAACAATCGCTATCAAATAACAATAGTGGGGGGATAATTCCCCCCATTTATTTGGGTAAATACTACTATGGAAGCAACCGAAACAGATATTGAATCAACTGAAAGACTTGATGTGGCAAAGCCAAAGAAGTATCAAGTTGTGGTATTTAATGATGATCAAACTCCGATGGAGTTTGTAATTGAACTTTTGATTGGAATATTTAGACATACAAAAGAAGCTGCAGAAAATATTACTGTGGCAATACACAATGAAGGCAAGGGTGTTGCTGGTGTATATTATTACGAAATAGCAGAACAGAAAGTTGCTGAATGCACTACTATAAGTAGAGGCGCAGGCTTTCCACTAAGCCTAGATATAGAAGAACTATAACATATAAGAGGTTCCAATGAGAATTGAAAACGAAGTTAAACTTGACTACAGTGATGTCTTGATTAGACCCAAGCGAAGTACACTAGGTAGTCGTAAAGAAGTGCAAATGGAACGTAGTTTTACGTTTGCTCATGGACAAGATTACGAAGGCATTCCAATTATGGCTAGCAACATGGATGGCGTTGGTACATTTGAAATGGCTGATCGTTTAGGCGAACTAAATGTTTTTACATGTTTAGTTAAGACTTACAGTGTTGCTGAACTAGTTAGTTACTTTGATGAACAAGATGCTCCTCAATTTAGACGTGAACACGTTGCTATGAGTATTGGTATAAAAGACACAGATCATCAAAAATTTAGAGATGTATACGAACAAGTTGGTGACAAACTCAAGTATGTTTGTATTGATGTAGCTAATGGTTACAGTCAGCGTTTTATTGAATATGTAAAAGAATTTAGACAACTATATTCTAACTTGGTTATTATTGCAGGTAATGTAGTTACCGCAGATCAAACACAGGAGTTAATACTAAATGGGGCAGATATCGTCAAAGTCGGAATCGGACCGGGGTCGGTTTGTACGACTCGCATACAAACTGGGGTGGGCTATCCCCAACTTAGTGCGGTTATTGAGTGCGCCGATGCGGCGCATGGGCTCGGAGGACATATTATTGCTGACGGTGGCTGTACTTGTCCTGGCGATGTGGCTAAGGCTTTTGCTGGGGGCGCCGATTTTGTAATGCTGGGTGGTATGCTTGCCGGACACGATGAAGGCGGCGGCGAAGTAATTACTAAAAAGTATATGACAAATGAATGTGACCGTGTTGGTAATAGAGTATTTGAAGAGAAACAGTTTGTACAGTTCTATGGTATGAGTAGCACCACTGCTAACGACAAGCACTTTGAAGGACTTAAAGACTATCGTAGCAGTGAAGGACGCACAGTGCTAGTACCATATCGAGGACCTGTTGTAGTAACACTACAAGATGTATTGGGAGGTGTGCGTAGTACACTTACATATGTTGGTGCTAATAAACTTAAACAACTAAACAAATGTACAACATTTATTATGGTCAACAATCAGTTCAACAAAACCTACGAGTCTACTACTACCGGAAACTAATAAATAACTATAACAAAGGAATTAGTTATGAACGAACTTGATTTATTAAAACGCAATGCTGGTATTAGCGAAGATGCACCGCAAATGGTCCAAGTCAAAGTAATCAACAGTGGTTACGGAACTGATCGAGGTATGATGGATGCAGAAATTATTAGCCAAGAATTAGATGGTAATATGCAACCCATTTTAAAAGTTAGAATTAAAGACGTTAACATGGGAGACCCAGTTATTGCAGAATGGCGCAATAACATGTGGACGGTGGATATGGACTAATGAGAGCCTCACAGTTTTTACGAGAATACGAAGATCTTGGACAAGAGAAACAAAACATAATCCAAACTATTAGTGGATTAGATGCTAACACTCCTGAGCAGGCGGCATTATTAGATCGTATTTGGAAACTGTTAAACAGTCAAACATTTGGTAATAATATTAACAAAAGTTTTGTAGCTACTACTTCTGATGAATACATGAATGAGAAAACAGTAGAAACTCATAGACGTAACGTAGCAGAAATTATTAGTAGACTAGACAGTGATTACGGAGCATTAAACGGATTTCTTAAAAAACTAGAAGGCGGCGGTGCTATTGATATATCAGCACTAAGTCAACCAGTAAACACGTTTAATAGTGTGTTTGGTGGAGATGCTGTAGCTATGAAAGCATTTGATGCACTTAAAGGTTATGGTGTAGGTGAGAAACAAAAAGGTCCAGGTGAGTTTGCACTTGCTATGATGAGTAACAAAATACGTTTAGCACAAGGCGAAGGTGATACTGAGATCGACGGTATTGGTAAAGTAGAAGTCAAAGCCGCAATGGGAAGTAAAGGCAGCGGCGGACGTTTAGGACATGGTGGCCCAAACGCAGAAGCACAAATGAACACTATTATGCAATACGAGAAAGTAATTCCAAATATGGTTGCTGGCATCAAAGCCAAGCGAGGAGGAACTATTAGTTTGGGTGTATTCTGTGATCAAATAGATGCTGAACTTCCAGTAAATGGTAAAAATGAACTAGGTAATAACAATGATGTAAGATTTGATTTGGGTAACAAACTTTGGTCACCAATATTTGGAAACGGCGGAAGCTCTATTGCTAAAGTGTTTTCCACAACAGAAGGTAGACAAGCTACTGAAGAAGAGTATGTAAAACAAAACTTTGAATGGTACAAAGCTAGAGATAATTTTGATGCATACTTGTTGATTAGTTTTACATTTGGTAAGACAGCAATGGGTAAAACTGGAGATGATATTATTAAGATGAAACAAGCTGGAATGCTTGGACAGTTTGCTATCAGTGTAGTGCCAAGCAAAGCGGCACCAAGAGAAGCCTTTGCACAAATTTCATTAAACAATTCAGGTGTGTAAATATTACGCAGACGCTATGCACGGAATGCATAACTTAGGACAGTGATCCTTACATAAATAAATGTGTAAGACAAAGCGACCTCAGCTTAGAAAAAATGAGTGGCACATGGGAAAGACTATGTGACGCCGGAAACAGACCGGGGTATTGCTTCCCTCAAGCATCATAAAAACTAAAGGAGACCAAAATGGCAAGAAAGCTATACGGAAGCCTTGTGAGCATGTTTGGGCGTAAGAAACTCAAAGATAATGACATACTGACATGGGCAAGAACAGAATATGGGAAAGATTGGAATTTCGCATATGAACATATTAAAGCAACGGGCAAAGGCCCAAGAATGGGAGTACACAAATAATGACACAAGCAATTTTAACAGTAGGTAACATTTTTTCAGAAGCATTTCAAGGACTATTTGAACTTGTACATGATATGAAAGCAAAAGCAAGACACAGACAACTGGTTAGACAAACAAGAAACGAACTTTCACAACTTACAGACTATGAACTAAAAGACTTAGGAATTGGTCGTAGTGATATCGAAAGTATTGCAAGAGGTAACTGGAGAAGAGACGGAATGAACACTAAAACACAAGCTAACGATAACTTGAAAGGATGGGTGTAATGACTACACTACTAATGGAATACACAGCAACTACAGGAGACTTACTAATGAACTTCTTAAATGGATTTAGAACATTTTTTGAAGTTGCGGGTAGATCAAGAGCCGCGGCAGAATTAACTAGAATGGGTATGCACAAAGAAGCAAGAAAGTTAATGATGGAAGTTAAAGAAATCAGAGGCGAAAAATAATGTTAGATCCAGATCATTCATATAGAAAAAGGGTAGGAAAATAATGTGGCC
>Ga0181400_1000492_pt1 | contig 16914 bp, 10 predicted proteins | sample 23SPOviralmetaG_FD_130129 | JGI IMG/M metagenome (GOLD analysis project Ga0181400, IMG submission 130129) | Marine viral communities from the oligotrophic San Pedro Time Series (SPOT) site, San Pedro Channel, CA, USA - 23 SPOT_SRF_2011-06-22 | ecosystem: Environmental > Aquatic > Marine > Strait...
CGGCCGCGGCCGCGGCTGCGGCTGCGGCTGCGGCTGCGTTGTCCATGTCCACGTCTTGCGCCGCCCGTCGTCTTTCTTCTTCTTTCTCAAACTGCATTTTGTAGTATCGATCCATGTATGAGTACGTCTGGTAGTCGTCGTCGTCCCAATGGCAGTGGTGGTCATAGTCGCTGTTCACGTCGCGTGCGGCATCGAGCACGGCGCACAGCAAGCAAATGGCCGAGTCGCTGAACCAATGCCGCACCGCCTCTGTGACGATGCCCTTGTTCCGTTTCCACTCGAGGAGGTCGGCGGCGACGCTTGGCGGCGGCGCGGGCCCCACCACCGTCTCGGCGATCGCCCCAAAGAATGCGCGCACGAGCGTGTGGTTCGACGGTGCTTCGAGGACGACGCGAATCGGAAAACGGCGGTCAAACCCATCGTTGGCGGCCAAAAAGTCCTGATGCATCTCGCGCTCGTAGCCAGCGGCGATGAACAGAAACCGGCCGACGCTCTGCGAAAGCACGGAGACCAGCTGGGCGACTGCCTCGGGCGAGTATCCAGCGAGCTGCCGGTTGCCGGGCGTCTTCTCCTCCCACAACGTCAACGAGTAGGCCTCGTCCAGGAAGATCACCTTTTCTGCGTGCTTGGACAAGAAGTCCGCCGTCTTCTGCTCCGTTTGCCCGACGAACTCGCCTATGAAGTCGTTGGCCGAGGCCACGACCACCTCCTCGTACACGTACAGGCCGAGCCGCGCGAACACGGAGCCCACCGTTTCGGCCAGCCGCGTCTTGCCCGTGCCCGCATCGCCCATGATCAGCATGTTGAGAAACTGCTTCGAGAGCACCATCGGTGCGCGTATAAAGGCGCGCACAACAGCGACCACCCTCTGTAGTAACACCGACAAGTCGGGATAGTCGTCGAGCAACTGTTGCAGCGCGTTGATGAGCGCGACTACGCACGCCGCCCAAGAGGCGGTATCATCTAATTGTCGTAGACGCGCATGGATTGCCTGCAAGATCTTGTTTGTGGCAGCGTGTGTGGCCACGAGCCCCTTCCACACCTTGGCGTCCACCACGTCGTGCTTGTTTGCGTCCCACGTCTTGATGGGTGCTTGGCCCGTTGCACCCGGCGTTATTTCCATCACGAGCTTCCGCTCGTTGGCGGGAAGCGCACTCGGCGCCGTTCGCCCCGTCGCGGCGGCCCACACTTCGTTTTGAAGTATCTCCTCTTCATCGATGCGCTGTTCCGTCTTGACCTGGTCCTTTTCATACAAGTATTTCTTGTTTTGCAGGTTCGCCGCCAGCGAAGTGTGCCACGCATTCGCAAGAGGCGACTCCTTCCCTCTGGGTCCTGTGAGCTCCACAATCAGCTGTTGCATCGCTTTTTTTCCGACGTCGCCGCTTGGGTCATACACCTCGACTAGCACCTCCCCGCTCGCCGCCTCACTCGATGCTGTCGACTGCCTGGTTCTCTTGGGTGCTCCTTGCCCCGAAACACTGAAAGGCAGTTCCAGTGAATGCACGCCGACGGGCGCTTCGCAAATTCGGAGGTTGATCAACGGCGGAAGCGCTGTCATGCTTGTGAGCACGCCTACTCCACGCCTACTCCACGCCTACTCCACGCCTACTCCACGCCTACTCCACGCCTACTCCACGCCCACCCACGCGTACTCACCCCTTCACACACGATCCGTCCGTGCCAGCTTGCACTCCGACAGTGGGTGCGCCGCGCAGGCTTATTTGCACAGAGCATGCGCAGTCGCTCGAGCGGAAACGTCACGGCGCTGACGGCGCGTCCGGGCCCAGCGTCAACACGGGCCTGCAGGCGCAGGCGTTGGGGTAGTGCACGCACGCCCGCTGCTGCTGCTCGTGCAGCCACCGTCTGCGCTCGGCCGTGGTCAAGGGCCCTCCGCAAAGGAGCACCGAGCCGATCCGCGAGATGCGGAGTGCACTCGTTCGAACGCGCCGAGGAGCGTTGTCCTCAAACCCGACGCAAAGCAGCGCGTCGATGGCCCTCTGCGCGAGGTCTACGTCGCGCGCCACCCACTCTGCGCTCCATTCTGGCGGGCGCGTGAGCAGCGCCGCCGCCGCGCTCTCCAGCTCGCGCCACTGGGGGCCTTCGCGCCCCGCAGCCTCCGACAGCGCAAACGACAGCTCGCCCTCGAGTTCCACAATCGGGAGAAGAAACGAGAAACTCCTTGCGCTGCTCACGACGATGCCGCGGCACAGTCGCGGCACCACGGTCAACCGGATCCTCGCCTTGAGCTGGTGCGTCTTGTCGCACGCTGACACCCCAACGACGCGCATCGCGCAGGACGTGTGGTGCAGTGACGCCAAGATCTTCCCGAGAACGCACGCCGCGCCTGCTGGGTCGACGTCCGCGGTCGCGAGCCTGCGGACATCGTCGCCCACCGCTTGGACGAGCGTCCCAAACCCGCCGACGTTGTCAAAGAGCCAATCGAGCGCCGCACGGTACGCCTGTCGATGGAGCGCGTAGCACGCGTCGGACGCCGCAAACCCAGAGCCGAGGCCGGCGACAAAGTGGCGCATCACGACGCCGCGCTCCCGCGCGCTCAGGCGCGCGTCCAACACCCAGAGCGCGCCTTTCCACGCGGCGGCGTCGTGCTTCAAGGTCACGGCGTGCCGCGGATGGAGCGCGTCGCGGTCGTGTAACGCCTCCAGCGTCGTCACCCGGGCCCGCCGCAGGAGCAGGCGCACCTTTTCGGCGTGGCTGGCGACGAACGACGCGCGGTCCCCGTCCAGGGCCACGTGCCTCTCCCACTCGTTCGGCACAAACAGCCAGTGGAGATCTTTCAGCAGCCGCGTGCCCGGATCCACCAGGTTCCACTTCCCGCGCCCCAACCGCACCACCCCCAGAGAGCACAGTGCGCCCGAGTGCACGCTGTCGAAAAAGTCGAGCGCATCGCTGGGCATGCCTGGCAGCTTGTCGAGCTCAGACTGAAAGTCCATCAAGCGCTCCGCGTTTTGGGCAACCTTTGTCTCCCACCGCACGACCACCGCTTCGGCCCGCTTGAGGCGCTCCCGCAGGCACACCTGCAGGTCGCGGTACACCCTCGCATCGTCGGCAAAGCCGCCCATCAGAGTGTCCTCCAAGCGGACGGCGGGGTGCGGCAGCACCCACGCCATGTGCAGTCGCCGGGGCGCCGCGCACACTCGCAGCCGTTGCGAGTCGCTGCCGGCGCTGTTGTGGCAGTCCTGTAGCTGCAGCGCGTTCGCTTCCGAGTGGATCTGCCCGAACGCGTCCGTGCGCAGCACCGCCTGCACGCGGGACGTCGCTTTGGCGTACTTGAGCTCGTCGGCGTCGTCTCCGCGAAGGGCGTGAGGGCCGGGCGTGTCCACCCGGTCGGAGCGCATGGAGCGTGGCAAGTGCGTCCTGTCGCTGGGGCTGGCCTTCTGAAAGGCCCGGTACGCAAGCTTGCGTACCCTCTCCGCCTCTGCTGAGCCGAGTGCGGGAAAAAAGTTATCGGCGTCAAGCAACATCGGCAAGCCCACCCCCCAGACCGAGTCGACTTGAAGCAAGTGTCTTCCGAATTCACCCCCGCTCCAGACGGGCTGATCGTACGCGGCGGCCGACCAGAACGGGCGGCAGTGTGCCATTTGGCAGTGCACGTGCGCAAAGGTGAAGCTCGGCGCCAAAGACGTTTTCTCCGAGAGAAAGCGGTGGCCAATCAGGCACGTCCGAAAGGCCCGCTCCACCTCCTGGCATGTAGAAGCGGCGGGGCTACGCGCTTTTGCAATCATGTCCGTGTCGCATAGGCGGCACTTCGATTCCTGCACGCACATGTACGTTTGTGCGTCCATCTTGCCGCAGAGCAGCACCGTCGGCCCAAACGTGGTAACGGCTTCGCGCCCAAACGCCTCCTCGCACAGGGAGACCAGTGCCGCACGCGCCCGCGGCATCGCCAGCGGCGACGGCGCAGGCGACGCGCCGATGGCCAGGACGGCGTCGACGTAGGCCCGCTGCGCGTCGGCGTACTGGTGCGCGCACCACTCCTGCAGGGCGCGGTGCACGGCCGAGCGGTAGCTCTTTGACACCCGCTGCCACAGCACGAGCGACTCCACCCGCCGTCGATCGCCAACGCAGGCCGCAGCCAGTAGCAGCGGCACGTCCTCGGCGTCACCCTCGAACCGCATGCCTTCGAGGCCTTTTAAGCCCCACGAGCGTGGCGCCACACGCGCCACCCCGCGTGGGCTGCCCTCCTCCCCGATCGGCGCCACCGGGTCGGGCGCCACCGGGTCGGGCGCCACCGGGTCGGGCGCCACCGGGTCGGGCGCGGCGCCAGGCCCTGGCCGGCCGCGCCGCGGCGCCGCGGCGCCGCGCCGGCACTGTTGGATGCGTCAGTGAGCTCGGTAGCCCTTTGCTTTTGTTGAACCTAAAGCACGCGCACTTCCCCCCTCCCCCCCCTTCTCTCCCCCTTCCCGCTGGCGGTGTCGGTGTTGAGCGGCATTCTTCTCTTGCAATGACGCCCTCAGTGCGCCAGGCCGTTGCGGAACATTGGAATCTGCTGCTTGTCGTACGTCTTGCCATCGGCCATTGGGATGCCGCCGGTGGTGCGCCAGGTGGTCGGCGCGCGCGCCAGGGCCACGTAGTCGCCCAGGGGGTGGTTTGGGTCGTTCTGGTGGTCCATTGCGGCTTCGACGCCCAGAGGCAGCACGTGGGCGGGGTTGTTGTACGCGCCGATGACGTCGAGGATCTCTCCGCCGCCCTGCTTGAACACGATCTTGAGGTCGAGGTGCTGCGCCTTGGCGGCCGGGTGAACGACAGCATCGCGCGTCGCCAGCAGCGGTCGGACGATGCGCATGGAGCCAACCAGGCTGCCCTCTTCGCGGTACAGCATTCCCTTGGTGTCCATGATAATGCGGCCCTCTTCGAAGCCGTCGAGCGGAGCCTGGCCGATGCGCGACACCTTGGGTCGCGTCATCCGAGGCACCGTATTGTCGCGCATCATTGCGACCTTGGGCGCCCGCGGCTGCGGCTGCGGCTGCGGCTGCGGCTGCGGCTGCGGCTGCGGCTGCGGCTGCGGCCGCGGCTGCGGCTGCGGCTGCGGCTGCGGCTGCGGCTGCGGCTGCGGCTGCGGCTGCGGCTGCGGCTCGCAGATTGCAAGGGTGGCACGGCGCGTCTTGCCCATGGCCTTGAACTTGTGAGCGCCCACGTGGAACTGTGGCAGGATGCACCCAAAGCAGCCATTCGCCGCTTCCCAGCACCAGTACGTGGCACCCTCTTTCGTCTCGTAGCGCGGCACGCTCTTGATCTTTTTTGAGGGCGGCATCCTCGTCACTGCGGGCGTCGTCTCGTGCTGTCCAGACAAAGGCGCCATTGTGGCGCCGCCTGTTCCATGGGCCGCAACGCCCAGCCCACGCGGCGTGGCCAGCGCCTTGTTCGTCTGTACGCCTGTGCATGTCACATGCACGACGCTCGGCTTCTGGCGTCGTTGCTGGGCGTGCCGTGGCAGGATGAGAATGGGCGCCTCAGCCTGGGCGCCTCAGCCTGGGCCAACCCAGATGGGTGTGCAAGTGCCACACCTTCACCAGTGCGGTCGGATGCGCGTGGGGTGCGCGTGGGGTGCGCGTGCGCGTGGGGTGCGGATGGGGCGCGGATGAGGCGCGGCCGGCGGTTGGGCGTGCACACCGACAGTGGCACCGACCATCGCTGAGACCTGCGACCTGCAGAGTGGCAAGAGTGGCAAAATGGCGCCCTGTATGTCCATAGGAGGCATCTCGGGCATCTCGGACATTTCGGGACATCTTCTGCATGCCTGCAACGGAAATGCTTCCGACGGATCCGTCGGATAGCAAGATCTCATTTTTGTGTCACCTGCTGGTTGCGACTGCCTGCTCGCCATTGAGGGTGGCTCGCTAATGCAAGCGGAGGAGGGCGAGGGGCGAGCACCGAGAGATAAGGTTACCGCCCGGGACTGCCAAGTGGAAACCTGCATTGCGCCGGGCGCGCACGAGAGGGTCGAGCGACAGCCGACCGCCATGGACGCAGGCTGGGTCGGCGGAATGAAGAGCAGCGCGTCGCCGCCCACGGCCGTAGGCGGTGGCGCGGTCGGAAATGCGACACCTGCCTCTACGCCAGTGGCGGTGCGCGCGCCCGTCCGGATCAACGAGGCGCGCCACGCGGCGAGCACCAACACGACGATCCCCGTGCAGCGCACGGTGCCGTTTACCATGAACGGCCAGCTCCCGCGGTGCGACGCCCTGTCTGCGGGAGGCGTCGTCTTTGTGGGGGGGCGACGCTCCAAAGCCGCCAGGTCGACCCCAAGCCCTCTGGAGATCGGCGGCCCGCGGTACACGCACTGCGCCGACTTTGGGTACGTTTGCAACGAGCACTTTTGCGACGCGTCCGGCAAAGGAAACCCAGAGAGCCCACGATACGCAAGGCCAAAGCTGCAACGCGTTCCGCCATCGCCATTTGTCGGCACACATGGCGTCGCCGCACAGACGATCCATTTGGAGAAGGTGAGCACCGCCGTGTCGTCCAAGGGTGAGGTGCTCGGCAGTGCGCTCACCGCGGGCTCGGTTGTGCTGGACGTGCCAGACGTGACCTACGTGCACGTGCGTCTGCTCAATGCGGGGCGGAAGGATGCGGGCGGCGGCACCGCCAACCGCCACGAAAAACAACGGCAGGCGCTCATCAATGCGGCCATGAAGGCGACGGAGAATGTCCAGCGCCAAGGGATTCTGCCGATGGACGAGGGTCCCTTCCTGCGTGGCTTTGGCGGGATCGCAAACGAGGGCGTCGCCCTCCCGGCGTTTCATGGGCGGTACGGCGCGGAGGCCGGTGTCGCTTCGAGGCACGCCGGCGACGACGCCGCATTCGACGCATTTGACGAGCAGCTGCGGCTCGTCGGCGTCTTCGACTGGATTCCCGACGGCATCCTTTTGTCGCGCGACGGAGAGAGCGCGGACGCACTCGAAGGCGACGTGCAGCACCCACTGCCAGGCCACCTCTTCAACGTGGCCGTGCAAGGGGCGGCCCACACGACCTCCTGGACGTCAGACCTGCCAGGGCTTGATGAAACAAACGTCGCGTGCCAGCCGGGCGACGAGGTCTTCATTGCCGTGATTGGCGATGTGCAGTGGAAGGTCGAGGAGGCCAAGGGCGACGGGGAGGTCGGTGAGGTCGGGAAGGTCGAGCCGGCCACCGACGCAGCGGTCAATTTGGGGGATCTGGTAACCGCGCTGGCTTTTGCACACGCCGAACATACCGAAGGCAGGCCCAAGAGCCGTGGCATGAGCAACGGCAAGCGACAGCGCGGCAGCGCGGGTGCGCACAATGACCACGACGACGTGGTTCGCGAGTTGATTGCGAAGCTGAACGAAAAGGACAAGGGCGAAGGCGAGGGCAAAGACAAGGGCGAAAACAAGGGCAAAGACAAGGGCGAAGACGAGGACGACCTCGCGGCGAAGGGTAAACAGCTGCGGGCTGCAAAGGCGCTGCTGCACACCGCGCTCACCGATGCAAAGGTGGCGTTCGGCGATCTCGACAACGCGCGCGCGAGTGTCGAGAATGCCCTTGAAAACCTGTACGGCCAAAGTTGGATAGAGGAGGACGAAAAGGCAGCACAGGTGCAGGGCAAGCCGCTGGAGCCTTCCAACTGGGAAGCACTGCTGAAAGACTACCGCGAAATCCAGCAAAGGGTGCGCGCCGGCAGCGCCAGAGTAAAGTCGACGCGAATCTCCAACTTTCGTCTGGCGCGCGTCACGTCAGCGCAGCTCGCGGCCCACTCGCGGTTTGACCCTCGCGACCCAAAATCGCGCTGCGGACTGCGCCTGAGCCGCCCGCAACCCGAAAGTTCCGAAGACTCCGAAGGTCAGATCGGCGGCTGCGGCGAGTACATTCTTGGCGCGTGGCGCGTAGGCGTCGTTATGGACGGCGCGGCCGGCAGCGTGCACACACTGTTGCCGACGCTCGGTCCAAGGCGCAGCTCGATGCTGCGCATCTACGTCGACGTGCATTGGGTGAACGCACTTCAGCTCTGGCGCAAGTTTGCGGATTACCCAGACGAGGCCGGACGTGTACAGTCGCGCGGCGCCGTGTCGATCTCCGGACGCGTCCGTGCGGCAAAGGCGGCGGAGGCGGCGGAGGCGGCGGAGGCGGCGGAGGCGGCGGAGGCGGCGGAGGCGGCGGAGGCGGCGGAGGCGGCGGAGGCGGCGGAGGCGGCGGAGGCGGCGCCCGTCACAAAAGAGCCGTATGTTTCGAAAGCGGAGCAAGCGGTCGCGGATGCGGTGAAGGACTCCAGCAAGCCGTTTGCAGACGTCACTTCCGCCGGCGACACAAAAAGGGATGTGCTCGTTTCCAAGATGCAGACTCCTAAAGGCGACGCGGCCACCGGCAACGAGGATGAGGGCGCGAGCATCGTTGTACCAAAGCGGGCAAAGCCCGATGAGTTCGCGGGGCCAGTTTGGGAGTGACGCGGCACTCCCACGCAAAAAGAAAACGGGCCGCTGGGCGTCAGCGGAGGGGAGGGAGGAAACGAAAAAAGGAAGAAAGGAAGGAAGGGGGGTGGTGCGTGTTTGAGATTACTCAGAAACGTTGCACAATCATAAAAAGTGCCACTGGTTGTTTCTGAAGCACAGCGCTGTGCCCATGCGCATGGCTACGAAGGAAAGGGAACCTCCGGAACCACCGTGTACGGAAACCTCTTCGCAGCGCCCGCCTTGTCTGTCTCGGCTGCACCACCCTTGGCGGCGACGGCCGTTCCAGATTTCGCCTTGCCGCGCCGCTGCACAAAGCACGCGTAAAAGCCTGCACCGACGAGGACAAGCAGAAACAGAGAGCCAACAAGTAGGCCAACATTTAAAGTCGCGTCCGACGAAGTGTCGTCGCCCGAGCCCAGCTCACCCGATCCCGACGCAGCGTCTCCGGTCGCGTCTCCGGTATCGTCGGCGTGCGCCAGCGCGGTGGCGATCAGCGCACCGAACAGGGGAATCCAATGCATCCCACCACACATGCGTGCGCACACGCGCGCCCCGGAGTCTTCTCCTTTTTTGCCCCACTCAGTTGCACACACTCGCACGCATATCTTCCGACGCGCCGCCCTCTGCACGCGCAGCACCCGTTTGGCGCCAGCGCGTCGCCGCCACGGTCAGACCGGAAGCGTGCGGTGGAATGCGAGGACTTGCGGGTCGGCCGTGATCTGGCTCATCTTGAGCGGCGCGAGGAGCTGCATGTGCTCCGCGCGAGTCGCCCGTGAGCACGCCACGTACGCGCCGCCCGGTGTCGGACCCCACACGTTTTTTCCGGACTGCTCGTCCGTTCCGACGACTGTCACGCTGGATGGATCGACGTCGTGCGGCATGTCCAGCGACGCGCCTTGAGCGCCGTGGATTGTGATCGCGTAGGCGACGGCGAGTGGCAGCTGTGCTCGCGTCGCCACAATCGTGTTGCCTTCACGCGTCTGGAAACGCTGCACGCGACGGTAGACGTGGCGGCCGACGTCAATTGTCTCGGGTTTGCCATCGCCAATCGCATCCCAGCGGACACAAACGCCCTCGCCGCCGGTCATCGGGTCTTCGTCGAAGCGCACGACGCGCCCGCGCTGCCCGTTTGCGAGGACGAGCCGGCGATTCGGATATCGCCCGGCGTAGACATTTCGAGTGCAACGCACTCGACACCCCACCTTGAGCAAGAGTGCATCGGCACCGACGCCTCCTGGAGGAATGAGACTTGGTAAACCGAGATGGTCCTCTTCGCGTAGCGGAAATGGCCTCCACGGCTTGCCAGGTTCCAATTGGTAGCCGCCGTCGATCGGCGCAAATGCGCGCGGCTCGGTGTCCAGCTGCGCCATGCACCGCACATTGATCGCGGCCACCTGTCGGTTAAAGGGGACGATCGAGAAGGGCGTCTGCGCGGCCGGGTCGCCAGACGCAGACGGCAGCGTCGCGCGGCGCCGCCGCTCAAAGAATTGCGCCAGATCCTCCCTCGTGTGCTCACCAACCCTCATGCGGTTCAGAAAGCTTGAAAACCACAGATCGTCCGCCTGGCGCACGACCTGGGTCAACTGCACCGAACGCTGTGGCGTCGGGAAGGCCTCCGCCTCGAAAGCCCACCCCGTCCCGTTGACTGGCCGCAGTTGAAAAAAGTCGCCGCAGAACAGCAGCACGCAGCCGCCGAAGACGCGGTCCGGCTCGGCGCGTGCCGTCCGCAGAGCCTCGTCCATGAGCTCAATCTTGCTCTTGTCGACCATGGAGCACTCGTCGACGATGAGCAGGCGCAGCGCCGCCAGCCGCTGCCTTGTCGGCGCGTCGAGCACTGCAGTGTCCACGCCGGAAACCCCCTCCTCCGCGTCCTCGTCGGGATCTTCGCAGCCCCCGGTGCTCGACCATTCCACCACGACCTGCGATGCCGCGGCCTTGCTCTTTCGCCGGCGAATGTTGAACAATAGGTGAATCGTTCGACCCGTCACCTGCCCGGTCGAGGCGATGCGCGCTGCCGTGCCGGTGGGCGCGGCGATGGCGACCGCCTTGTGGAGCTCGGCCACAGCGCTGGCTTCCTCATCTGCACGTTCGGAACCCGACGACCACGAGTCTGAGGCTGCGTGGTCAATGTGCTCGTTTGAGGACGATTCCAAGTCGGAACCACTGCTCTCACCTTCTCCGCCTTCATCGTCGGAGGACGACGACCACGAGCGCGAGCGCGAGCGCGAGCGCGAGCGCGACCGCGACCGCGAGCGCGAGCGCGGCGTTGGCGGCCCACGGCAGGTCCTTCGCACGGACCGTCGCCGTGGCTCGACTTGCGGCAACTCGGAGCTCGACTCGGAGCTCGACTCGGAGCTCGACTCGGAGCTCGACTCGGAGCTCGACTGCGAGGGGGTGGCCTGGCGCACGTGCGCGTGCCGCCGCCGCCACTGCGTTTGCGAGGGTGGTGGCAAAGGCGTTGCGCACGCGTTCACGTCGTCGGCGATCGCACGCACGACATGACTCTTGCCTACTCCAGCCCCGCCGGTAAGAAAGGTCGTTCGGCCAAGCACAGCGACCTGCACATAGGCCCTGACCTGCTCGAGATTTCGAAAACGGAGACTCCCGTTTGACGCACGTTGTGCAGCAACGTGCTGCAGCACGCCGCGCCAAGCGTTGTGACAGATCCCTGCCGGTCGCCAAAGGTTTGGTGCTGCGCAGCAGACTGCAATCTTCGTCCAGATCTCGGTCGGGAGGTCAGTCATGCCGCTGTGGGAATTGCGCGAGAAGCGATCTAAACTGGTGATCGCATCAGTACGATAGCGACGGCGCGTCGGTTGTTGCAGCAGCAGCGCCAGACGCCCGGGGCGCGCGGAGCGGAGCGCTAAACGCGCGCGGCGGTGTGGGTGTGTGTGCATGAGCGTGTGTGCATGAGCGTGTGTGTGAGAGCGTGTGAGAGCACCGCCTGTGGGCCGCCCGTGGGACCGCCCGTGGGACCGCCCGTGGGACCGCCCGTGGGCCCGCCCGTGGTACTGCCTGTGGGACCGCCTGTGGGACCTTCTGTGGGCCGATGGACCCAGAACCTCAGAGTCTGTGCCGCGGGAGGGCCCAAATGCCTGGCGCCAACGGTCCCACAGGGGCCGGCGCCAGGGGAGTGGCCTCAAGTCGGACCCAGAATCGCGATAAACCCAACCCGTTCTGGGTTCGCGAGGACCTCTGGTTGGGGGAAAACATATAATGTAACGAACCCGCCCCGCGCGATCTCGATCTCGAGTCCGATCTTGGGGGGGTGATATTTAGCGGGCGGTGGGGTAGTAAGTAGCGGATAAATATATATATTATATATAAACATATGTCCGCTAGTTTTCACCCTTTGCGTCCGCTAAATATCACCCCATCGAGATCGAACTCGAGATCGAGATCGCGCGGGGCGGGTTCGTTATGTTATATGTTTTCCCCCAACCAGAGGTCCTCGCGAACCCAGAACGGGTTGGGCTTATCGCGATTCTGGGTCCGACTTGAGGCCACTCCCCTGGCGCCGGCCCCTGTGGGACCGTTGGCGCCAGGCATTTGGGCCCTCCCGCGGTACAGACTCTGAGGTTCTGGGTCCATCGGCCCACAGGCGGTCCCACAGGCGGCCCACGGGCGGCCCACAGGCGGCCCACAGGCGGCCCACAGGCGGCCCCGCAGCCGCACACAGCCTCGCTAGCAACGCACGGTGCACTCCGTCTGGCGCTGGTGTCGCGGCTTGCGTTATGGCCGATGATCAGCAGGCCGCAGACCACAAAGAGGGCGCCGAAGACAACAGTAGCAGCGCGCAGTTCTTTTCCTTTGACACGCATGAGGCGGCATGTGAAGCACTGCAGGGACTGGGATACCGCCCAGAGGAACGCTGCATGAGCGCCTCCGAAGCCACTCGAGCAGGCGTTCTCTCCGACGCGAACGAGCTCCTCAAAGACCGATGGCAGGAAAAGCATGGCTGCGAGGAGGTGGCGGACGAGATGAAAAAAAGCTGGCCGCGAACAACCCTCCTGGACATGACGGATGTCATCCCTACGACAAGTAGTGCAGCGTACTGCGCGCTGCACATTGCAGCGATGCACGCGGGGTGCATGGTGAAAAAAAGTCCGGAGTTGGCTGTCCTTATCGCGCGCACGCCCGAGAACACGCCGTCCTTCCTGTTCGGTCACTTTCATGAACTTTCGCAAGCGGAGGGCGACGACCGTGCCGCCAGCGCCCGGGCCTTCCACCTCGTGCAGGGTAAGGTGAGGGCCGGTGAGCAGCCAGCCGCGTTTGTGGTTCTGGGTGGCGTCGTGGAAAGCGTTCGAATTGTGGAGCTGCCGTCGTCCGCGTTTCAGGGCGGTCGAAAGCTGCTGGCGCGAATGCTGGCGGCGGTGGCCGCCGACGACGACTCGCTCTTCAGCTGCAGTGCGTGCGGGCGGTCGTTCTTGCGCCGAGACGCCGTGCGCGACGCCGTCGTCGGAGTGGAGGAAGTGGGTGTGGTGGCTGGTTCGGAAGCGTTGTATCGACGCGAGTGCCTACTCGAGTTTCTCAAGATGACCGAGCCGGCTGCGACCGAGCCGGCTGCGACCGAGCCGGCTGCGACCGAGCCGGCTGCGACCGAGCCGGCTGCGACCGAGCCGGCTGCGACCGAGCCGGCTGCGGCCGAGCCGGCTGCGGCCGAGGCTGTGGCCGATGCACTGCAAGGGTTGACGCTGCAGGTTTGAGCAGCCGAGGAGGTGGGTGGTCAACGGGAGGATGGCACAGGAGAGTGAACACGGTGCCGAATGGGGTGAGGGGGGGTGCCACCGTTGGAGTGGTGGCTGTTGAACGAATAAGGCAGTGGATGTGGTGTGTGAGTGAGCACCAGGTACTGAACGACGGTAGCGCCGTGACACCGACCCGTGGCAATGTTGACACAAATCAGGGATCAGCTTATGGCGCCACCCTACTTTGTGGCCGCGGGCCTTGGGGTGCTCGGCGAGAAGATAGACGACCCGGTGCGAATGTTTGTGCAAGTCGTGACTTTCATCGCGCACTTGGCTCTTTGGATCTTCGTTTTTGGTACGGAGTACCACGACTTGGACAATGACAACAGCGTGTACAAGGATGGCAGCAGCGTGAACCAGCTGCAATCGTTGTCGTTCACTGCTTTCACCGTTGCGTTTGCGACCATTGTTGTGGCGTATATCGTTCACCTGCTTGCAAAGCCTGGGTACTCGGATGGCGAGTTTGTGTTGCCGCCGGGCGCCACGGCTCTCATTAATGGATTGCTGAGCGCGTCAATTCTGACGAACACGCTGCTGTTCATCTACATCTTCGTGGACGTGGACAGGATGCTGCACTTCAACGAGAAGGGTCCCGGCGCGCCTTACACCGGGCCCACCTTCACGCACGACAACAAGCAGGACATGGCAATGACTATTGTGTACAAGATCTTTATCATGGCCATTCTCAAGACAAACCAGAGCTACCAGGAGACCCACGCGAAGAGGGAGGCGACAAAGGATGTGCTGCTCGGTGGAAAGTAATAGACAAGGACTGTTCCTCTGCACCAGCGCGGACGTACACGAAACAAGCAAGCGGCCGCGCGCACCCACACCCATCACACCCATCACACTCATCACACCCATCACACCCACCACACCCCGCCACACCCCGCCACACCCCGCCACACCCCGCCACACCCCGCCAGCCAGACGATCATGAGAGCAAAGGCGCCGCTAGAGCGGCAGCGCATGTGTGCAAGCGTGTGCTCGTGTGCAAGCGTGTCTGTGTGCTCGTGTTCTCTCGTGTTCTCTCACTAAGGCGACTGAGAAAACAAACAAACAACGCACCACACGACCGGTTCCGCGACAGCGACCAACCCTCAGGCGAAGAGCTCCTGTACGCGGTGTTCGGTCTGCTCGCCATTCTCGCAGCCGTACTCGTGGCAGCGTCGTCGTCCAACAGCGAGCCTAGCCTGGGCCGCTAACGTGACCAACACCAACACCGACGGCGTGGCGTTGGCCTCGCGACCGACGCTTCCAGCGGGGCCACCGGCAACCGCTCTGGCAAGCGCTCTGGCGCCCGCTCTGGCGCCCGAGCGTGGCGCCACACGCCCACCGCTGGGAGACGCATCCACACGGGTGGGAAGGCGCGGAGAACAGGAAGGGGCGCCACGCCGTGGGGTCTCGACGTGCAGTGCGATGGCGACCGGGGCGAACCGCGCCCCCTCGGCAGCAAGGAAAGTGCCGGAAGGCGTGGACTATGTGCGCACGGGCCGTTGCTGCACGCCTTTTGCTGATGCGGTGCAGAAGCGGGTGTCGGCGCATCTGAAAGAGGGCGGCCATTTGAACGGCGGGAGCGTGCTGCCGGAGGAGATGCTCGACGGCCCCGTTGGGCTGAAGGAATGGGACAGGGAGATGGAGGTGTTTTTTGAGCGCATCTTCTTTCTGCGCAAGCTCGAAAACGCGCAGTCGTGGACGATGGAGCAGCTGTTCAATCTGCGCATCAGCAAGAACGTGCAGACGAACGTCGAGACCCTTTTCAGCGACGCCTTCAAGAGTGAGATGACGAGCGTGGTGCAACTGGAGCCTTTTTACCAGTCGGAGTGGCACGCGGCAACGCGGTCGCCGGAGTCCGTCGAGGCGCACAACGCGGCCGTGGCGCTGCGCAAAGGCGAGCTCACCGGCATCTTTCATCGGCCGGTGATGCTGACGAAGGGCGTGGGGAAGGCCGCGCAGTTCGACACGCGAACGATGCTGCTCACGGTCCACGCGCACCCGGGCGGGTCCTCGTACGCCGTGCTGCACGTGCCACTGGCTCTGAGCGCCGACGGCGGCTTTCGCGCGACGCGTTGGACTGGCCGTGGCGTACAGCTTCTCATGGGCGTGCTCGAGGCAGTGGAGCCGCCGTACGTCAACAACCTGGATCCGAACCTGTGCTCCCTCTTTCTCGACTTTTGCGGCATTCCGGAGCACCGGAAAGCGCTCGAGAACCCCAACAGTGGTCTCATACTCGACCGCGCGGCGCTGGAGAAGGCCGTGAATGCGGTGACGGACGTGTACGTGCACGGCATCCCGTGCGGGGGCGGCGACCACGGGTTCTTGCAGCTTCTGAGACAACTCGTGTCGCCCGACAAGCCAAGCGAGGCTACCCTCGAAAAGTCGATCCAACTGACGAGCGAGTGGAAGCGCGCTGCGCGCGACTTTGCGCAGTGGGAGGCGGTGGCTGAGCGCTGTGGTGGAAGGTCCAATTTTGTCTACGGGCAGCTGCAGCAGCTGACGAGTACCGGCGTGCTGCACAAACGCAACTTTGCGCCCTACGAAAAGCCCTCTGCGCCTTTCCCTTTGTCGACCGCCTCGGCCGCTCCGGCCGCTCCGGCCGCTCCGGCCGCTCCGGCCGCTTCCAAAGCACCCAAGCCGGCGGCCGCTCCGGCCGCTCCGGCCGCTCCGGCCGCTCCGGCCGCTCCGGCCGCTCCGGCCGCTCCGGCCGCTCCGGCCGCTCCAGCCGCTCCCAAAGCACCCAAGCCGGCGGCCGCGCAGGACGAGGCGAGCAGCGAGGAGGGCAGCGAGGAAGACAGCGGGGAGGACAGCGGGGAGGACAGCGGGGAGGACAGCGGGGAGGACAGCGAGGAGGACAGCGAGGCGGGCACCGACATGGAGGATGCGCGCCCCGAGGAGGAGATCGACAAAGACGGCGAAGACGAGCTTTCTAGGGACGAGGACATCTCCGATGCGGAAGACTTGGACGACGACAACATGGTTGGCAGCAGTGCCGACGAGGAGGAGGAAGTGTGCCTTTACGCAAAGGCGGCCAACGACCTGTGGGGAAAATGCAACTGTCCGCTCCACCAGGGGCGGACATATTCCCGCCCCTTTGATGCTGGCGCTGCGGGGATGCACTGCGAAGAAGACGCCCTGTCCACGCTGGAAGAGATGAAGATTGCGAAGATGGCAAAGGACGTCGTCGCTCCGGCGCTGCACAACACCATTTTGCTTGCCGGCTCTGGCGCGCGGCCCGAACTTCGCGAGACGCTCGCTACAGTGCAGATGTACGCCGCCCATTTTGCGACGCGTCCCGATGTGAGCCGCAAGGGTCGGGAGCAGCGGCGCTCCAGGTCGCAGATGCCCCTGCGCTTCAAAAAGGACAAGCGGCCTTTTGTCACCCTGCTCATGGCCACCATGAAGGCGGCGACGCACATCGCGAGCTCGCGTGACCGCGAGCGGCTGCAGCTTGCCGAGCCCGCGGTGCGTCGCCAGGCCGTGCAGAACGCAAAGCTGTTCCGGCTCATGCAGGAAGGCCACAAAAGCCTTCTTGGAAGCGCCGATCGCCTGAACAGTTGCCTGATGGAGCATTCTTGCGCACTGGCCAGCGCGGAGCAGCTGGTCAAGGAGCCAGAGGCCGCGCCCGCACCCGATCCCGCGCCCGCGCCCGATCCCGCGCCCGCGGCCGAGTCCGCGGCCGAGCACGCGCCCGCGGCCGAGCCTGCGGCCGCGACCGCGGCCGCGTCCGCGGCCGAGCCTTC
>Ga0181400_1000495_pt1 | contig 16888 bp, 26 predicted proteins | sample 23SPOviralmetaG_FD_130129 | JGI IMG/M metagenome (GOLD analysis project Ga0181400, IMG submission 130129) | Marine viral communities from the oligotrophic San Pedro Time Series (SPOT) site, San Pedro Channel, CA, USA - 23 SPOT_SRF_2011-06-22 | ecosystem: Environmental > Aquatic > Marine > Strait...
AATGGTGATGCCGCGTGAACCGGCGTGCGAGCACTGGCCACTTTTTTTGGTCACGACCTCAATGCAATCGGTCAGCTCCGGCAGCTCATAGTCTTTCTTCGACAGCTCGCGCATGCAGCGCGCAGCCATCTTGACGACCAGCTTGTGCACGTCAGCCGGCACGTTATGACCGCGGCGGCTGATGATTTGATTTTGGTTGAATTTTTTCATGGTCACTCTCCCCTGTTGGGGCCGGCTTACGCCAGCCCCTCGATGATGATTTTTTTGGCCAGATTGATGAGGTCGTTCGACGTGTCGCTGCTGAGCGTCTCTTGAGCGTCGCTTAGAAGCGAGCAGATAATCAGCTTCTCGGCGGCGGCCTTTTCCATTCCCATGCGGACATTCATGTCGACCGCCTCTTGAATTTGTTCCATCTGTGTCATCGAAAAATCTCCTCTGTTTGCGTTTCCGATAACCATTTTATTGCACGATTTGTGACACTATGCAACAGTTTGTGACACAAAATGTGAAAATAATTTATGCGAAAAAAGTGAGGTAAACCGCGGCTCCGGTAATCATGCCGGCAAAAAAGTATTGCGCGCCGCTGTCAGTGATGAGCGATGAGAGCAAAATCAAAGGCAAAAAAGCAATCGCCATGAGAACAAACCAAACGATGTAAATCGCGGCTGCTACTTTTTCCCCCACTGCTTTCTCCATAGCCATGAGCTGAAACGTGTGAGCTGGCGTTGCAGCCAGAACACCGGCGTCGACCGCCAGATGCTATTTGGTCGCTTTGCCACTGAACCGCTCCATCGCCCCGCCGACAACTTTGTCGAGGTGCGGCGCTGCAAAATAAAAACCGAGAACCAACATCATTGCGCCGGTCACACTATCGCCGCCCTGTCGGATGCTTTCGGCCGACTGGTTTATGCGCGGGTCAAATACCCAGACCGACACCACGTCGAGCAACATTGCCAAGACGTATTGCACCGCCCAGATGCCGGTGACGACCAGAGCAATCAAACGCCGTGCAAGATTTTGCCCTTGCGTGCGCTCCATCCAGCCAACGACCATCTGACGCGCAGCCGTGCGCTCCTCGGCTGCGGCTTGCGCCTTTTCTTCGTCAGTGTATACCAGCGCATCAAGCCCCCTTGTCACGCCACTGATGGTCGCGCCAAGCGCTTTCTCGCTTCCAAATATTCTCGACAATAAGCTCATCTCAATGTTCCATTCTGTCAAATTTTGCACCGCCGGCAATGACTGCCGTGTTGCAAAGGTTTACCACTTTTTGCAGCGTAAACTCAAATCGCTTTTGCGATAGCTCGCCGGTCGAATGTGACGCCGCCAGCTCTCCGGTCAGCTCGTCATGTATAACGCCAAGCCAATACATTCGAGCATCGTCGCCCTGAATGCTGTCATCTGGCTCGGTCAGCATATCAATAAGACCAAATCGTCGGCCGCGGCCCGACTGTTTCATCGTCGCGCAAATCGTCAATGTGAATAAATCTGCCGTCGCCTTTTTGCGCGATGCCGATGCCGGTAAATCCGCCCATCGCCATTGCAATCTTGAGCACCTTATATGCCTGACCGCGGCTCACCGCTAGGTCTACAGAACGACCGGTCGTGTGCGGCCCGTCATGGCCGGTCGAGCTGACCTCGGCATTCCACTCCGGACACCTATAGCCTGAGCTGATGCGCAGAGGCGCGCCATACTTGCGACGCAGCTCATCAATGCGCTCGACGAATGTGTGGTCAACCTCACACCGGCCGCAATGGCTGCATGCCCACTCCGAGCGGTTGAAAAACTCGATTTCTTCCCAGTCTGTTGGCTCAATTATCATCTAATCGTCTCCGTGCCTTGCTTATGGCAAGTCTAATCTGTTTCTGCTCCGGTTCCAAGAAATCATCGCGGTAAAGCGACGTGCGTTTGCCGGTCACTGTTGACGTGCACCTAATGCAGATGCGACGCAAATCGAGCGCCACATAACAAATCAGGTCTGCGTCGTCGGTTGTGATTTGGCGCTTGGTCTTGCTGCCCTTGCTTGTCATAAACGCCCACGCCTTGCCAGTGTCTTTGCGCGGCCCTGTTGCGGTCTTTACCTCGACGCGCAGCGGTGTGTTGTCGTCATCAAATAGGATGATGTCTGTGCCTTCGAGGTTGGCCAGTGCGCATTGATATTCCAAAGCCTTAAACGCTGACATCGCAAGATGCTCGCCTGCCGCTCCGATTGAAACCGCGCCCCTCACTGTTGTCCAAGTCATATCACCTCAGTGGGTTGCCGACTGTGTCGATAGCTTTCCATAGGTCATCGGCCTCTCTGTTGAGCTTCTGAAACCGACTGTCGATTGATTTGATTTTTTCGTCAAACTGTTTAACCAGCAAATCGTTCTCGACCGACGTCTTTTCGACCTCAGCAATTCGGTCGCGCATGTCGAGCAAATCTTTCTGGTTTTCCATAATCGTCTCGAGATTAGCACCGAGCTTCGTCAGCTTTTCAGCAGCCTCGCCGTTGCCGGCCGTGGCCTGCTCGACTGCTTCAATCCTACCCATAAACTGAGCCGCGCCATATATGCCACCGCCAACCGTTGTCGCAAGCGACATGACAACGGCTATCCAAACGCCTTTTAAATTGACGCCGCCAATCTTTAACTCAGTGTCTTCGAGGCTCATTGAAACATGTAACCGTGTTGGTCGAGATAGATTTCTTCGCCGGTCGACAGCACGCTGGCCGCGTCGACCATTGAGCCAGAAAGCCATTCGTGAAATTCGATGTGCCCCGTGTTGCTCGCCCACTGCATGCTCAGAATGTCATTGGTCGCGCTGTAAGAAATAGACGCCTCTGCCATAGAGTTGCCATAGTCTTGCGCGTGTTGGTCTGAGATGCTTGTGAGTTGCTCGCTTTTACTGGCTGCAAGAAACGCGCCGGCCTCACGCGAATTCACTGCTATGCTCTCGAGGCTCTGATTGAAATCGTCGACCGTCGATTGTTGAATTTGCACGTCGTTTGTCTCGACATAATCCTGAACCGCTAGTTGCTCGGTTACGTCGTCAGTCTCCTGCGCCGTCTCTGCGCGCTCTGCGACCTCCTCGACGACACTGAGCTGCACGCTTGCAATCACAAGGCTGTCGACCGCGTCGCTAACTTTGACCATCGACTGCGCGGCCTTTTCCTCGAGCGCCATCTTTGTCGTAAAGTAGAGCGCTTGCTGCACGTTGGTCACTGCGTCGTTATACGCCGACACATCTGCCTCTGTGATTAGGTGCTGCTCCGGAACGACTGCGGAATAATCAATCACGTTGCCGGTCGCCGCGTAATGCTCTGCACCGAATGCGGCATACCGGCCTTGCTCTAGCTTAATTGCGATGGTGCGGCTGGCTTCGACCAGCGCATCAATCGTTGTCTCTGATTGAGCTGCGGAAACGCTCAGAAAGAGAGCCGCCAGTGTCGTCGCCATTTTCTTCATCAGTGTCATCCGTCACTCCTATCCGTAAAATCATATCATAAAAATCTTTTCGCTCCAGATAGTTTGGAATAAAAACTTCGGGGTCGCGACGCATCAGCAGTGTTGCAGCCCTGCCGACGACCAATTTGCCGCCAACAGATATAGGGCAGGGCGTGCTAGACGACAGCATGGCCTCCCACACGGGCAGCGACTGACAAAGTCTTGCCACCGCAGCAATGGTCATGCCCTGCTCTTTCAACGCCTTGGCGTCTCTGCGACGTTCGCAATTCACGTCCTGTCGATAACCACCTAGCGAAACGCCAAATAGATTGAGCTGAATACCCCCTGAGAGACCCATAAGACAGCTCTCAGAGCCGCCTGACGGCGTGCTAGGCGCCACAGCGGTCGGTGGTGGCGTGACGTTAGAGGCCGCGCCTGCGCCATTATAGTTGTTTGTTGTTGAGGTCGACGGGTTATTGCTCGAGACAGTCGAATTCATGTTGCTCGTGTTTAGGTCGCCGGTCTGCTCATTTTGAGCGTGTGCTGTTGTCAAACACAGCAACAGAACAATGCCGGCGCGCCACATGACACATCACAGCTTTTGCAGGATTATGCCGCCAAGCGTAAACAAGCCAATAACAGCCATAAAGGCAAGCGCCTCAATGCGCCACATGCGCCGGTCAAGCGTGTTCAACTTATCGTCAACCATTCGACGAAACACCTTGCACTCACGCTCGTGTGCCTCTAACTGCGCTTGGGTGGACATTTTATTTCTCTTTGGCTTTGCCGATATTGACGGCAAGCAAATCAACCAAACGATAAATCTTGGCAACGATGCTGTCGTCTTTGGGTGTCGGCGTAACGGCGGCGATAATGCTGGCCGCTGAGATAATTGCTGTCAGATACGAAATCAGGGTTTCCATGGCGTGTCTCCTTGTCAGACTTCACCATGTTAGCACCGTGGCGACGAGGTTTCTACGGCTTATTTTTGCGCTTTTTGTCAACTTCAGTGCATAGTTTTTTGTAATGCCCTGACTTGAGATATATCTTTGTTACTTCTCGCTTTTTTTCGCCAATCTCACTTTTTGTCATTGCTGAGTAAATGGCCTTTGGCTCAAAACGCTTGAACGGTATTGCCTGCGCGATAGGCGTTCCGGCCGGTATGTAAAATTCGCCGTCTTGTTTGAATGTAAATGGAAACAGGACGTCACCCTTGTAGATGTCGGTTCTAATTGCAGCCGGAAACACCTCGAAAAACTCATTGCCGCCGTTTAGTGGGGGCACAAAAAGCGTTGACCAGCCTTTTGCTGTTCGCATCTGCCAATAACTTGTCCACTTTGCCACGACCTTGTCGCCGTTGGGCATGCCCTCAGTTTGAGGCTTGGAATGAACGGTTAGGATATCGTCAACATCGTATCTTGTCGCCCACTTTGCCTTTCTTTGGTTGTCCCAAACCGTCACATCGACATCAGCAATGGTCTTGAATATCCAGCCAGCGGCCATTCCCTCAAAAAGCCCGTGACAGGCTTTAGCGGTAGGAACCGGATACGATGTTTGTTCATCAATCTGCGTGCGCCTTTTTTTGGGCATCGACTTGAACCAATCCGGAATGTTTTTCCTTGCCGGTTGGGGCGGTTCAATAACACCCACCCATTCCGGCAAGCAAAGAAACCTGACTTGTGGGCCACCTGTAAATAGCGACCTGATTTTACTTAACGCCATCTTGGCCCCTCAAACCACGCAACCAAAGATTGCCTCGTTCCCCTTGTGACCCGCGCAACGCTGTGAACCAAGTATGATGGAAACACAATGACCGAGCCAGCGCGGAACTCAAAGCCATTAGGGGCTTCTTTGAACATAAACTCCCCGCCATCAAACTCTGAGACATCCGACAGCAAAACCGACACGCTTAACTTTCTGTCAAAGGCTGCGCTATCGTCCCAATTTATGTCGTGATGCCAGTTGTAAAAACCTTCGTTCTCAGCCTTATATTCGGTGAACTGAATCTCGCAAACATTCTCAACATCAACATTAAAAGCGTTTCGGTTTGCCTGCCTCACAAAGCCCCAGAGCATTTCCTGTATCGGGGCGTGATTGGTCAACCACTTGACGTTGCTTGACCTGATTGAGTGTGCGGCATCAATGCTTTCCGCAAATATCTTTCCATCCTCAAACGAGTAATGTTCGGCAATGTCTTTGATGTTTTGTATTTGCGCGCTGGTGATGCCGTTTTGAAAGAACTGCCACTGCGGCCTCATTCCGGCATCTCCTTAAACGCCGCGATGTGCGGGTCTAATTCAGACAGGTTATTGAGAAAAATGGTCTGCTGATATAGGTCGTCTGATATGCCCGACCATTGCAGAAACTCCGCAACCTGAGCATCGGTCAACCTTTCCGAAAGATAGACGGTGATAGGTGTTATGTCATTCGCACTCATTTTACCACTCCTTAAAGATGCGTCCGATTAAGTGGCATATGTAATCTTTGCAGGGCCGCTATACTGGTTGAACCCGTAAGAATACACGCTAGAGTTGCCACCGTTTGCGTAAGACCAAGCCCTGAGAGAACCAACAGTTGATACGCCGTTGGGCGTAGAATACCCAAATTGAATGCCGCCGGTCAAGTATCCGGACGAGCCGGTTGGCCCTCTTGCCCCAGTTGGCCCAGTTGGCCCAGATGGCCCGGTCGGCCCAGTTGGCCCTGTTGGCCCCGCGGGGCCTGTAGGGCCTGCCGCGCCATCTGAGCCATCTGAGCCATCAGCACCCGCAGGGCCTGTTGAGCCAGTTGGGCCTGTCGGGCCTGTCGGGCCGGTCGGGCCGGTTGAGCCGTCCGAACCGTCAGCACCCGCAGGGCCGGTCGGCCCCGTTGGGCCGGTTGAGCCTGTTGGGCCGCTAGGGCCGGTGGGGCCGGTCGCTCCGCGCAAATCGCCCGTAACAAAACCGAGACCGTCGTCAGACGTAAATGTAACCACACCTGTCGGTGCGCTATATGACCCGCCAGTAAATCCATCGCCTGTGGGGCCGGTCGGGCCTGTTGGCCCTGTTGAACCTGTTGGCCCTGTGGGGCCGGCGACTGTGCTGTCCGCGCCAGTTGGCCCTGTGGGGCCTGTTGGGCCTGTCGGGCCGGTTGGGCCTGTAGGGCCAGCGACAGTGCTGTCCGCACCTGTCGGGCCGGTTGGGCCGGTCGCGCCTTGTGGCCCAGTTGGCCCAGTCGAACCCGTTGGGCCTGTTGGCCCAATCAAGGCCACGTTTGATATTGTGCCTTTTTCCCACGTTCCGGCGCTAACATCGTAATACGGAACAAGGTCTGTGCTGATGGCATCCGTGCCAGTGGTGAATGCTGTCAGTGCCGCACCGACGTTGCCAGTGTCGGTCACATCGGCAGAAGCCTCAATGCCAGACAGCTTAGTCTGCTCTGCGTCCGAGAACTCGTTTGTGTCAGCATTGCTTTCATAAGCTGTCTTGATTTGTGCCGCCGTTTGGTCGGCTGTGGCGTTTGCCTCAATACCAGCCAGCTTTGATTGCTCTGCGTCTGAGAATTCATTTGTGTCTGCGTTGCTTTCATATGCAGACTTAATCTCTGCCGGAGTTTGGTCTGCCGTCGCAGATGTCTCAATGCCAGCCAGTTTTGTTTGTTCTGCGTCTGAGAACTCGTTTGTGTCTGAGTTGCTTTCATATGCAGTTTTTATTTGAGCGGCTGTTTGGTCTGCCGTTGCATTAGCTTCAATGCCCGCCAGTTTGCTTTGTTCGGCATCTGAAAACTCATTGGTGTCAGAATTGCTTTCATAAGCTGTCTTAATTTGTGCTGCCGTTTGGTCGGCCGTTGCACCGCTTTCGATGCCATCAAGTTTTGAGCCATCAGCGGCAACGTCGCGACCATCAACTGAGCCGCTCAAAGTTATGTTTCCGGTAACGTCAAGCGGCTTATTCATTGCCCACTTGTCGCCAGTGTTCGCGTAGGTAAAGGTCGCACTTGCGCCATCAACCGTCAGGCCAGCACCATCCGCTGCTGCACCGTCCGCTGCGCCTGACGCGACTGTGATGTTGATGTCATCGACGTCAAGATTTGCGCTGTTCAGCGTTGTTGTCGTGCCGTTCACTGTCAGGTCGCCGCCGATAGTGACTTGTCCGGTTGTCGATAACTCGGTCAGGTTTGTAATTGTCTGACCCGTCAATGCGCTGGCAATCTCCGCGTCAGTCTGGTCTGCCGTTGCATTGGCTTCGATGCCAGACAGCTTTGATTGTTCCGCATCGGAGAACTCATTGGTGTCGGCGTTGCTCTCATAAGCTGTTTTTATTTGCGCCGCTGTTTGGTCGGCTGTGGCATTACTTTCAATGCCATCAAGTTTCGTATGGTCTGCATCGGTGAAAGCGTTTGTGTTGCTGTTGTTTTCGTAGGCTGTTTTTATTTCAGCATCGGTTTGGTCTGCTGTTGCGCTCGCCTCAATACCGGCCAGCTTTGACTGTTCAGCGTCAGAAAACTCGTTTGTGTCGGCATTGCTTTCATAGGCTGTTTTAATTTGCGCTGCGGTTTGGTCTGCTGTAGCGCTTGCCTCGATGCCGGCAAGTTTTGATTGCTCTGCATCAGAAAACTCGTTTGTGTCTGAGTTGCTCTCATACGCTGTTTTAATTTCAGCGGCAGTTTGATTGCCGGTCGCACCGGCCTCAATGCCATCCAGCTTTGTGCCATCAGTCGCAACATCACGGCCGTCAACCGTTCCGGTGATTGCCATATTACCAGAAACGCTAAAGTCGCCATCAATCGTGCTGATGTCTATATTGTCGAGAACATCTTGCTCGATGGCGTTGTTTAATTCAGCGCGTGTGATTTTTTTAGTCTGTCCGGTGCTCTCATCAACCACGACAAAAATGTCGGTCGACGCTGTTCCGCTGCCGGTGATAGAAGTTAGCTCAGAAATTCGCTTGTCTGCCATTTTTACATCCAGTCAGGTTTTATGGGCCATTCAATGTTGTGCGGAAACCCGCCTTGTTCAGTCACATCTAAAAGAGACTGCCGATAATCAACAACATCTTGTTGTTGTTCGCCGGTTAAGTCAGCCCACCGCAAGCTGTTTCCGGCCAGTGGGTCAACCTCTGCCAGCAACTTGTCGGCTCTGACTTGTCTCACATTAGCAGCGGCAGCCTCGTCTAACTCAGACTGCGTTGGCGCGATATAAGCTGCGACATCGCCCTTTGCTGAGAATTGGGCGAACAAATAATCGTTGTCAATCGTCTGGTCTCCATCATCAGGGTGACAGCCGTAGGGTATCCACCCATAACGAGGATGCTCGATTTCGCACTCAACGATTGTCTCGCCTTCGTCAACATATTTAGCGTTTCGATATTTCGGCTGAATGTGCATCACGAAATCCTTAAATATAAAGCAACGCGGCCTGCTGTGCTGGCGTTTCCTGAATTTGGCCCCATTCTGCGCCAAGTGCCGCTGCCAAACGCGGGGTTAGAGCGATAAATTGCACTGTAAGCACCAAGCACACCCTCGCTGCCAAGTGACAGGTCTTGGTTGCCATAGAAGTTGAGGGGATAAAGAATTGTTCCGGCCACAGTGTCACCCTCAGTTGTCGTCAATGTGCCGCCGTTAAAATAACCGAGCGCGTATGTGCCAACATCTTTCCAGCCAAAGGTCTGAGCGTTTTCAGTAATGGCTTGTTTTGTGCGGAGCGGTGTCATCAATTCCGTGTTGTTTGTGCCGGCCTCTGATGTGGCCTTAGACGCAACTTGTAGGTCGATGATAGTTGTGCCGCTGCTGTCTTTGACATCAATGCCGCCAGCACTCGCCGCTTGGATGACATCGCTGCGAACCTGCATACGGTCATTCGTCTGGTCGAGATAGGCGATGACTATCCATCCTGAGTCGGCCTCGTCCCTCATTTTTAACTCATTGTTTGACGTATCATACCAGAGCATGTTCGCCGCTGTCGTTGAGGGCGCGGACGAACCACTGTTGTTTGTCAAGATAGCTTGCAGAACATTGTTGATATCGGCGCGTGCGTTTGCACTGGCTTGGTTGTCAATTACATAATCATGTGTTGCCATTAGTTATACTCCACCACGGCTGTCAGTGCGTCAATGCTCGGCGAAATGTTTTCGGCGTCGCTGACCAATACTACACGAAAACGAAACGCCCTGCCACTAAAGTCGCCGGCCTTAAATAGTTTGTAATCCGACCACGTTGGTGACGATGCCGGATTGTCATTTGTTGTCGAAATATAGAACAAGACGTTATGGTCTGCAAACTGCGGGTCAGACCAACTATCCCACAAGCCAGACCATGTGTCCCAGTTGCCGGCGATGTCGTCAAATAGCCCCGCGCCAGCATTAAATCTCACCACAGATGCGTCCACGCGCGCTCTGACGCGCCTTACAGAGCCGGTGTCGATGTAGTTGCTAAAGTCATAAGTGCCTGTCGCCGGATTGCTCTCTGATGCGCCTGTGGTGCTTGTAAGGCGTAAATTGCTCGATGTAACAGACAGGTTTGTTTTGCTGCCGGAGAATGTGCCGTGCTCAGACTGATTGTTAGTGTTGGTGAAGTCTTCCAAGTCAACAGCCGGCACGACGACGCTCGTGTATGCAGTGCTGTTGATGCCGAGTTTGTCATAGGCGCGAATGCTGTAAGTGCCAGAGCGCGCCGGAACGGTCACGCTGTTGGCCGGACGCGCGACCTTATAAACTGCTGTCGTTGCATTTGCCCAGCTTGCGCCGCTTTCCTCGACCGAGTGTCGGATACGGTAAAAACTAAGGTCGAGGTCTGAAACGGCCTCCCATTCCAAATTCATCAACGCGCCGCCGACGGTTGCGTTGAAGCCGGTCACATTTTCAGGCGGGTCGATAAATGCGTTCACGCTAAAGCCTTGAACAAGCTCATATTCGCCTCGAATGCCAAACGTGTTTACCGACCGCGCGCGAATGTCGTAATCCGTGTTCTCGACATCAACCACCTCGAACAAACCCAATTCACCAACGCCGATTTGCGTATATTCTGTGTCAGATGACTTTTTATATTCCACCTCAACAAAATCAACGCGCTCCGGCGCGCTTGATGTGATGTCGACAGTTAAGACGGTGAACACCGCCTCATTGATGACACGAGCCTCTGTGGTAACATTTACACCAACAGGCGGAGAAACAAACGCATCGGCTAGTTGCGTGTTGTTTGTTTCAAAGGCTGTTTCGTCAGCATTCCAGTCATAAACAGCGGAGCTTACTTCGGCCAGTGTCATGTTGATTTGCAGCATGGTTTCAGCGGTCGGCGCAAATTGCCATGCCAAGACCTCAAATGTTTTCTCTGTCCATCCAGCGCGTGTGTTTGTCAATTTGACAATGTCACCAACTTGAACTTGCATGGCGCGCAAACCCATCGACACACTAACCACAAGCTGCTCTCTGTTGCGATATAACAAAACCTTCGCCACTCGTTGTGCCATCGTGTTTGTCGATGTATAGGGCAAGTCGAGCGACGTCTTAATTTCCTCACCGCCGTCAACATCAGCTATGGTCGACGCGCTAAGACGCACCTCCGGATAGTCTGTGTTTATCCAGTTTGTTTCCGCGCCCTTAAACTTTCCGTTTACGATGTTGAAGTTTTCCTGTCGACTGCGACGTGTTTGAATTTGCACATTTGAACGCAAATCGCTCTCGTCAAATGCGTAGACCGGCGTCGTGTATGCGCCAGACTTTACGCGGAATTTTCCCTGCGCATACCACATGGAGCCGGCCATTGAGCGTGTCAGGGCTTCAATTATTTTATCCGGCGACGTTCCTGTTGTGAATGAGCCGTTTACTTCATAGCGCTTTTCAGTGCCGCCCGCGGCCAAAGTCACATCCTCGTCGCACACGTTCATCGCCGTGAGGAACGACGTGTCGTCAATCTCGTCGCTGTCAGCGTTGATGCCATAGCCGGACGTCAAATAATCACGCAAGCAAAGCGCAGCATTGGCTGACCACGCTGTCGATGAGGTGTTGGGGTTGTAGACCTTTTTACCCTTAATTACAGCCGATATCTGCGGCTCGCCTTGTGGGAAAGTCTCTTGATCAAACTCCAGCCGAACATATATATACGCAACACCTTGCAGCCTATGGTCTGTTGTCCATAGGCCGGCAGATGCGCCCGCCAAAGAGCTTGAGGCTGATTGCGTATCTGAACCCCTGAACTGCTGCACGCGAACCTTGCCGTCATACTTGTCAGGCTTGGATGAGCTTTGCAGATAATACGCTGACGGGTCGTAATTAGTCGGACTGCCAAATGATAGACGCTCATCGTTCAGATAAACTTCTTCGACGTTTTCAATTTCGTGACCGGCCAGCGCAACTAGAATGTGCAAATACTTGTTATTGTCGGTTGTCTCTTTGTAGATGATTGGGCCGCCGACCTTTGTCTTGCCGTAGACAACAGCATGGTCTGCCGCTGGCGATAGCCCAGCGATGTCGTAGCCCGTGACGTTGTTGTCAATGTCACCGGCATCCGGCCCCAAAGCCTTTGCCGCGTAAGTCAGCGCCAGTGTTGCCGCAAAGTGCACCCAAATGTTCACGATTAAAGCGCTCGCGGCGTAGGCGCTTGCAGTGCTGATAATCGCAACAGCCGCGCTCACGGGGTCAGCGGCAGCGGCCGTCGAAAACAACATCATAGGAACTAAAAAACGCAACATGTCAGACCGCCCAGAATATATCGCCAGCTTGTGCCGGTAAGAATAACACACCTTCGTCAGAAATAAACGCGATGGTTTCACCAACGCACACGCCAAGCATCAGACCGGTCACTTGATTGTCAGATGCTCGCCCGACTAACGAGCCGCGCGGCGGCAGCTTAACCTGTATTCGCAACAGCCTTTTATCTATAGCAGCTTGTATATCCGTGAAGCCCTGTGTTTGTAGCAGACTTAAATAATGCCGTTTTGCGCCAAACGCTGTCGTGTAATCACCAGACCAATCTGATGCCAATAGTTTGCCTGTCATAGCGAGATGCGCTTTGTTAGCGAAGTTGAGGCAATCATTTTCACCCCACGCAAACGGCTTGTCGCGCAGACTGTCAATCAAATCATCGAGATTATGTGACCACTCCGCTAGGCGCATCACCGCCCCCAAGCGAACTTTTTGTCCTGCAAGTCGTTGACGAACTCAAAGCCCCTATCGTTAGGAAAGCGCGACCGCTGGCTTTCGTGTGTATAGCGGCGCACACGCGGACGCTTCAAATCAATTAAGCGACTTTCAATGCCGACCGCAATGGTTGAGGTTTCTGGCCCTTCATCAATGTTCATCTGGTCAATGTAACCAGAAAAAATCTCAGACATGGTCGCGGCCGTGTCTCTCTCCGAAACAATAATGCCAGAGCCATCCTCGTTCAAAATCAACGAATTATCTTCTTGAGAGAGGTATGTGACCGGCGCTTGCAAAATGCCGAAGTATATTTTGCATTTTCGGCCTTGATATGGCTCTGACAACGCCAAGCTAATTAGCTCGCTAGGTATTGCAGACAGGGTCAGTGTTGCACCTTTTGCCGAAACCTCGGCCGTTTCATCAATCGTTGAAATGCCCAGCATTGAGCCGCTGCCGACATATGTGTCGCCGGCAATCGTTATCTCGCCCAAACCTGACCAAAAACGCAGCGTCTGCGTTTGAAAGAAAAGCTCAACAGCAAAAAAGGCTGTCAGCTCATCTTTTTCAATCTCGTCAACAAACTCTGTCGTCAGGTCTCTGCTCATATGACGACCTCAACTGCCGCAAACGCAATGCCAAAATGTGTCACTTCGTTTACTGACCAATTTGTCTGGTTTGTGCTCAACCTAAACCGACCGACAGCATTCGTCACGGTCACAGCGGCGTTGTCCGCCGGTGCGGTTCTAATTGACGGAAAAATGTCGAGCGTTGTCTGACCGTCTCCGTTGACGTTGCTGTCATTGAGAACCTTGTGAAGCGTCGCCGATGCGCTATTTCCGAGCTGTATATAGTCGCCGGCCTTTAGGTATCCTGTCGTAGACGCAGGGCATCCATCAATCGTCAGAGAATCACCAGTCTGACCGGAGCCATTCACAAGCGGCGTTCCGGCATTGCTTGAGGCCGAACCTCTAGGCGTTGCAGCCGACGGGTCGCCTAACAAAAACGTGCCCTTCATGCCTTTGAGTTTCACAAGAAACGAAACCCATTCCTCGCCCTCGTCTCGGGTCATTGGCGGCAGTGTAATCTCTGCCTCCCACTGTTGTCCTGCGTGAGAAACGATTTGCTGTTTCAGTGTAAAAGGCGACTGAGACATGCCGACGACATTCGTTGCCCTCAGCGTAATGCCGCGAATTCCAGTGACGGTCGGCAGTGTTAGTGGGTATGAGTAAGCCATCAGAACGCCTTGCTAAATGAGCCGCCGCGCTGCTTGGCATCCAAGACTGCGGCTTTTGCTGATTGAGAAATTTGCGGCATGAGCTGTGCAATTTCATTGCGCACGGTCTGAGACACGCCGGTCGAGACATTGATTGTTTGGTTCACGACAACACCTCCGCCGCCGGCCATGCTCTTATTGGGCACAATGCTGCCCGATGATGCTGGCATAAATACCTCGGGGCCGCGTTCCCCAACGAGGACGGGTGTGTTTCGCTGCACCGGCCCGCCAATGGCCTTGCCGAACATGCTGCCGAATGCGTCACCCAGAGGGCCGGTGATGCTTTTCTGAATAGCAATTTTGAGCAAGTCGTTGACGATGCTGCGCGCCATGTCTTTGAATGCGCCCTTGGCATCCTTAGTGCCGTCGATAATGCTGACAAGGCCGGTCTCAAGCTGTCGCAAGCCATTGAGCGCTGCCGTTTGCAGATTGGCCTCGACCTCTTTTGCGCTTTCGCTGTATTTGCGCAATGCGTCTGCGGCCTTCTCTGTCGCTGATGCAGTGCGGTCAAAGCCAAGACCGACGTCAGCGGTGATTTTTTTGACAGGGTCGACGCTGTTCGGCAGACCATCAATCTCTGTCACAATTTTTCTTATTTGGTTTTGAAATGTTTCGCCGAATGTCAGCTTTTCAATATCGCCAATTTTTGGCCCACTCAGGAGATTAAACAGCCCAATAAACGCATTGCCCAAACCACGAACCGCGCTGATGCTGAGGTCGATTGCGGCGATGACGACAGTTGTCAGAACGGTTGCAATGGCAGATAAGGTCGGCAGCAAAGTTGCCGTGATTTGTTGCCCAATAGAATTAAAGATGCGGCGAAGCAAGTCAAACCGGTCATTTGCGTCCTCAACAGCCTTCGCTTGGTCGCCAGTCATCTCGATTGTCAGGTCGCTAAACTGATTGCGCAGCTTGTTAAGCTCCTCTGAGCCGCCTTGCAGCATGTTCACCATGCCTGCGCCGGCTTTACCAAACAGGTCAAAGGCAACGCGAACACGGTCGGCAGGGTTTTTGACGTTAGCCATGCCGTCGGCGACATCATTCAAAACGTCTTCGGTGCTTCGCAGCGTGCCGTCGGTGTTTGTGATTTCTACGCCAAGCGCCTCAAACGCTTTCAGGGGCGTTGATAGGCCGGTGCTGGCCTCCGAGATTGATTTGGTAAAGCGCTGAAAGCCTGTTGTCAGGTGTGTTGCCTCAGTGCCGGTTTGTGCCGCAGCAAAGCGCAACTCTTGCAGTGACTGTATAGGAACATCAAGACGCGCAGACAGCTTTGCCAAGTTGTCAATGTCTTGCGCAAAATGCCTCAGCGCTAGTGCGCCACCGAGGCCGACGACAGCGTTGCGAACATTGAACACGCTGCGCTGCACTCGTTGCAGACCGCCGCGGACAGATGAGAATGCTGCCCTTGTTTTGTCAATCGCAACGATGCGAAAATTAAGATTTTCCTGCGCCATCCGTAATAATCCCTAAATAAGCTGCCCATTCGACCAGCTCAGTATAGGGCAAATCTTCAATCTCCGCGACAGTCTTATTCAAGCGGTCAGCAAGCGCGAACATAAAGAACCGCTCCTGACCGCCCTTTAGTTTTTTTCCGCGTCCTCGATTGAGGTCATTTCGCCCATCAGAGCTGCCGCCACATTACTCACCACGCTGACCGGCTGACGCATCAGCACCGGCTTGTCCTCGAGGTCAAAGCATTTTTCGCCGTCAGCATCTTGAGCCTTCATAACGATGAGGTCGACAAGACCTTCCATCGTCATGTTGTTGAGAAAGTCAGGATGCTTTTTTTGCAAGCGATTGAACTCGCCGGCGAGAAGCGGTGTGCTAAACAGCACCATCGGCTCGTCGTCGCCCCACTCCGGAACCTCAATGCGGTTCCGTTGTGAGACGGTTTTCGAGCGTATTTGTTCACCAAGTTTCGACATAATGCCACCTATCAGTCGAGATTAAACAGTTGTTTCGGTCAGAGCGCCGTTGCCTTGCAATTCAAAGCTGGCCTCAACCATGCCATCAAAAGACGAGGTGACGGTTTTACCCGTGACGATTGTCGAGCCGCTGAAGTATGTGTCACCAGAGGCGTCGCCTTCAGGGTAAACATTCAGCGTCACTTCAGAGCCGACGTCGAGAGCGCCTTGCCCTGTCGTGTCAGTCTCGTCAAAGAACACCTCAACGCTGGCCGTGAAAGTCTTCAGGCCGGCTTTGAACGAGCGCGCTGTGTCGCCCATGCTCGTGTCTTCGATTGTCTCGCCAGTTTCGTTGATGGAAAAAGAACGGATTTCGGCGACAGCATTACTGCCGACTTTGAGCGTTCCTTCAGAACCGGTGTGCGTTGCCATTGCTAATCATCCTTTTCAATTTTAGCTTCGGTTTTTGTTGCTGCTTTTTTCGTCTTCGCCTGACGCTTTGGCTCGTCTGTCGACCAGCCGGCAGAAATCATTTTTGGCGCCTTATCTTCGTGCACCTCAATGATGTCATTTCCATGATATAACTTTACGCGCTTCATTTCATCACCTTTTATGCAGAGGTTTCAACGTCGTTTTCGACCGTAACATAATCGACTGCAACTGTGAACCTTGCCACAGCAACCGACTGCTCTGCCTCTGCGTTAAACTCGATGTCGACTGACGTGATGCGCGTATCTTTTGCGTTGCCGCCACGGGTGACGTCTGTCGCAAGCGCCTCCTCGACCTCAACCGAAATTGTGTCGATGGTGTTGTCGAGGTTTGCCGTGCCTTTTATATATGCCTCAACCATGACCTCAAGCGCTCGCATCTGCGTCCGCGGCCGTGTCATTGTCGAGTATTCGCTCTCCTCCGACTTTGTGTAGATGCACAACGCCGGCACTTTGTTTTCTTCGATAGGGAACAAGCGCGTCTGAAACACGTTGCTGCCTGTCGTTGTCAGGCCGGTCAGGGCTGTCGTGATGTTGCTTCTGATGGTCTGCCGGACATGTGCCATCCTAATTCTCCTCGAGAATTAACATTGTCATGCCAGTGCCGTCAGGTCTGACATTGCGCACAGTGTAATCAACGCCAGAAATAGTGATGCTGTCGCCCTCGGCGGCACTTGATACGTCCGCCGT
>Ga0181400_1000496_pt1 | contig 16881 bp, 7 predicted proteins | sample 23SPOviralmetaG_FD_130129 | JGI IMG/M metagenome (GOLD analysis project Ga0181400, IMG submission 130129) | Marine viral communities from the oligotrophic San Pedro Time Series (SPOT) site, San Pedro Channel, CA, USA - 23 SPOT_SRF_2011-06-22 | ecosystem: Environmental > Aquatic > Marine > Strait...
AGATTGTCTTGCACTTTTGCCAAGCGTAGCTTCTAATTTATTTAAGTTATCATTTGAAAATATTTGTTCAGTATTTTCAATAAACTCTTTTAAATAAAACTTTCTGTTTACGTTTAGCGCAATATCAGTAAGATCAGACAAAGTTGTTTGAGCATCCCAATATTCAGTAGGATCTGACCAGCTATCTTGCTTGCTGATCGCTAGTAAACCATTTGCATACGCTTGCAGTACAGGTGTTTTATAAATGTACTCAACCGCTTTCTTTTGATCTGCTTCTGTAAGCTCAGGAATTGTTTTATCAGATTGTGTCCATAAATATATACGTAAAGCTTGGTCTACGGTTATATCCATTCCAGGCACTTTTTGATTCATGCTTTGAATACCCGCTGCTTTTAAATCCGGCCTAAATATTTTACGCAAAGCTTTGAAGTCATTCATTATAGCTTGCTTAGCCTTCTCCATAGAAGCTATGCCTCTAGTATACGGGGCAACTACATGGTCTTTAAAAAACTTTTTATCAGCTTCACCTTGTCTTCCGCTGCCAAGAAGTGAATAATACAAGCCTCTTAAATCTTCAGCAGATGGTGGCAGGAACAGTTTAAACATACCTTTGTCAGCTCCTATTTTACGAGCAACAACCCCTGATAATTTCTTACGCGCTGGAATACCTGAAGCACGTTCTATCATTTTATTAAACTCCGAGTTAAGGTTTACTCTTTTCTTTTTGCTAAATTTAACCATCCCAGGTACTTTAGCTAACACCTTTTTCTTTTGTGCATCTGTTAGAGCTTCAAATGATGTAGTTATTTTTGCAATAACCGCGTCACTCATAGCCTCTTTAGGAAACATTTGCCGCGCAACAACCTGGCGCATGTCAAATATATCTTTTTTATCAAGCTCAGCTTTTGTAAGTGATATTAAATAATCTTGCTGCTGCTCATATTGTTTTTTAAGACCTTTAGAAAATTTTACATTTTTAACAGCTTCAAGCGCAGCGGCATTTGTATTTTTTAATAAGTTATTAAAAGATGCAATGCTATACACACTTTCAGTTGTTTTTTCTGCAATTGCATTAGAAGCTTCAGTTGATAACTCAGGCTGTAATCTTGGAATTAAATTATAAGTACCATCTACATTTTCCAATGCTTTCCAAGACGAAACTTTAGCTTTTAATTTACCTTCTAGTGTTGGAATATTCCAGCCTAGCGGGTTGCTACCTAATGATACCATTCCTATATCAGCATAGTTTAAATAACTTACTGGGTATTTTTTATTTTTGTAATGCCCATAAACGTATTCAACAGGTAAATCAAAATTATAAAAGTCTGTAGCTTTATATACAGAGCCATACTCATCTTTTATTTGAGCTAATTGATCTTCAGTGATTCTTAAGTTAGACTTTGTTACGTCAATACCTATGCTTTTAAAAAATTTAATACGCTCTTTATATTTTTTATTATTTTTTAAATTATAATAAATGTTATTTATAAAGTCGCTTTTTGTTTTAGGATTTTCAATAAGAGCAATATTGTCTGGTATATTAAAATAATTACTCATATTAGTTGAACCCAAAAATGCTGTTTTTATAGATTTTATTTCTATAGGTATTGTAGCACCTTTATATTGAACTAATAAATCTGGTATAGTAGCATCTGATCCGCCTAAAGCTTTTCTAGCATCTTTTAAACTTTTTAAAGGCTCACTTGTTTTTGGGTCTATAACTAATAAATCTTTATTTAGTTGAGCTAATCTATAAATAGATTGTAAAGCATTGTCTTCAGCCGCAAATGCAGCTCTTTGATATACACCTTGTGTAAAATTAGTCCCCCCCTCTAAATCATTCAAAATAACCTCAGCATCCCCTTTATAAATAGGATTGAGGCTACTCATTAATTTTTTAATAGCAGCTTTTCTTTTGGCAACAGTAGGTTGATTCCATGCATCAACTAATTGTGTAGTTAAGAATGGCTGCGCGGAAGCAACTCTAACCGCTTCTATTGCTTTTTGCTTTTTACTAAACTTAATCTTACCTCTTTCAAATTGCTTGTTTAGCTCAGCAATATAATTGTCTGCTAAAACTTCTCCCCTTAGTTCTTGGTTTTGTTCAAAAGCTTGCGCTATTTCAGATTCATTATTATTAAGTTCTTCTGCAAAAATTTCAACACCAATTTCACCGGCTAATTCTTTTGCAAGAGATTCTTTTCTACCGCGTATAGGCGTACCATCTTCGGTTGTTATAAAGTTTGCAAATTCAGCATCATCTATTTGATTAGCAGGTACTCTACGCACTATTTCTAAGCCAGCAGTTTGCCCTCTACCTTCTGCGGTTTCTCTGTCTACTTTTTTTCCTATCCAATCTGGGTAACGTAAAAATTTGCCATCGACTTGTTTCTCAATGGCAATAGGCATACCGCCTTTAACATCTTTACCGCTATCTTTACCCATTAACCACGTTGTTGTTGCATTTTCAACAATAGCTTTTTTATTTTTAATGGTCCAGTTTCTAAGCTTTTTACCTTCTTTGCCACCCATTGCTTTTTTAATATCAATGTCAAGCTGCCTTGCTACCGACTGCACAAATTCTTTTATAATAGGCGTGGTATTTACGTTTTTAGATACTGCAATATTTAATTTGTTTTTAAGCGTTCTAACGGTCTGTAATACTTTGTCTTTAGCTTTTACTATAACGTCATTACTAAATACCTTAGAGTCTTTTATTTTAACATATCGAGGCTTTTCTTTAGCTACCCTTTCTTGTGTTTCTTCAACAGTGACCTCTTCTGCTACTAATTGTCGTGTTCTTGGTTCAACAGGCGCAGCTTCAACAGTAATTTGGCCAAATCCTGGGGTTTTTTCTATAACGCCTTGCAATCTTCTGCCTATTTGACCGAATATATGCGTTGTAAGTTTTGTGCCTTTTGCAGGATTGTATGTTTTGACTAAGAAAGGAACACCATTATCACCTTTTTCAATACCTGTGGATGTTCTATCTACAATTTGAGGTGCAAGTTCATCAAAGCCCGGTACATCACGTCTAGCTTGCATTAAATAATTAACATATGGCCTCCATGATTCACCTATAATATAACCTAACCCAAGCTTAGTATTCTCATCAAGTGCATTCCATTGCTCTTCTGTAAAATTAGGTGTGCCATCATCATTTAGTCTTATGCCTAAACCGTATATTTCTGCAGCTTCATTAAATGTTTTATTTACAGAGCTGAAAAGATCTTTTTTATTTTCAGATGTAAATTCAGTTGCTTTAGGTAAACTAAATTTTGTTACTTTGATATTTTTTGAAACCTGTTTTGCTTTAGTTTCAATAGCTTTTACTTTGCCCTCTAAAACTTTTTTACTTAAACCAGAAAACTCACCCTTGTTAAAGCCTTTTACAAAACTATTTAATAAATCAAATACGTCTTTACCAGTTTTTATAGTTGTTATTTCACCTTTTTGTTTTGGCGGTTTAATTTTTTGCCATTGCTGCAAAAGTTTATTTCTAAGCGTTGTATCTTTAGATACATCAATATCATTAATATATTCTAATGCAGCGGCTAATTTTTCTTCAGCAATATCAGCTTCGCTAAATTCATCGGCAGGGTAATTTTGCTCAACTTGTTTAAATATTTGTTTTGCTTGCTTATAGTTTTTATTCATATAAGACTCTAAAACATTGGCAAGTCCAACCATGTCAGCGTTATTGTCTAACAGCTTTCTTAATATAGTTCCGTGCCCTACCTCATGCAATATAGTACTACCCGCGGAATTTTCAATTGCAGCATCTTCCACAGCAAATGCTAACGGTAACCCGTCTTTTGCTCCCATAAAAAAACCATTAACACCGCCTTCATTTACAGCAGCATCTAATTCTTTTTTAAGCTTTACTTTTGTTTCTTTATCTAAATTAGATGCATCAATTTTTTCTTTACCTAATTCTAAAGTTTCTTTATTATTTTTTCCTACAATAATATCAAAGTCAAGGCCAAGTTCGGCGGCAGCAACTTGTTGTATTTTATTAGCTTGTTTTCTTGTTTTTGAAAATTGAGCTTTAGTTAATATAGCGTCTTTAGCTTTTTCATTGTTGTCTATTCTTTGAGCATTTTCCCGTATTAAAGATTGCTTTGTAGACCCATCCAAATTAGGGTTACTATTTATTTTATCAATACCTCTTTTAGCTCTATACGTATCGGCTTCTATATCTAGTAATACTCTTTTATCAGAATTAGTTAAAGAATCAACTCTTTTATCAACTTCACTTTTGTCTTTTATATTTTCAACAATTAAGTTATCAATTTCTTGTTGCATTGCATTAACAGCACCTTGCGCTTCAGTGTTATCAGATAACTTTGTATTGGTTTGTATATCACCAATTTTTTTACGAAGTTCGAATATCTTACCTAATCTTTCATTTATAGTTTTTTGCTTAGGTGAAGTTGTAAAGGCTTTATAAACGTCTTGAGCTAATACTGGTGCTTGAAACCCAAGCCCTGACATTATCGCTCCTGTAAGATATGCTTCTCCTAAGCCGCTAGTAATAGAAATATCTTTATTAAGAATATATTTATCTGTAAAGTTATTCATTAGTTGAGCAAAAAATTCAGCTCCACCTTCTTTGTTTACATTTACGCCATAACTTAAAGCTCTTTTTGATAATTTAAAGTTTTCTAATGAATATTTGCTACCTGCTAATTCATAAGCTTTCTTAAAATTATTTTTACCAAAGCCCATATAATTTATAGCTCTTTTAGCTTGACCAAGCGATACTCTTTCTGTTATGTATTCTGCAGCCCCATATAAAATACCTGAGCTATAAAATTGTGCGGCTGATATTTTAACATTAGGATCAAACTCCATTTCAAGATCCATATCGTTAAACTTATTACCTGCAGCGCCAGCTGAAATAGCAACAAGTCCTGCACCTCCGGTCCCTAAAGTAACAGCAGTGTTAACAGCTTGCTCAGAAAATAAATCGAGCATAAATTCACCAAAGTCTTCTACATTTTTAACTTCACCAAGCTCTTGGCGTTTTTTAGTACCTTGTTCAATTTTTTCTACTTGGTCATATAAAGCATCAACACCGCCTTTAAATTCGTCTGAAGCAAAATAGTTATTAACCCCACCTAAATACATTGGTATATATGTACCAGTACTAATGTCAGAACCTGTAAGCCTTTTTATGACTTGCTGAGGTGTTAGCTCATGTAATAAGCTTCCTAGGCCGGCTATTGTTCTTACCGATGTACCAGATATCCTATTAGAAATAACATCCAAATTATTATAAGTTCGCTGTGTCATATCAGTTATTTGCGAAAACTTATTTGATTTAGTTTGTAATTTTTCTAACTCATTATATAAATTGGTATATATATCGTAAGTTGTTTTGCGTGTATTAAGAAGATCATTGTATTGATTTAAGTCTTCTTGTGTAACAGAAGCGGGCTCATTATTAAATTTATATTCTAATGCTGATAAATTTACATCAGTAGTATTTAATATCTGAGCATGCGTATCGAGGCTCTTCATTGTGCCCTCAAAATCTTTACTAGCTTTTAAAGCTTCTTCTTTAAATTCTTCTGTTATTTCCGCTCTACCAACAGAGTATTCAATTTCTTCTTTTGTAGGTGGAGCCAAAGAGCTGCCCATTCTGGCAAACTTTTTTAATCTAGCCCATGAATACCAGCTTCCAAAAACGTCGTCTTCGTACTCTTCTAATATTTCTTCTTGTTTGGCTCCTAAAGCTTTTTGCTTTTGGGCATCAATCCACATTTCCTTAGCAAGCTCATTCCATTCAGGCTCTGGAACCGCTAAAATATCAACGCCTTTGTTTAGTGCCAATTGTTTTTTAGCGTCAGGTATGAAATCTTTATATATAGGCTCCTCAATAGTTTTAATTATATTGCCACCTTCAATCATACGATCCAATTTGGGATCATATATAAGCTCTCTTTCCTCTACTGTTTGAGTTTCAGAAGCTTTATTTTCTATTTCAACAATTTCCTCAGGCTTTAGCTCAGTAGCTTTTAAAGCCTCTGTAGCGCGGTTTAGTTTTTGCTCGTAATCATTATTCTTTGGTAAGCCCAAAGAAATATCTTCCGAAACTAAATCCGTATCTGGCTGCCCCGCCGTTACTTCCAGTCCTACAGCCGCAGCCTCCTCTACAGGACCCATTGTCTTTTTTACACTCTGCAAAAAAGGGTCTTCAAATTCTTGTTGATCTTGAACATCTGATTCAGTAGCAATATCCTCAACAACTTGTATTTCAGGGTTGGCAGCTAAGTATTCCTCTACGGACATATTCTTAGCAGCAGCTGCTTCTTGAATTTCTTGCAGAGTAAATTCAGATCCTTCAAAAATATATTTTGACATATTATTTTATTTTATTATGGTAATTTTTTATTGCCAAGCTCCTTTTTAAGCTTTTCATGATCAATACCCGGTATTAATGTTACTAAATCTACAATATTATCTACGCCAGAAGTTACTTGCTTCCCGTCAACCGTAGTAGTAAATCTGGCCATTGGAACACCTAAATTACCAACAGTAAATACATTCCATTTACCGCTATCATCTTTTGCAATATATGTGTTAGTTGATAGTGCTAAACTTGCATCATCACCCTTAATCATTCTTTTAAATGCAGCGCGGGTATTTTTATAGCTATTACTTAATGTTTTTGTTGGTTCGTTTACTATTGTTCTATTATAATTATCTTTTGTCGCGGCTTCAACTTTCATTCGAGCCATATCGCCAAGATAAGCACTAACGCCACTATTAAAAAATGCAGCCTGCTCATCTGTAAATTGACCTGTTTCAGAATCATATGCTAAACTTTCAGGTAGAAACCCATCTGGTTTTCCGTCTTCATTATAATCTTTTTTAGGATCTAACGAAGGAGCGATAGTATTTTTCCATATAGATACTTTTTGAGCATGTGTCATATTCTGCATGGCACCCATCCCGGCATCTGTATATTGCTTTATTATGCCCTCTGTATTTACAACCTGATTTGTAGTAATAATTCTTTTACCGTCAACTAGCTCGGTAGTCGTTTCCAGCTTAGGCTGATTATTGTCATCTAAAGGCGCATATGAAGGGTTTATTGATCCGTCTTCATTAAATATGCCTGTATTTGCTATAGTTCCATCAACCTTGCTATTGAAGTTAGGGACTTTAAGCACATTGTCTAAATCCAGCTCTGCTGTGTTTAAATCAAAGGTTTCAGATTTTCCATCTTCATTTACAAATGTATAACGCATTACTGAATCGCCTTTATCATTTATAATAACCTCTCTGCTTTCACCCTCTGTAATGCCGCCAGTTTCAATATTTGCAGCTTTCATTAAATTATTATTACCCTTATAATACAAATCTACCGTATTTGGCACGCCAGGGCCGTCGGTTTGTATTTCATCAATAAATGTAGCCATTTTAATTGAGTAATCATTAGCTTTTTGTATTTGATCTGCGCTTACAGATTTAAAATGATTAAACTTTTTGAGCTGCGGTTGTAAGCTTTCTATTTCTTCTAAATCAGTGGATGTTTGTGATCTTGTGTAAACCTGCCACCCTTGATTAAATTCTTTTATATATGCTTGCTTAAATTCTTCGTCTAATCCAGGCATTTTTTCAAGATTAGCCTTTAGCTTATCAGCCCCATCCGCAGTAAGGGCATTTCTCCGCCTAGTAAGCTTAAGCATTTCTTCGTTTTCTTTTTCCAGCTTTTCGTCAAGATACTTTCTTCTTTCTATTATAGCATTACCAATATTTTTGCCAATACCAGCGGCTGCATTAGCCCATGCTGCTCCTGCACTAGTAGTGCGAAATTGTATTGGTGGTGGATTTTCGTATGCTCCCATTTATTTTTTTTTTATAATTTAACTTCTGCGCCGCCAAAAGTATCCATTAGCTCAGATCTTGTGTACGTTTTTGTTGGAGATGGACTTACACTAGGAGTTGCCCCTACTCCCCCAAAGTGCCTATACCAGCTGTTAAAGCGCTTCCAACGCCGCTGAAGGCTCCCGCCCATGCAGCAGATTCGTCGGCCTGCGCTTGTGCTTTTTGCTGTTCGGCATTGGCTAGTTGGCCGGCTGTCCTATTAATTTCCGCGGTCTGCCTTTGCTCTGTAGCATTAAATTCAAATGCTTTCCCCTGTGCCTGTGCTTGTTGTTCTCTGGCTCCTTCAGATATTTGCACCCCTTGAACTCTTTGCTTTTCAGCCATTCTTTTAGATTCAAGATCAGCTTTGCCTTGTGCTTTCATTTTTTCATTTGCTGCTTCTTGCTGTTCAATACTTGACGCTACACCTTGCTTGGATTTTAAAGCTGCTTGCGCAAGCGCCGTAGCCCCTCCAGCGCCAGCTCCAGTTGATCTTAATGTATCTAGCGTGTTAGCCAGCGCAATATCCGATTGCTCTATTTGTATTTCAGCTGCTTTTGTAGCTACGCCTAAATTAGCAAAAGGATTGCTTAGCTCACCTGACAAATCTTTCGCCATATCCGCTAGACTTGTTACGCCTGCATATGGGTTTATAACAGCTTGTCTGGTTGTTTCTAAATGATTAAGCTGTTTTTCTTTTTCTCTGCGTTGTTTCTCCGCTGCTCTTCTTCTTTTTTTAGCGCCTCCACTGCCTATAAATCCCCCAATGAGACTTGCCGCAGCGCCGCCGGCTATTAAAAAACTCATATGTTATTTCTTTTATTATAATCTTCTATTGTTATAGAAACTATTTCTTTTTCTAATTCTTTTATATTTTCTGTATTCGTTGGATTTTTATGCACATTTACGAATATAGAATTTTCTAATGCGTATATTAATCTTTGTGACCCGGGAGATGATACAGTATAACAAGGCGCAATATGTTCTATTATTTTTCCATTGTTGTTTATTACTACATGCCCCGTTAATAAGAACCATGCATGTAAATGATTATGAACTGCGCCTACAATAACATGACCCTTTTTTAAATCCATTTGCCTAATATAAATTTGATCAGCAAATGAATGCTTTATTGGCACTTCTGGAGTTTCACAAATACTATTGCCGTCCCCAAAACTACTTTCAATTATGTTTGAGGACAAAATATTCTTTATATACTCGATTTCATTATTTGCTTTTAATTCCATTTAATTTAATATGATGATTCTACAAAGTTTGTAGAAACAGCGAATAATTCTTTTTTGCCACTCAAGCTGTTATCAACACTCATTTTAATAGTTGTAAAAAATCCTTTAATACCAGAACTAGATTGCCCAAAAACAATTTCGCCAGGTTGAGAGATTGTATTATTTACTAAATTAGCAAAGTATTTATTTTCTTTCTTTTTAAAGTTATTTCTTAACAATTGATTTTCTAAATCCTGCAAAGTACCTGCTTGAGTTTGCACATCAATAGCTTTTGAAATAGGTAAAGCTGCGTCGGTAGAAGATTCCATGCTAACCATTTCCCAATCTTCACTACCTTCGTAATTCACTGTTTGGAAATTTTTAATAACAGAAGGATTTGCATTAAACACAATATCAACTGTTGAATTGTTTTGTGTGCTATAAAATACACCTCTTTGGCCTCCATAAGAAGTATCGAAAGCATAGTGTTGCCATATCTTACCATCATGCGTAGAATATAACGAAGTATTTAAGCTAAACAAAAAGTCTGGTTTAAAACTTAAGAAGCTAGTCCAGCCGTTTACGCTATCATCAAAAGAAAGAGTTTTATATGAATCGCCATTTTGTATTGAAACAGTATAATTTTTATTATGTATATCCCAACCACCTATAATATTGTCTAAAGAATTTAAAGCGCCCAACTCGTCTCTAAAAAAGTCTTGCATACCATAAGACGATATTTCTGTTAAACCATCTCTAGATAGCCTTAAAACAGCATTTCGTTTTCTATCTGTAAAGTATTTTCTATACCCATATACAGCAAAGGATTCTGGATTATCACTTATGCCAAAATTACCAGAATAAGGCACTATTTGCCCTATTACTACTGTAGATGACGTTAAAGCCGCACTGCCTTCTGCTGAATATATAGCGTCTTTGTCAATTAGCGCTTTACTAATTTTATCTTCTTGAAGTATAATTAAATTAGTATCTTCTGCATACAATTTTTGTATACTTCCGTTTGCAGGGTCCGTAGACTTTGTTATAGAATCGCCGACTGAAAATACATTAGTATTGTTAATACCTGTTCTTGAATTAAATATGCCAGAATATATTAACGAATTAAACCTGTGCTGTTGAGCATTTTCATCTTCAACTAAATAAGCTTTTACCCCAAAGTCTACTGTTGTATTGTTATACCCGCCACGTATTCTAGATTCTTCTATATACCAATCTTTGTCAAGGTTGCTTGCGTATAAAGCGCCCCCAGTGCTACGGGGCAAATTAGCCGCATTATCAGGGCTAGAAACGCCAGCAACAACTGAGTCCATCTTCTTTAGCCAAAAAGAGTTAAAATATCTTAAATTTAAAGTTGCAGACATATTTTATTATCACTTATTTAAAAAAAATATTACGTATAGTTTTCATAGTAGTAAACCATTAAATCATTACCATTACCAAACGATGGACTGCAGTCTTGCCTATCTGCTGTTCCTCCAGTTGAATTTCTTGTAGTGGATATGTATGCTTTATGGCTTTTATAAGCATTAGGACTATTAGAATTTACAACCGTACTAATCATTTGAGTCATATTAGTAAAATCAGCAAGTCTTTTCTTTTTAAGAGCGTTTGTGCTATTAGAGCCAGGCACATAGTCGTAAGCTATATCTCCTGATATGGTACTAGAAGGTGCTGTTGTAAAAGTTGTATTACCAAAAAACTGAGTTACTACGTGTGTATAAGGTGTCCTTGCATATACAGTGGCGGGCATAGAAGTTGTGCTACATGATGCACCGGTAGCAGAATGCTGATATTGGAAGTATGCTTCGTCTCTGCCCGTGTTTTGGCTTATAAGGTTATTACCATATTCAGGGACACAAGACGGGTAATTAGCATCACTAACATTGACCCATACTTTAGAGTTAATATTATTGTTATTTTTTGAAATAGTCGCTACAACAAAATACTCGCCTTTTTTATCAAGTGCAATAGGAATATTTGTACTTGTTTTGTAGCCTTGGCCGGGTATAGGTGTCCCGGCGTTATTATAATTGTAATTAAGCCAGTTATTTACATTTATATTATTTGTATCAACAACATTTGTTGTACTCCATGCGGAACCGCTATTGAACCTATAATAAATTTTCCAGCTTACATAGCAGTTAGCACTACTGGAACTAACTTTTTCTGTTTCTTGCATTAAATCTAAAAGCATTGTTCCAGATGTTTGGGAAGAGGAAAAGCTTGATATTCCAGTGTTTAATCTTGACGGGCTTGGGTAATTTGATCCAGCAGTACCAAATCCAGTTTCTGGGTAATTACCAACTGTAGCGCTAGAAACATACCAACCATATTTAGAAACGCCTGAGCTCGACGCGCTGTGCTGCCTAGAGTAACTACCTCCGGTCCCTACAGTGCTTAAGCAACTTGTAATAAGTCCACTTGGTAAAGGGCCAGGCACAACTCGTATTTGTTGAGTATACTCTGGTGAATTTAATGAGTTCGCAGAACTATTACCTTGGCTATCAATCTGAGTCCACCCCGAACCTCCGGTGTTGAGTAGGGCGTCTTTTACTTTAAATTTATAAGTATAATAACCTACTTGGTATCCACCATTTTTTTCCGGGTGAGCACTGATACTAACATGATTAAAGCCTAGCTCTGTGGTTGTATGATTAATATAGGGAACGTCCGAATTGTATGAGTCAGGTTTAGGTGGTACTCCTGTAAAATAAAGCCCAGCACCGTTCCTATGCCTCCCGTTTTGGACAACGAAGGTATTTGCAAACATACCATTAGACATTTGTATAAGATCCGCGTTCGTTGTGATACCCTTATTATCTGGTCTACCCAAATTTATAGATGGGGTTGATCCCGTATAAGAAGGAGCATTAATAGTTATTAGCTGTAAGTTTGTTGCTTTTGGAGCTGTTGGAACTCCTGACGCTGGCGAAGCGGTATCATATAAGTACGGATTGTTATTATTTACAAATGCTGAAAACGTAAAGCTGTCTGACATGGAACCGTCTTCACCTAATATGTTCAATGTAAAATTTAAACTAGGTGGGCCGTTGGAGCCTGAGTATTGATGTGTGTTTGGTCCAAGCTTAATTCTATACGTGCCATGCAATTGAGAAGTCGGATCATTAACATCTATCTGCTCTAATATATAATCGTCGGTTGAAGGAGGAGGAGCGTCGTAATCATAGCCTACAGTAGGCGATTGTGATCCTTGAGCCACTGTCAGAGTATAGGGTATAGGGGAGTTTGTGCTCTGATCGTACGCAGAAGAAAGTCTTCCGGTATTCTGCAGTTCAACCCCCTCTATAGAAAGTGGATAAATATTATCGGTTATATATGGAGAATCTTCATCCCCTGTGCCTGTCCCGCTACCTCCAGGGTCTTGATTTTCGTTATAAGTAGTATTAGGTGCTGTAATATCAACAGGGCCTGTAAATCCTGTTAAAACGTCTTCATTCAAATCAGATATAAGACCAGCAGTAGTTGTCTCCCAAAATATATCTAATAGTGAAACGTCAGGGTCTGTTTCATATACAGATAATATAGGGGCCATGTATGGAGGCACATTGTTGGCCAATCCTTTTGTTGCGCCTATACCGCTATCAGTAGAAATTCTGGCTATTGAAGGGTTTGATTCTAATTGATAAAAGTTAACATCAGAATCAATATCGCTTACTCCCATTTTTAAATCTGAAGCAGTAGATATGGTTGTTGCAGTATGTATATTTCTGCCGGGATAATATTGAGTATTATATTGAGCATATGGAGAACTTGCGTCTCTTACGTTTTCTACTCTTCCATATAATTTTACAGAACTTCTATACTGTTTTTGGTCCGGGCCAACTTCAGATAAATCTCTAGGTATTTTGTTTATATTATCATTTAATAATACAATATGAGCTGTTTTATCGTCTTCACCAGTTGGAAAAGTATTAGGGGTTGTAGGGCCAGGATAGCCATTTAGCATGCCCGGCAGATAACAATTATAATAATCTTGCTCAGTTTGCTTAACTACTACTTTATACGAGTACCAACCTGTTTGATTTATTATATAAGCAAATTTTAAATCCGGTGTGTTTAATGGATTTGCAATATATATATCATTTATTTCTCCATTACATATAACAGAATATGTTCCGGACGCTAAAGAAACTTGTGAAACTTTAACATAATCCCTATATTTGCCTCTTAAATAATCACCAACACGAGGGATATTTACGTTTGAAGCGCTATTAGGATCTAAAGTGAATTCAAAAACTGTATTAGCAGCGCCTTGATGCGTGCCTATAGTTCCAGTTGCAATTGCAAACCCATCGCCATTACTGCTAACTTTTTGTTTTTGAGCATATAGGCCAGGCTCGCCGCTTGTTAAAGGTGCATATACAGAAGAAATTGGAGCATTAACCACAACTTGCATTTGATCTCCAAACCAATCACGAACAGCACCTTGGTTGGCGGATGTGTTGTATGCATGAAATATTGTAGAGCCTCCCTTAAACTCATTACCTGTTCCAACACCTAATAATTCAACCGGGGACAATATTACTGGTGATTGACGTCCAAATTTATCGGCAAGAATAAATCCCACCTGATAAGTTCTGTTTTGTTTTACTGTGTGATTAGGGTATTCTACAAAAGAAGAATCATTTAATGTATCTTTATCGAAAACACCAACATTATAATCTATTGATGCAGGTGGGGTGTATCTATCATAAAAATTTCCATATATAATTCTATTACCTGCTGTTTCCTGTGCTTTGGCCCTCACAGGGACTTTGTCATAAACTCTTACTGTTTCTTTTTCTGGTAAAGTTTTATATGGTTTTCTTGATTGATAATTATAGTTATATGTATTGCTATTTGCAGATTTATTTTGTATTTCGCTTATAGGTATAGTTTCTAAAACTTTTACCGCTAAAGAATCAGATTCTTTTGATAATAGATCTATACTTTTAACTTTATATTCCGATGCTAGTAGACCCCCTCTAGAAGGTAATGGAATAAATAATTCAATATCATTAATTTCATTTTCCATAAAATCAACTACCGTTGATCTATAAGCAGCCTCTTCATTGCCATCAATAAAATACCCTCTTTGTTTTGGGACGTATGCAATTTGACTGAATGGTGCTATTATAGAATATTCTCCATCTTCAAATTGAATTCTGTATGAAAATCTTAAATATTTATCTTCAATTAAATCAGGGTCACCAGGCCAATCTGCATTACCCTCTTTGTTTGTCATTGTAGACTTTAAAAACGTAATTGTATCTCCCGCGGTGGTAGTAAAAGAAGAAGCATTAGTATTTATAGTATTTCCGTTATTAGTTATGCTAGTAACCGTAATATAGTCACTACCTTTTAGACCTGTAATTGCAGTTCCATCAATTATTTTTTTACCAATTACTGTCATACCAACTTCAATGCCAGCCGGAGGATTATTTAGAACTATAGACGAACCGGAAGTGCCGGTGTTAACTTTAGCGGTAACTTCCTTAACCATACTTATAGCTTGGTAAGGATTATATTTAGCTACTGAAATACTGCTTTCACTATCATAATGTGATGGATTAGCTATAGCTTCTGCTATATTTATTTTTCTAGGCTGGTTTCTATTGTCAGTAAAAAATAATAGTTCTTCAATTAAATTAATACCTAATACTTTATCTGTAGTTGAAAAATTTAAAAATTCTCCACTAGCAATAATATTATAGCTTTGTGTGTTTTGATTAAAAACACATATAGCTGAACCATTCGCAAGGTTGCCAGCCGCAGCATTTGCGTCAGCTAAATATGTTGGCTGACCATTTGTATACGGATCTGTATAATTAGTTACAAATGTAATTATTCTATCATTTACTGCATCACTATAATATCCTATTATTTCGTAATCATTAGGATAAGGAAGGGCTGTTGTAAGGTTTGAATTACCTATAATATTTTCTAAAGCTCCTACATCATCATCTTCGGATTTGCCTACAGATATATTCTGCGCATCACGATATTCACCGTTTGGTATTAATCTATCGTCTAAGTCTTTATTCATCTTAGACTTTAGAAAATTATTTTTAGCTTCAGGCATTAGTGCTTAATTATTTTAGATTTATTTCTCATTACCTGCGTAATTTCTTCAAGCTTAATATTTGATAACCGTAATTTAGTATTACGTATTTTTGCACGTTTTTCTTTCTTAAGTCTTCCAATAATATATTCTGGTATACTTGGCCTAACAGAAGCTATTGCGTAAGCTATATAAGCATAGAATGCTTCTTCAGCCATTTTAGGCACTTTCATATCTTGAGCGTAAGCTAAACCGTCAGATATATACTCTAGGATTATAACTTTATCAACTAAATCACTTGAAAAAGCAAATTTACCCTCTCTTTCGTTTATTGTAAAAAAACCATTTATTTGCGTTGTTTCTGGGTTTAAACCAAATCTTTGCCCAACCCCTAGTCTATGTTTGGAAAAATCATCTATAGCCGCGTCTGAAAAATTTTCATCATAACCACCGGTTATTTTTTTCATATCTGCTGCTTCCCATTTTTCTTCTGTAATAGATGTTCCTTCTAAGTTATCACCGCTACCATCCTGTGTAGGTATTCCTTGACCATCTTGTATAGGTACTTCGGTGGGATTACTTGTAAGGCGGGTGGGATATATTACATGCTTAACCCCTAAACCATCCGTCCATGATGCTTTAACATAATTAACAAAATCTTGTGGTATTGCCACAGTAAGGTTATTTGGGATTGTTAATTCTTGAGATTTAATACTTTTTAAAGTGTCGTAACTAAACTCCTGCATTGCTCGTTTAGCATGGAATATAACATCTGTTCTTTTTATAGAAGGCAAAAGCTTGCCATCACCAACGTAGCTAATTGTAAAGTTATTAATTATATCGTCTATTGATATATACCTATAGCTACCATAATCATTGCCGGTGTAGTATTGCTGGTTTGTTTGCGTTATTAAGCCGCCATTTGGTGCTGACATATGTTAACTTTTTTGATTTATTTCTTGTTTTTGAACTTGCGCGGCCGCAGCTTGCACTATAGAAGGATCTTCAATAACAACTCCTGCGTACAATAATATTTTTAAAATAACTTCGGTTTGTTCTGAAACGTGTATTTCAAAGTCTATTGATCCACTGGAGTCATATTCATAATAGTTTTGCCCAGAAGGTATTGTAAAATTCCAAACAACGTCAGCTGGGACTTTTATGTAGTTATTTGTTAAGGTACCTGTAGTAACAGGTATACAAACATAAGTATTGCCTTCTGTATAATAAACAGGATGTTTTATTGTTGGCGCTGTTAATGGGCTTTGATTAAGAGTATATAATTCGCTTTTTTGTATTTTTTGCAATTCATTGGCTCCATTATGCACAATGCTTCCTATTTTATAAAGATCTGTTGGTAGCGTTATTGGGCTTGGCCCAGATAAATTTGAAGTTACTGTTTTTTCAAATATAGATATTTTTTCTTGTAAAAGCGATATTCTATCAGCGTAAGTTGCTTCTGGCTGTTGAGTTCGTGAAAGTTGATTATAATCGTCTATATAACTTCTAAATATTTCAAGCTGCACTTGCGAAGCTATTTTGTTAAACTCATCTGGCGTTAGGTAGCCTCTCTGCTCTTTATTAAGTATTAAAAGAACTGTTCTATATACTGTATTTACGTTTATCGCCATATCTATATTATAATAAGGAGCGGCAACATAACGCTACCGCTCTATATTAGTATTACGCGTTATGCAA